>Ga0172373_10003900_pt1 | contig 21339 bp, 17 predicted proteins | sample Lak10m_2_FD_114546 | JGI IMG/M metagenome (GOLD analysis project Ga0172373, IMG submission 114546) | Freshwater microbial communities from Kabuno Bay, South-Kivu, Congo - kab_092012_10m | ecosystem: Environmental > Aquatic > Freshwater > Lake | place: Democratic Republic of the Congo...
CAACAGGATCCGCAGCACACCTACCGGTTGCCGTGGGAAGCCGAATGGGAATATGCCGCGCGGGCCGGCAGTCGCACGGAATTCCCCTGGGGCGACAGCTGCAACGGGACTGAAGCAAATATCGACGGGAATTATCCTTTTGGAACCAGCGATAAGGGACCGTACGTGCAGGTCACGAAGGCAGTTGGTTCTTATCGGCCCAACGCCTGGGGACTGTATGATACTGTTGGAAATGTCTGGGAATGGTGTGGTGACTGGTATGAGGCTGACTACTATCACAAGAGTCCGAAACAGGACCCTCACGGCCCATCGTCCGGTAGTGGGTTTTTGTGCCGCTCGGGTTCCTGGCGCAGCAGCGGAACCCACGCGCGGTCGGGCTACCGCCTCTACAACAACCCCGATAACGCCGACTACTACGCTGGATTTCGTGTGGTGGCCGAGTGATTTCTTCCCAGTTATTCCTCTGCGATTCGGTCTCTGTCTCTCTGCCCTCTGTCCTCTGACTTCTGTCCTCTGTCCTCTGTCCTCTCTGAATCGCGGGGACGCAGTCCCCGCGCCGGAAATTCCATGAATCTGCCTGATACTCCATTATTTGTGAAGACGCATGATTTTGTGTTGTGGCTGCTGCGTCACACGCAGCGATTTCCCAAAAGCCTGCGGCACAGTTATACAAACCGGTTGGAGGGAGCGGCGTTTGAATTTGAGGAGTTGCTGTTGATGGCGAACGCCCACCGTGGGCGTGAGCGATTGCAGTTTTTAACGCGGGCGGATGGGCGACTGGTTTGCCTGCGCGCATTATTGCGTTATAGTTACGAAATGCATCTGCTGGGTGCTCACCAGATCCAGCACGCAGCCGATCAGTTCGATCAGATCGGGCGTCTTTTGGGCGCCTGGCTGAAGGGAACAGACCGATAGGGTCCCGGTAGTGGGTTTTTGTGCCGCTCGGGTTCCTGGAACAACAACGGAACCAACGCGCGGTCGGGCAACCGCAACAACAACAACCCCGATAACACCAACAACAACACTGGATTTCGTGTGGTGGCCGAGTGATTTCTTCCCAATCATCAATCAATCGCGATGTCGGTTCTGCGGTGCGCACGCTGGCACAGGGCACGACCGGCCGGTGACAAGAGGATGACACGGTTTGTTTCCTGGTGACGGTTCTTCGGGACCGAAGCCGAATCCGAGGCGGCAGGCCGGGGCTGGTAGCGCAGCGAACGTCCCGGCCTGCCATTTTCCGGCGTTGACATGGCGAAGACGTTCCGAAATCTTTGGCCGGACCTTGTCAGCTGGCCGAATCTGCTGCAGGCGTACCGCCGTTGTCGCCGCCGCAAGCGATATCGCCAGCCGGCGACGGCCTTCGACTTTGCATGGGAAGTCGAGCTGCTGCAGCTGCAGCGGGAATTGACGTGCGGCGAGTACATTCCGGGGCCATACAGTCATTTCCATATCAGTGACCCCAAACCCCGTTTGATCAGTGCGGCGCCGTTTCGTGACCGCGTGGTGCATCACGCCATTGTGGCGGTGGTGGAACCGATCTTTGAACGATCGTTTATTGACGACAGCTATGCCTGTCGCCGGGGCCGCGGGACGCATCTGGCAATCCGCCGCGGACAAGAGTACCAGCGGCGTTTTGGCTGGTGTCTGAAAACCGATATCGTGCAGTTCTTTCCCAGTGTGGATCACGAGGTGCTGATGCAGGTCATCAGTCGCCGGATTGCTGATCCCGCTGTGCTGCGGCTGATTCGCAAAATCCTCGACAGCGATGCTGAGGTCACTGCGGCGCAGGCCACGCCGGTCTGGTTCCCCGGCGACGACCTGCTGAGTCCTCTGCGGCCGCGCGGGCTGCCGATTGGCAACCTGACCAGCCAGTTTTTCGCAAATGTGCTGCTGGATCCGATCGACCATTTCATCAAGGAAACGCTGCGGATCCCCGGCTATGTTCGGTACGCAGACGATCTGCTCCTGTTCAGTGATTCCCGCGCGCAATTATGGGATGCGGTCGCGGCATTGCGACAGCGACTGGCCGACATCCGCCTCCGTCTGCATCCGCGAAAGACTCACGTGCAGCCGACCACTGAATGGCTTACATGGCTAGGGATGCGGATTCTGGGACATCGCTGTCGCCTGTCGCAACAGGGGATTCACCGCTTTATCAGGCGCATGCGGCGGCAGCGACGATTGTTTGCCGGCGGCACTCTGGATGCCGCAGCCATCCGCAAATCGCTGCATGCCTGGCTTGGCCATGTGGATCTGGTGACGGAACAGCAGGTGATCCGCCAGCTCATGGCTCAGCATTGCGTGTTTCGGCGCCTGTAATCTCTGCCTGCCGGCATTTCGATACAGTGTTGAGTTGCATTTCGAGCCTGGCAGGCCAGTTTCATCAGCCTGGCGGGAAATGCCACGTCACGCGGTTGCCTTCATCAGCCTCAGCATCAGCGTCGATTGTCGTTGTAGTTGGCTGGCGGGGCCTGTCGGTTGAATTGCGCATCGATCTGCTGCAATTGGTCACGATAGGGTTGCAGTGCACGATCGGATGGCTGCTGTACAGAAGCGGCTGATGGGTCCGGTTGCCCGAGGCTCTGTTCATTCATTCCCGGCCCCGCGGTGACGGGTGGCCAGGCAGCCGGGGAGCCGGCGGGGTATTCACCGGCAGATGCCCCGTTCGATTCCCGGGCGGGCAGTCCATTCTGACGTCGCTGGCCCGCCCCCCACGCTGGAATCACACCGCCCTGCCGACTTTGTTCACTGTAGCCCGCGGGCAGGACCGTTCGCTGCGGTGCCGCAGTACCTCTCTGTGGTTCCACCGCCGGAAACAATGCCCCCGGACCAATATTGAGTCCCTCAGTTCGGAACCCCGCACCTGTCCCGTAGACGGGGAAGCCCGATTGCCCATTTCCTGATTCGCTGACTCGCATCCGCCCCGGAAGACTTCGATTGAATCCCGCCGGCTGGCCATAGCTCTCTGCACCCACCGTTGTGCCGGTTGAAGAGGAGCGAATCGGTACTGGCGGAGTCACAGCGACAGAACCCGGGCTCTGTGCGTTGGACGATGACCATGATGCATCACCGGCAGGTGCCTCGGACGAAGCTGATCCCCTGCCTCCGGATAATTCGGATTTCGGCCGAGCCGACGTCGCCGGGCCGGAAAGTGCCAGCTTTCCCGAAGGACGATCAGCACTGTCAGGCTGATCTGCTGACCCGTATTCCTGCGGAGGATAACCGGCTTGCGGATAGCCGTAATCCGGAGCAGGGTACGCTGGCTGCTGCATGGCCGGTGCCGGGTAGTTGGGTGCCGGGTAGTTTGGTGCAGAGTAGTTTGGTGCAGGGTAGTTTGGCGATGGGTAGCCGTTGGCAGTGTAGCCGCCGTTCGGATAGCCACCACTGGCGTAGCGAGGATTTGGATAGCCGCTGTGAGCATAACCTGGATCCGGGTACGTGGGATTTTGGTATCCGGGATCCGGATATCCGGGATTCTGGTATGCGGGATTTTGATATCCCGGATTCTGATATCCCGGACTGGGGTATCCTTCGGCGGGATATAGATCCGGCTGATAGTTGGGCTCGGGCGGAGATTGTGCAACCGAGCGGTCTGAATCTCTGCTGGGCAGGGGTTGAAGTTCGGTGTCTGAAACAGTAGCCGCCGGAGTTCCTGTCGGTTGCGTATTTTCGCGGAACCAGGGTTCGGGGGTGCGACGATCGGGGGCGCGTTCGTTGCGTTGCTGTTCAGGATTCATGCCTGCGTCCGGCTGGCGGTTTTCCGGCGTGGGGGCTGCAGCGACGGCGGCATCGGGAAAGGCCTGTTGTTCGAGGGAAGCGAGGATACCGCGAGTTTTGGCGGAATTCCCAAGTCGCTGGACGAGTCGCTGTTCGGCGGCCGTGCGATTGCCCTGCCTGATATCGAGCAGGGCAAGGTTCATGTGGGCTCGTTCATAGTTTGGCTGCAGTTCGATGGCCTGATTCAGATATCGAGCGGCCTCTGAGTAGCGATTCTGAAGTACGTAGGAGTAGCCGATATCGGAGAGCAGAACGGCATCGCGCGGACGGATCCGGAGTGCCTGTTTATAGTGATATTCCGCATCTCCCCAGTTCTCCAACAGATCCGCAGCCATTGCCAGTCCGTGGTGTGCATCCGGATGATCCGGGGAGTCGTTGAGAACATCCTGATAGAGTCGCCGGGCCTTATCGAGCTGGCTGGATCTGAGTGCGGTCTGAGCATCCCGAATGAGGCGGGTTTGGCGTTCCACGACGGCCAGTTCCGCATCGGTACTGTCCTGCTGGGTCTCTGGTTCTGTGGACCGCTGTGCTTCTTCGCTGGAATTCTGTGTCTCTTCACGGGCAGCGACCGTGCGACGATCTTCCGATTTGGGGCGGAAGCGTGACATCCACGTTGGTTTCCACGCGGCATTACAGCCTGTGAGAACGACGAGCAGCAGCAGCGGCAGAATTTGCCGATATTTGTACATCGAGGTGGCTCCCGCCCGGCCGCGTCAGTGGAGGGTTGCCCGAGCCAGCCCTGCGGCACAGGACAGATCATAGAACCCCAAAAACACGGGAATTTGTTCACATTTCAACAGTCCTGTGACGAAGCGTCAGTCGGGTTGCTGAATGGAATCGTGCTTGTATCGAAAGCCTCGGGAGCGTGTCGAGACGAATCCTCTGGTGGTGGTTGCGATTCGGGGCGGCAGAGACAGCGAGGCAGCGGATTCAGGAGTGAAGCAGGCCAAGAATGCCGAGCCCGTAGAATGTGTATTCCACATCAGGCTGCTGATCCCATGAGGCTCCGCGAAAACCGCCGGACTTCCATTCCAGCTGCTCGACGTAATTGAGCACGCGTTCCCGGGGCAGGATGTCGTGAAAACCCAGATTCCGGGCCGTGAGCAGTCCGGTGAATGTGGAAAGACCATCGGCAAAAGGCACTCGGGTGTTCGCCTGAAATCCCCCTTCTCCCCCCGCCACGTCGCTTAGAAAACCGGCCACATCGGCCGAAATGTCGGCGTCAAGTGCGTTCAGCATGGAGAGCAGCGCGACGGCAGCGGCCGTCGGATTGGTGCCGCTCCGACGCATCGGGGCGATTTCCACAAAACCACCGTCATCCCGCTGGCGGTCATACAAAAACTGCACCAGCTGATTTCTGCGAGGTATCGCTCGACCAAGAATTTCAAAAATCAGAGCCACCAGAAACGACTGATAGGTACTGCCAAGAGCACCTTCCGGGCCTTTCGCGAAACCACCATCCGCAGTGCGGAGCTTCAGCAGAGACGCAGTCAGCTGATCAGCAAGGTCCGAAGGCTGATCTGCAAGCAGATCCGGTCCGCCGGATGCCTGCACGACAAGCGCCGAATAGAGCCAGCTGAGCAGATCGATCGCGTTCAGCTGGAGTAACGGGGAAGTCCTGAGCCAGCCAGTCAGCGGTTCAAGACACCCGTCGGGAAGTCCACCGGTGACTGCCAGTGCACGTACCGCGAACCCCGTGTAATACAGGTCCGGCCCCCCCTCACGGCCCGGAAATCCGCCTTCTGACGTTTGTTTACCAATCACAAAGTCGCGATGAAGTTCAAGCCTGCCGGACGGCAGGCGGCGAAGACCGGAGGCGACGCGATCAGCGAGCTGCAGAAGGTACATGAAAACCAGCATTCAGGTCAGGTGGGAGAATCCAGAGGCAGTCCGGGCGCTGCCTGGTGGCCCTGGAGCGTAGCGGAGCAGGACAAAAAGGCCAGCGTCGCGAGGGATGTTGCATTTTTGAACGCGGATGTCGCCCGGAATCACCCAATTCAGGGGTCCGCGGCAGCGAATGCTGCCTCAGGTCAACAGAGGATCAGAACACAGAAAAATAGGCAAATCCCGAACCTCGTTGTGTTCACCGAAGATCAGGCTGCGAAGCGGATAAAAACGGGAAACAGAAGCAGAACTTCGCCGTAGTCCCAATAAGATTCTCGTGGACTCCACCTCTGTGACGGTGGGGACGGATTTCAGGAGTGTGTTGCATGAAGAACTTCAGGATCAGGCGAAATGATGCGGGTTGGTTCGCCACTGCGGGGGCGAGTCGGGCTGCGACGTTCCTCCGCGATGCGGCGAATCGACTTGGGGCTGCTACGGTGGAAACCGCCGTCTGCCTGCCATTCCTGCTGGTCATGGTCTTTTCCTCGGTCGAACTTTCCGGAGCCGTTTTTCTCAAGCACAGCGTGAATCTGGCTGCTTATGAAGGAGCAAGGACAGCGACACGAACCGGAGATAACGCCGCGAACGCCACCCAGCGTGTCCAGCAGATTCTGCTTTCCCGGCGCGTGACCAATTACACCTATTCCTGCAATCCCCCGGTGACCGCAAGCACTCCCAGAGGTACGCCAATCGAAGTCACAGTGACTGCCCCGGCCGGCAGTCTCTCCATGGGGCCGCTCAAACTTCTCACAGGCCGGACGATCAGAGCTAAGTTCATCATGGCTCGCATGTGATCACACCTGTCTCAGGTTTTCCAGTTGAAGGGTTCTTACTGTGAACCAGCGAATGCACAGGCAGTCAGAGTTTTCGAAATCACCCGACGGTCGCCGTCGTGGCGCCGCTCAGGTCATGATCGCGTTGATGCTCTTCATCTTCGCGATCATGTCAGCCTTCATGATCGATTTTGCCTACATGCAGCTGATCCGCGGCCAGGCGCGAATGGTGGCGGATTCAGCCGCCCGGGCCGGTGCCGAAGCTCTTGTGCGAACCCGCGATCCCAACCTCGCCATCCAGGCAGCAGTTGACATCGCCGGTCTGAATGAGGTTGGTGGCAGGACGTTTGTCCTGTCATCATCCGATGTTGTTCTGGGCCAGTCGATCGCAGCCAGCAATGGCGGCTGGACGTTCAACGAGGGGGCCACGCCTTACAATAGTGTCCGAGTCACATCGCGTGTGCGGCACGATTCGCCTTTTGGCGCGGCACCGCTTTTCTTTGGTGGTGTCACCGGTATCGATGACTTTCAGACCAGAGCACAGGCCACCGCCGGCGAACAACCTGTGGAAATCTGCCTGTGCCTCGACCGGTCTCTCTCTATGAGCCAGGAAGCGATCGTCACATTCAGGTGGCCCGCTGGCAATCCTCTGCTCTATCCCCTCTCATACTACAGATCAAGTCTTCCGCTTTGCTATCAGCATTCTCCACCGCACCCCACCATCAGCCGCTGGGCTACCCTGAGGGCGGCTCTTGACGTTTTCTTTACGGAGTGCGCGAAAGCGGTGAATCCGCCCCGCGTGGCGCTCGTCACCTTCTCGACCGAGACCACTCAAAAACTTTATCCCTTTCTCGAGTACAGTACCTCCTCCGTCGATGTTTCGATGCCCACAGGAGCGGGGATTACATGGGCATCAAATCTCAGTCTGCTGCAGACCTCACTTGCCAATCGCAGCAGCCAGCCCATGGCCGGTAACACCAATACAAACGCTGGTCTCCAGCGTGCCGTGGATGTGTGCACCGGTGCGACAGGTCGTGTTCAGGCCCGCAAGGTCATTATCCTCATGACCGATGGTGCCAACGACCCTGGAGCAAGCCCCGTTCCCGCCGCAAATAATGCTGCCGCCGCCGGCATCACTGTGCACTGCGTCAGCATGCTCCTCGCCAGACAGTCCGTCCTCGATCAGGTCGCCAGTCTCACCGGCGGCAAATACTATGTCACCGGCGTCACCTCAAACTCAGCCCAGCAGTCCTTCACAGAACTCCAGGCAGCGTTTAGAGACATCGCAAACCAGATTCCCATTGTGTTGATGGAATAGTCAGAACCAGCGCATGATTCGAACTGGCAAGAGGACAACGTGAAAACTTCGTTCAGACAGCATTCTCAACACACCCGTCGCGGTGCGGTCACTGTGGAATTTGCCATGGTGTTCCCAGTCATCCTGCTGATGTTTGTCGGATCGCTGGAAATGGCCTCGCTCCACTACGCACGTCACACCATGGGCTACGCCGCATATGAGGCCGCGCGGAAGGCTGCTATCCCCGGCAGCTCACCAACCGTTGGACAGACCGCAGGTATGCAACAGCTGAATCTTGTTGGCCTCGGGACCGGAGCACAGGTGATTGTGACCCAAACCAGCACCGCAGTGACCGCCGAAGTGCGAATCCCGTCCTCCAATTTCTCCTGGGGCCCTATCAGCTACTTTGTCAATTTCATCGCCAAAGAACGCTGCACACTGCTCCGCGAATAAATGCCACTGTGGCTCCGCTCAGTAGCCCGCAGCCATCCCGTCCTTCCGCGACTCACTGGCTCCCAGATACACGTCACGCCCGGCGTCGTACTGAATTCCCTGGTAGCCTCCGAATTCCCCGCGAGCGGACCTGAGCACGTGCCCCGATTTCCGCAGCTGCTCAGTCAAAATCTCCGGAAAGCCACTCTCCAGCGCCACCGTGCCTCCGTCAGTCATCGTCTCACCGGTGGGCTCGGATGAACCCGAATGCAGGATTCGAGGAGCGTCGCCGGCCTCCTGGATGTTCATCCCGAAATCAATAATGTTGACCAGAATCTGAACATGCCCCTGCGGCTGCGTTGCTCCCCCCATCACCCCAAAACTTAGAAATGGCCGGCCACCCTTCGTCACAAATGCCGGGATAATCGTGTGAAATGGTCGCTTGCCCGGTGCGTATGAATTCATTCGGCCAGGCTGAAGATCAAACATCTCGCCACGGTCCTGCAAACTAAAACCAAGACCCGTCGGACACACACCCGAACCAAATCCCCGATAATTGCTCTGGATCAGCGACACCATATTCCGCTCACTGTCCGCTACCGTCAGATAAATCGTGTCGCCCTCCTCCACCGCGTGCGGCAGCCCCGGTGGATGACTCAACGCCGCACGTTCGGCATTCATCAGCCGACTTCGCTCAACCGCATACTCCTTCGAGATCAGCCGCTCGACCGGAACGCGCGCAAAGCCAGGATCAGCATATAACCTCGCACGGTCTTCAAACGCCAGTTTTTTCGCCTCCACAAACAGGTGCGCGTGCAGACGGCTTCCAAAACCCGCACCACGCAGGTCCCAGGGTTCCAGCAGATTCAGCATCTGCAGAGCTGCAATTCCCTGACCGTTCGGCGGCAACTCCCAGACGTCGTAGCCACGGTAGTTCACCGAAACCGGCTGAATCCATTCAGAGCGGTGCGCAGCCAGATCTGCAGAGGAAAGGAAACCTCCGTGCTGCTGCACAAATCCGGCAATGACTGTTGCCGTCTCGCCTCGATAAAATTCGTCACGACCACGCTCCGCAAGCCGCTCCAGAGTGTTCGCGAGGGCCGGATTGCGAAACAGGTCACCCTTTCGTGGAGCTTTTCCATCAATCAGGAACACGTCGGCAAATCCGGGCTGATCCCGAAAGACCGTCTCGCCACCCTTCCAGCCCGCAGCGATGATTTCAGTCACTGCAAAACCTTCCCGCGCGTAACGCACCGCGGGCTCCATCAGCCGCGAAAAAGGCAGCTTCCCGAACTTCGCGTGCAGCTCGAACCAGCCGTCCACACAACCTGGCACCGAAATCGGCAGGACGCCCAGCGAAGGTATCTTTGTCAGACCTCGCCGGACAAACTCGTCACGACTTAATCCCGCCGGCGACCGACCACTGGCGTTCAGCCCATGCAGACGACCCTCTTTCCCGTCCCATACGATTGCAAACAAATCGCCGCCAATTCCACAGCCCGTCGGTTCAGTTAACGCAAGCATCGCGTTGGCGGCAATCGCCGCGTCCACTGCTGAACCACCCGCCTTCAGAATCTCGATCGCAGTGAGCGTCGCCAGTGGCTGACTTGTCGCCGCCATTCCATGCCGCGCAATCACCTCCGACCGCGTCGCAAACGACCGTCCCGCCGGTCGATCCCCGGCAAACAACACGGCACCGAACAGGAGCATGCCGAGCCCCGAACACAAACAGGCGGGAACAGACATCGCCTCACCTTCCTCCACGCTGGTCACATTATTTGGGAAAATCACCGGCGCGAATCACGACCAGACGATCCAGCGGAATGTGTCGCTGAAAGGCGGCCTTCACTGACGCCACTGTCAACGCCTCGATCCGCGCTCGCTCCTCCGCCTCGCGGCTGAATGACCGACCCAGATACAACCCGGATGCCAGCTGGCCCGCAATTGAGCTGTCTCCGCTGTAGGCCAGCTTTCGGGCCTCCAGCCACGCCGTCTTCGCCTCGGCAAGCTCCTGCTCTGACGGTCCCTCTTCCACAAACTTCCTGAGCTCCTCAAACACCGCCGTCTCGACTCGGTCGATATTCGCCGGGTTCGTGATCGCATTGATCAGAAATCGTGCGTCCGTTCCCTGTGCTGGAATGCTGATGGAGGAACCAATGCCGTAGGACAGACCTTCCTTCTGACGCACGCGATTGCCGAGTCGGGAAGAAAGCGTCCCGCCTCCCAGAATGAAATTTCCCAGCTGCAGTGCGGCGGCGTCCGGATGATCGTCGTTCATATCGCAGCTGAGTCCTGCAAGAAACACGGCATTCGCCTTGTCGGGTGTCAGCAGGGCTTCGCGAGCCCCCTTCTGATCCGGCTTCGCCTCACGCACAACCGGACTCGCCTTCACCGTTGTCTTCCAGCCGTTCAGAATTTCACGAACAGCTGACAAGGCAGCCTCCGGCTCGAAATCACCCACAATTGCCAACTCCGCCGTTCCCGCAGAAAGCTGCTGCTCATACAGGCTGCGAATCTCATCCAGTGTCACCGATTCCACCTCTTCGCGACGCTCCGCAAGCGTCATGGAGTAGCGTACGTCACCCGCCGGGTACTGAGACAACGCGCGGGAAATGGTTTCCGATGCAAGCATTGCGGGGTCACCATCCATCGCTGCCAGGCCCGCCAGCGAACGCACCTTCATCTGCTCGAATTCCTCCGCCGGAAATGACGGTTCCCGCAGGATTTCGCCCAGCAGCCGAATGCCCTGTTCAAGCGAGCTGCGACGGGCCTCGATCGAAAAGCTGAGCGATCCGGCACCACCGGCTCCACCGCCACCACCTCCTCGACCACCACGCCGGCCACGTCCACCGCCACCACCACCGCCAATCTGAACGTTCAGCCGATCCATCTCCTGCTGCAATGCCTGACGATCAAGTCGCTTCGTGCCTGCCATCAGCATCGACTGGAGCATTCCTGCCGCTGTCGCCTGCCCCTGCAGCGATTCCTCGTTGCCGTATCGCAGCGTCAGCGTCAACGCCACTGTTTCTCCTCGCGTCTTCATTGGCAGCAGTCCGATCTTCAGACCACCTTCTTCGAAACGCTGCGTCCGCGATTCCAGATTCTCAGGGGTCGGATCAAAGGCCTCACCAGCCGCCACAGCCTCGCCGCCACGATAATCCTTCACCACATCGGCAATCGATGGGACGGTTGGAATCGAAAGCCGCTGCGGCGCCTCGGCCGGAATGAAAATCCCCAGAGTTCTGTTCCATGCCGGAAAATATGTGCGGGCCACTCGATTCACATCGTCTACTGTCACCGACTGAACCCGATCCCGCTGCAGGAACAACAGTCGCCAGTCCCCCAGCGCAGAAGCGGAACTCAGTGCCGATGCCATCGCAGAGGCACTGGTGGATAACTGTTCCGAACCGCGTTTTGCACGCAACTTCGCCCGGTCCACCTCTTCCTGAGAAAATGTGGCTTCGCCCAGGGCATCGATCACCTTCAGCAGTTCTGACTGCACTTCTTCCAGCTTCTCTGCCGCAGGCGTGGCACTGAAGATGAACAGGCCGGGATCGTGCGAATTGTCTGATCGGCCCGAAGCACTTGCTGCAATTCGCGTCTCGACAAGAGCCTTGTCCAGTCGTCCCGTCTTCGTCTCCGAAAGCACACTACCCAGAATCGACAGCGGAGCCCAGTCCACGTGCGAAGCGGCAGGCATGTGATAGGCCGCAATCACAGCGCCGGCTCCACCCACACGTCGCAGCACCACCCGACGCTCGCCGTCCTGAGCAGGCTCTTCGGTGTAGGTGGGATCCAGCCTTCTTTCTGGTTTGGCAATTGAACCCAGATACTTTGTGACCAGCTCCAGAGCCCGCGGTTCTTCAAATCGACCCGTGATGATCATCACCACATTGTCCGGCTGATAGTAACGTCGGTAGAAGGCCTGCAGATTGTCGATGGGAACTCGTTCAATATCAGAACGGTTGCCGATTGTCGTTTTGCCGTAGTTGTGCCATTCAAAAGCAGCCGCCATCACTCGCTGAAACAACACACCCTCCGGACTGTTCTCGCCACGCTCAAACTCGTTCCGAACCACCGAAAACTCCGACAACAGATCCTCGCGGGCGATGAAACTGTTGACCAGCCGATCAGATTCCATCTGAATGGCAAATTCAAGATTCTGGTCATCCGCCGGCAACGTCTCGAAGTAATTGGTTCGATCCTGATTCGTCGTGCCGTTGAAGCTGGCACCATGGTCTCGCAGTGCCTTCGGAATATCGCGAAACGTCGGCGTTCCCTTGAATACCAGATGCTCCAGCAGATGCGCCATGCCCGCTTCACCGTAGCCCTCATGCCGCGAACCAACCATCACAGTCATGTTCACTGTGATCGTCGGCTGACTGGGGTCGGGAAACAGCAGCACCCGGGCGCCGTTCGAAAGGCGATATTCAGTCACGCCTTCAATCGAAACCACCTTCATCGGCGGATCCGCGGCAACCGCCGGCAAAGCAGCCAGAACCAGCATAGTCAGACAACACAGCAGTCGAGACATATCCGGGATCCCTTTGCAATTCATGGCCGGAAGCGAGACACTCAAAGGCACTGGCCACCGGAAGTCTACTGAATCAGATGCTGCTCTGGAAAGCGTACAGCATGGCAGGGAATGAAAGTGATCGCGAAGATCTGCTGCGGGAAGCTGTGGCGCTCGTCCCCCGCGCAGAACTTCAGGTGAACGGTCTGCCCGACCTGCTTACCGCAGGCTATCGCTCCTCCGGTATCCTCAGCCTGTACTTCGGTCAGGATCCGGTCTATCAGTTCGACCCCGCGGGGCGACTGCGACGAGCCTTCGAAAATGGCCTGCTCTATCGCACCGCCTCACACACGCTCGCACGGCTCCGTCGAGTTCGCTCGGAAAACGAAGTTACCCTGCAGCGATCCGACCTGAACCCCGAGGAACTGTCGCACTTTCGCATTCGCATGCAAACGCTGCTCATCACTCTGCAACACGCACTTGAAGAAAACACCACCATAGTGATTCGCTGTGTCCCGCCAGACCACAACTGGAACACCCTGCTGCTCGAATCACTGACGAAGATTCAAAACGCCGATCCGTGGCTGGCCGGTGCCATCGTCCGCCGTCACACAGAACGCTGAATCCTCCAGCGGACGTGTGGTCGAGTAGATTTCTGGAGCTGCCATGGAACACTCTCGGCAAAGGATGCATGCAGAGCATTCGCGCGGTCCGCATCCACCGCACCCGCGTGCACCAGCAGCAGATAACGCAGCGTAAGCGGCGATTCAGCGGTCGCAGTCTGCGAAGTCTGCATGCACGGAGAAGCACACATCCAGCCATCGTCCCGGACATGCCAGCCCGTTGGCTGACCAGGGTTTGCCGGATGATCGATCAGACAAAGCCCTTCCACTGCCGTCGATCCGGTTCGGGGCGGGCCACTGTAATCCATCCAACGAGCCGCTTTTCCAAATAACTGTTTCTCTCCCGCGGCACCCTCGCTGCTGGTGAGCACGCCGCTGCCAAACACAGCAGATAAACTCGCAGAAACCCGCACCGCCAGAAATCCGAAATTCGTTTTTGCAAACTCAAGCGAGGCTGACAGGGGCTGAAAGCGACTTTGAAGCTCCAGCGTGTATTCACCCTCCGCTGACCGCGGCACCAGCTCGCAAATCAGTTCCTGGCGAATAAGCGGAGCCGGGTTGTGGCCATCATACCAGCCCAGCTCCACTGCCATTCGACAACTGCCTTCACCATCTTCATAAGCAAACCACTGCTGCTGACGAATCACTGCACCAGACCCGTTGCCCCAGAAATCGATTCCCAGAACTTTGTTGTGAGCAAACCAGAGCGATTGGTGATGGTCGTGATCCGGAGCACCGGGATGCCCCATCCGAGTCAGCGAAACGCCGGATGGTCCTGTTACCGGAAAGAAAAAAGGCCGCGGATAATCCGTGCCCGCGTGCCACCGCAGCACCTCGCGGTCGTCAATCAGAAAGGCCAGCTGATGGCCGGACAGCGGCAAGAGCGAGCAATGCGGCATGGTGCGAAACCCTCTGCAGAATAATTGACGGACCGAACTCCAAACCCCGAACTCCGAACTCGCCGTTCGGATTCAGCAGCGGCAGCCGGTGGCTTGTCTTCCAGCTCCGAATCGAAGAGTCTACCGGGGGACGGCTGAAAATGCATGACACCGGATCGGAGAACCAACCAATGGCCCAATACCTGCATCGGCGAAAAATCGTGGCTGGCCTCGCCATCACAACAGCCTCAGGACTGCTGTACCCCCATGGCGACACATGCGCTCATGCAGCTCCTCTGAATCCACAGAATCCGGACGCGACCTGGAAGGCCGGCATCGCCCGGGCTGTCATCACCCCGGAAACCCCTGTCTGGCTCGCAGGCTACGGATCCCGCCGGGCTCCCGATGGAAAACTTCACGAACTCTGGATGAAAGCGATCGCACTCGAAGATCCCGCCGGACACCGCTCTGTACTCATCACCAGCGATTTTCAGGGCGTGCCGCGTTCCATGAGCAATCGCGTGTTTGCCGATTTGCAGAAAAAGTTTGGACTCGAACGTCACCAGATCATGTTTACATTCTCACATAACCACTGCGGTCCCCGGCTCGGTGATGATCTGATCGACTACTATCCCGTCGATGCCGACCAGGAAAAACTGGTCTCGGAATACACCGATGCCATGGTCGTTCGCACCGTCGAACTGGTCGCTGCCGCGCTCGCAGACCTCTCACCCGCGCGACTCGAACAGGGCGAAGGCAAAACAACGTTTGCCGTGAACCGCCGCAATAACCGGGAAGCCGATGTACCCGATCTGATTGCCCGCGGTATCCCGCTGGCCGGCCCCGTCGATCACAGCGTCCCAGTACTGCGTATCACCGCACCCGACGGACGTGTTCGCGCCATACTGTTTGGATATGCCTGCCATCCCACCACACTCAGCTTCATGACCTGGTGCGGTGATTATCCCGGCTTTGCCCAGGAAATCCTTGAACAGCGGCACCCCGGCGCAGCAGCCATGTTTGTCAACACGTGCGGCGGAGACCAGAACCCCCTGCCAAGACGGGAGGTCGCGCTGTGCCGCAAATACGGGCAAATGCTCGCCGACGCCGTTTCCGCCACACTCCAAACCCCGCTCCAACCAGTCAGCCCGGCACTGAAAACAGCTTTTGAACTCATCGAACTCCCCTATCTGCAGGTCGTCAATGGCGACGATTTACGCGCCCTGCTGCAGGACAGAAATGAGCTCAAAGCCCGGTGGGCTGCCCGCATGCTGGCAAAATTGGAAGCCGGAGAAAAATTCGAAACATTCTCACCATACCCCGTCCACGTCTGGCTGCTCGGCACCGAAATGCACTGGATCGGGCTGGGGGCGGAAACCGTGGTCGATTACGCGCTGCGTTTCAAATCCGAATACGGCAGCGGCACATGGGTCATGGGCTATGCAGACGATATGCTGGCCTACATCCCCAGTCGCCGTGTCTGGGAAGAAGGTGGCTACGAAGGTGGCAGCAGCCTCTACGAATACGGCCGCCCCGCATTTCGCTGGCAAGGAGATATGGAAGATCGAATTTCTGCGGCCGTCAGCAGGCTGTTCGCAAAGCTCCTGCCGGCTCAATCGAAATAGACAACCACAGCCCCGACGCAGCCGACTCAGATCATTCAGGTCCATCTGAGCCACAAACGGGCCAGGACAAAACCCGGAAACAACGGAATTCCAGGCGTCAGCTGCAGCGTTCCACCAGCCAGACAGAACGCACATGTCTTCCAGTGGCGATACGTCCTTTCATACAAGTCGCCTCTCAGACAAGTCACTATGCCGTATGATCAAACTGCTCCGCCAACAGCCACGGATAGAACAATTTGCCAATGTCGTCGCTCAAACGCCAGATATACTCCATCCGGAAGGTGTCATGACTTACGTCCGTCGCTGAACGCGGAACCTGCAGCGGATACACGCTGTTCACGTCCCGCGAAAAGATTCGCCGACCCTCGCCACCAGTCTCCATCTCGTAAACACTCACAATCGCGTCACAGCGGCCGCGAAACAAGGAATTGCTGTCACGTTCATACAAAGAAAAATCACTCACGTCGATGTACACCACATAAGTCACATCAAACTCCGCTCCCACATCCTCCGCTGTATCCCAGTCCGGGTTCTCGTTCAGCCATGCCCGAATTTCATCATAAGGCACCATTTCAATCTTCTTGCTGGCCATCTGATTGGTCACGCGGCTGGCAATAATGTGGTCGATATTGTCAAAGCGATACTTCAATTCATCCGACGCATAGCAGACAACGGCCACCCGCACGTCCTTGTCCGTCATCGACTTCTTCGTCTCCTTCTCAAACAGCGGCTCCTCCTGCGGAGCACCGCCGATCAGGTAGCCGAGTGCGATAAAGTAGTTGCACCCCGGGATCGCCAGCAGCGATACCAGCGAAAACAGTACAGCTGTCAGACGCACGCTGGCTTTGGAGAGCGGCCGGTGAACACGACCTCGTACAGATTCAGCAGAAATCATAGAAGCTTCCGAGACGGAATGTTGGAAATCGATTTGACAGCCGACAAATTCAATGAACTGTTTCGCTGGCACGATGGTCGTACAGAAACTGAGCCAGTGTCAGCGATGTTCGATCAAGAAACCCCTCCGCAAACAACTGCTCGGAACGGTTCTCCTTCGGCACCGGATAGTCCGGAAACTGCAGACTGAAGTTTCGTTCAAACGCCGTCACGGGCTCTCCGCTGCCACTGCAATCCAGCACCTGCACCTTGCCGGCCATTTTGCCCTGCTGCAGATCCCGACTGTCAGGCACCTCCAGACTGAACTCATCAATGCTGATGTTCATCACATAATCCGCGTCGAAGCGTTCCGCCAGCTCCGAAAAATCGCCCCACTCGCCGTGATCGTCAAACCACGCCGCCACGTCATCCGCAGACACCACCTTCACTCCACGAATCTCCAGCGTGCGGGACATCCGGTCCAGAATGTCAATCTGAATCGATGGCGTTTTCGAAAGCACGCTGTGGGGTGCAGAACAGGCAAGCAAAATGGATTTCTCGCCCTTCGTCAGGTCCACATCCGTCGCCGCCCGAAACTGACACTTCAGCTTCGGGTCGCCAAACAACATCTTCCCCATCATCACCCCGAGCGAACACCCGGGCAGCGACGTGGCTGTTAAAACCGCCAGAAACCAGATCAACAGGCTCCTGAAAAACGGCCAGCGTGAACGAACAATCGCCCCGCAACTGATCATGGGTTCCTGAAGCACTGCGTTTCACTCCGTTGAAACGATTCTCGTCCAAATCACAAAAGTCGCGGCACCCACTGAATGAGTGTCAGCAGAAACCAGCCCAGCACCAGCTTCAGCAGCATTTCGCCTGGTTCTCGAAAGATCATCCAGCGACGAAAAAACGCAGAAACAAGTAACCACGGCCAGACTGCTGCCAGCAGCACTGCCAGCACCGGACCGGCCGGATTGGCCCACAATGCCGCCTCCAGCCTGCCTCGCACCAGCAACGCAAAACTTGTGGTCAGTCCGCACTGCGGACAGACCGTCCCGGTAACCTTCAGAAATACACAAGGCGGAAAACCAAGCTGCTGGTGCGTCCCCATTCCCGATGGGTCCGGCTCCAGCATCCATGCCGTTACAAAAACCACAGGAATGATCAGCAACACCAGACACGCCAGTCCCAGTCCCAGCCGAGACATCACTGCTCCGCAAGTCCTGGAATCTGCGTCTGAACAGACAGGGGTACCATCTCCGGTTCGCTGAAACAAGACGCACCTGTTCGCTTTCTGCAGCAGAATTGACGCAATTCTGCAGGAATTGCCAGCACCCAGCCAATCCACCGCCGCGACTGGCTGATTCTGCCGTCCACCAGCCGCCACTGCACAAGTTCGCCGAGTCGACCGCACGGGGCAACGCCGGTACATTCCAGCAGGCAAGGCTGAAAAACGCGAGCATATCAGTCCGCGATTGATCTTTTTTTCCTTCCACACTGCAATCCCGCACAACACGCTGCGCGACATTCTGAGAGCAATGCGAAAATGGGCAAAAATCGAGATGGTCGTCGTTTTGCAGTCCCCCCCAGCAGACGACTCACCTGGGATCTCCTCTGGTTCCACAAATCCGTACCGCTCTGCGCACACGATCGCCGCATGTCGCTCGCCCAAACCGCCGCCGCCCGACTCGCTGCCACTCAACGCATCTCCTGGCCCGCACTGTTTCTCAAAGCCGCTGGTCTCGCCGCAAACGATTTCCCGGAACTCCGACAAACATGGTTCCGCTGGCCGTTCGCCCACATCTACCAACACCCCCATACCGTCGCCGTTCTGACCGTCCAAAGAGAACTTGACGGCGAACCCTGGCTCTTCTGGGGCCGCATACACCAACCCGAAGAACTCTCGCTGCTGCAAATCCAGCAGCAGATCGACCAGTTCCAGAAGCAAGACCCACGCCGCGAATTTCGCCGCGCCCTGCAGCTCGCCGCTCTCCCACTCCCACTGCGACGAGCCATCTGGTGGTGGAACCTTAATGTCAGTCCCCGCAGTCGTGCCCGAAGACTCGGGACCTGCTTCCTCTCCACACTCGCAGGTCGCAACACCGAAATTCAGCTCCCACCCTCCGTACACACAGCCTGCTTCACCTGGGGACCACTCGACGAACTCGGACGCTCCCGCGTCACTCTCGCCTATGACCATCGCATCATGGACGGCGCACGAACCGCCTCCATCCTCGAACGACTCGAAGAGCTCCTCACCGGGCCACTGCTGCTGGAACTTCAGAAATACCGCTCGGAACACTCCACAGAGCATCCCTGAGAACCTCGCTTCGTCCCGCCACACCACAGTTCAGCCTGCGGCACACAGCCACCTCAGTGATTCCGCCGGACCACCTCCTTACTCCTCGGCTTCCACTGACGTTTCCCAGCCGTCGTATTCGCCAGCGAGGCTGTTGGTCAGCTCGAACAACTCGATCGTCACCTCATTGATCGAATGCCAATCCACTTTGTCAACTCGCTCGAAGCTCACACTGAAAGGATGCCGACAGTTCGGTTCATCGACGGTGCCTTCATCCGTCACTGCAAAGCCCAGATTCCTGACCCCAGCAACGAACCTCGATCTTGATGCTTCATTCGGAAAGCACGCCCAGTGGAAAACAGGGCGTTCCCTTGTGAGTGGATCACCGTGGCTCTGGAGCTGCTCAATCACGTGGCGATTATTCAGCCGCTGCCAGTCTCGTGGTGTCGGATAGAGCACCTCAAGGTACTGATTCCATTCGGCATCCTCCTGAGTGCCTGATTCCCATTTGTATTTGGGAAATATTTCCATACCACGAGCGACCGCGTCGTCAAAGCCAGCAAACGTCGGCCCGTAAAAATAGAATTCACGACGACCATCAGTCGTAATGCGGCCAGCCGGAAATCCGTTGACAGCACTGCCAACAGCTTCCGTGAGCGAATCTTCGATTTGCAAAAGCACGGCAGACTCTTCAGTGCTGGACAGCCCGTCCTCACGCGGATGATTGAATTGCACCCAAACCCAGAGTAACCATGGGTTGTTTGCACTGGGCGCTATCTCGCGGAGCCCGAGATCAACAAATATCGACGCAGGGCTATTGTTGACGTTCGAGAAATAAAAGTCCCAGTGGCTGGACATCCCGTCGTGCTCCTGAGGCAGGACTCTGAATTAGGCAAATGGTACTGAGAGTTTGGTGCGATAAGAATCGTCTTTCCACGAACGAGTCTTCGTCGGCAGGAACACCCAGACGGCTGCATGGAAGCCGTAGCAAAATTCCTGGACCGGTGCCACATCGTCATGACTGAACTGGACCGACGCAGTCGGATGTACCCGTTAACCTCAATCTCAGAATGAATCTGGGCAGCCAACGGACGACGACCGACCGCCGGACCGCCTCAGATTGGCTTCGAGCCAGTGATGCTGGCAGAGTTCTCTCGGACCAGTTCCTTCAGGAACACTGGTCCGACACTGACAACCTGAAAATACCAGCTCTCTGAACGGCCATGAAGATCGAATCGATGATCCAATCGTCACTCCGGTGAGCAGAAAATTCACTTTCTTCGAACTACTTTGACCAATTCGGCTGCGGTGGCACAATGTCATTTAATCCGTAAATGATACGGCTCTGGACCACCTGAACTGAAACTTCTCGGCGTAGGGAGGGGCGATGCGTCGAGGCAAGACTGGATTCCAACGTTTAAACGGGCCATTTGGGAGGAGTGTCAACGCTTTGCCGTGGGAGACCAGTAAAAACGGGTAGTGTGGTAGTGTGGTAGTGTGGTAGTGTGGTAGTGTGGGAGAGTGGCCCTCATGCAATATGATGCTGGTGTAATAAACCGTATGACGCGAGGCATGGAAACCTGTGGCGAGCATGACACCTGGCAATGAATTGAGCAAGTCAGATGTGTTTGTGAAATTGGCCGTGATGCTCTCTACCCTGCTGCAGGAAGCCACTCGGCAGGGTATGGTGATCAAAAAGCTTGAACGTGGACCGTTCGGGGGTTCCCTTTCTGCCGGCAGACAGGTGATCGACCAGTTCCTCGTTGCTCCAATCGAACCTCGACGCCAATCCCCCGCAGCGGGGACACTCCCCGACGGGCCCCGCAACCTACGTGGCGGTGTGTTCTGGAGCGACTCGGGAGTGCCATTTCCAGCCTGCTTGACTTGCCGATTTTGGAGTGCAGAAATCGGACTCTGCAGCAGACAGCCACAGCACGAACCTTGCCGCTTCCACCGCTACAAAGACTGAAACCGCTTCAACCGTCAAAACCGAACCTCGACCCAAATCCCCCGCAGCGGGGACACTCCCCGACGGGCACTGCAAACTACGCGGCGGTGTGCTCTGGAGCGACTCAGGAGTGCCTTTTTCTGGCTGCTTACCTTGCTGATTTTGGAGTGCAGAAATCGGACTCTGCAGCAGACAGCCACAGCACGAACCTGGCCGCTTCCGCCGCTGCAAATACTGAAACCGCTTCAACCGTCAAAACCGAATCTCGACCAAAATTCCCCGCAGCGGGGACACTCCCCGACAGGCCTTGCAAACTGCGTGGCGGTGTGCTCTGCAACGACTCGGGAGTGCCTTTTTCTGCCCGCTTACCTTGCTGATTTTGGAGTGCAGAAATCGGACTCTGCAGCAGACAGC
>Ga0172373_10003901_pt1 | contig 21332 bp, 20 predicted proteins | sample Lak10m_2_FD_114546 | JGI IMG/M metagenome (GOLD analysis project Ga0172373, IMG submission 114546) | Freshwater microbial communities from Kabuno Bay, South-Kivu, Congo - kab_092012_10m | ecosystem: Environmental > Aquatic > Freshwater > Lake | place: Democratic Republic of the Congo...
GGCATGGTGCTCGCGGCCTCCGATGAACGCGGCGGGCCCTTCCTGCTGTCCCCCGATCAAGGCGCGGCACCGGGCATGCGCGTCAAGTAACTGGCGCGGGGAGAAAAGCAAAAGCCCCTTTCGTTATATGGAGTGAGGCTCCAATCATAATTAGTGGCCAAAATGCCGCATCTTGGTAATGGATGCGGCATTTTTCTAATAGGGGCGAAAATAGGTAGGGAGTTAAAGTAGTCACAATATGATCAGGGTTCACAATTAGTATGTGTATCATCCAGAATCGTCATCGGAAGGGCAGAATGGTCATCAGAATGGAGTTTCGCCGCGTGAGGTTCGAAACCCTGTAGTACGATGACAGGAAAATCATAGACGATAGAAGACTGATTAACTGACTGAGAAGTGTTGTGAAAAAAACAACAAAACCCCGGGCTTATGTCAAACTCACCGCCTACTGGGGTAATGGCGATGCTGAAAGTACCATCAAAATAAGTCCAAAACGGTGGAAACAAATCCAGGAAGGTGCTGAAGACCAAAGTTCAGCCTGGGGTTACTACGAAGGTAGCCGGTTCTCCGTATATTGGCGATTCACTGGAGGAAAGGTTTCGATTAATGGGGATGATGGAATGGAATGCGTCCTGAGCCTCCCCGTTTCCGACTTGATTGTTCAGACGCCCCCATCCAACCTAACTGCGGTTCAGAATTTTGCCGTCCCCCCATCTGCTCAATCAGAAAGTGAAATGGAGAAACAATCGTCGTTTCTTGAGTACAACGATCAATACGGGGATGGTTTTTCAGCCAGCCTAATGGACGGACCATCTATTGATCTATTTCAAGTTGCGGGTTTGGAATGCACCGACGAGCTTTGGGCAGCAGTATGGGATACGTTCAACTGGCAAAGCCTTCTAACTGAATGCGGTTCCGCTACTATCATAGAAATTGGCGACCAAGACGAAATGCCTGGTATGAGTGATATTTTTTATTGGGTTGCCGTTGATAATCCCGAAGAGTTTCGATGCGAGTTACGTGAAGTAATGCTCTCATCGATTCAACATCCCATTTGCTCAGGGAACAAATCGCATAAAGCAGCGCACTCCGTTTTATCTACAATATATCAAGAGAACACATCAGATCTTGATTCACTCTCGAAAGCCGTCAGGGAAGCCGTCATTGAACTAGTTAGCTCTGCAGGCACGGGTAGCGGCTCATTCTCTGAACAGCTTGCATTGCCCTCTGGACAATCTATTACCAACAGGTTTTCTCATTCCGATGGACTGAGATGGCTCGCTAAATCGAAAGAATATCGATCAGCCTTCGGCGAGCCGCCGACGTGGCTTAAGTACCTAACCCCTTCCAGACGCACCCGCATATGTGGACTGGCATTGGAGCTTGGTTTGGCACTGCCAGCTCAGACTCCAAAGGAGTTCTATTAGCCCATGCTGAATTTGGTACTGCGTTCAACCATTTATGGTTCAACTTTGATTCGAACCTCACCCTTAACCTTACGCACCGAAACTAGGCAGGTTTGCTGAGCAAGCTCACTCTCCGTCGCACCATTTGCGTATTCAATGGCTTCGCTCAGAGACCAGAACTTACGATTGAATTTGTCTAGTGCTATTTTTGTTTTAACGGAAGTCAAGTTGGGTGCTGGTGTTGTCTTTTCAGGCTGAGGTATGACCCACCCAGCAATTGAAGAAGTCGGTAAAGGAGGCTTATCGATTACATCTAGCGGGAATACTGAGCAATTAACATGTGCTTCAGTAATCCATGCTCCACCTCCCATAAATGAGCCTGCCCCGCGATCAAAGTATCTCAGTGTCGTAATTGATATGCGAATAAAACCAAGGTCAGAATTCCACCTCATACAGTAGCCATTACGAAAGTTATTCATTGTAAGTCTAGTACGAGGCTGACCTGGGGTGGCTGGTTGTCTGATTAATAGTTTTCCCATCGCGCTAATGTGCCTAATTCATAGCAAAGGCGGAGCTGATTATTGAGAGGCGCTTTTCCGACTGAGCGATAGCATCTCAGGCACGAAATCTACTAATAGCATCCTTTTTAGAAGCAGCTTCTGAAGTACCTAAATGCTCGTAATCCTTGGATTGCAGCATGTCTCGACGCCACCGGTTTCCATGTTTGCCTGTGTAGTACATTATGCAGATCCCGATAGCGAAAGGTCCAAGAATGAAAATCAACTGCATCACGGGGTCAGGAAGTTTTTCGCCAAATTTTTGTGTAAAGCTGGCCGCCCATGCAAGAACGAATAATGTTGCGGCCTTATCCCAGAGTTTACTGGCCAGAGCCCATATCCATGTAAAGAAAAACGCGGGCCAGCAATAGCCATGCTTAACTGCCTGATATTCACCTGCAGAATTCTTATACACATCGAATTGTTTCATTTCGGTTCCCCCTAGCCAAAACGTTAACCAGCATGGATCAACTCAGCGAAGTCGATGGGCTTTAACGCGTCCCGCTTGATGGATTGGTTAGGAGTTTTTCAGAAAGTACATAAACCATATTTTTATATACATCGATGGCTTCAATATTCGCATTAGATTCAACCAAAAGAACGCACTTTTGAATGGAGTCCCATGCAAACTGCAAGTCATCAGGGTGTGTTATTTTCTCGGCAATTTCTGGAGATATTCTGTAATACTCTTGGATTAGCTCATTACCTTCTGGGGTTAGTAATAAATATGTATCTCTAAATTCCCGCAAAATCTCTAGCTCTCTGCAATCATCTTCGAGACCACGGTGATGACATACTGCAGTAGTTATAAAACAAAGGCCTCCCTTTTTGCTGCGGCTTGAGCCGGAGTCACTACGCTTCTTTCGCCACTGCCCATTTTCATTTTTAGACCTGTTTTGACCTTTTGATGGCCCAGATTTAACAATTGGACCGCCAGTATCTTTTGGTGATGGCATATCTATAACTCCTAACAGTTAATAAAGAGATGCATATAGTAATCTGAACCCGTTATTTGAGATTCTTTGCTATTTTCTGGAGCTTCTTCACATCAATTTCGGTAGGCGCGTACTCGATCTTGCGATGGCAATTTGGGCAGAGGGCCACCAAATTGCCAATCTCTGTATTACCACCGTTGCTGATTGGAGCGATGTTATGGATTTCAAGATACGGTATCCCGTCACTATCCACAAATGGTGCAGCCTCACCACATAGCTGGCAATGGCCTTGAGCTAGAGCGATCACTTGCCGCCTAAGTAATGACAAATCCTTCGACCGTGATAAGACCTTTGCGGGCACAAAGAGCCGTTCAAGGTACTCGGTATCAAAAGCTCGACCGAGCCGTGACATGATCACTTCGGTGTGCTTCAAGGATAGACCTTTTCGTCCTTTTCTTACGGAGCAGATATAGCCTGGGGTAACGCCAAGCCATTGCGCTAACTGCGAATCGCTTCTTATCCCTTCGTGCAATTTGAATTCATCCAGTAGCGATGACCACGCATTATTAAGCGTGTTGTTGGCTTGCTCATTCATAAATTGGTTCCATTCACAGGAAGTGAATTGTACCTACTTATCCTGCTTTAGTATAAAATGGTATATAATGTATACCAATCAGGGAAACTTGGGTAAATTCATGAGGCAAGCAAAAGGTCAGAGACTCGCAAAGCAAAAACTTGCCACCTTCCAGTCGTGGGTGGCCATGGCATGAGTCATACCGTCGTCTATTACAAGGTCGTGCGCGACAACACCGGCATCCATGAGGAAATCCCGGTCATCCTCACCGAGTTCGGCCCGCTGCAGCCGCTGATCCAGTACATCCTCAAGCACCGGCACATGCTCTCGGAGAGCAACACCATCAAACTGGTGCAGGCCGTGGGGCTCCTGGTCGACTACATGGAGGCCAACCATCAGGTCTTCGACAATCCCAACGACCTGTTCAATACGTTAGTGCAGCGGCTCTACAGCGGCACGGTGGGTGTCGATGGCAACGACCCGAGCGGCCTGTACTGGGATGCCCGCAATCCGCCCGTGGTGCGCGTGTTGGTCAATCACCTCTCCAAGTTCAGCGACTGGATGGCGCAGGAGCAAGGCACGAAGCCGCTAAACCCATGGCGGCAGGCCACGCGCACCGAAGAACAACTGGCATGGGCCGCCTGGCATCATCAACGTAACCGCGCTTTCCTCGGGCATACCATGAGCGTTGATGTCGCTGCGCTCAAGGTGAGCCAGGCTCGCAGTGTGCTGCTCAAGCGAAACCCTGTCATCGATCACGAGCCGGTCAAGTATTTCCCGGAAGACCGGATGGTTGATCTGCTGTTTAAGGGCTTCATCGTGCCCGGCAAGCAGAAAAGTCCGCGGATTGAGGAGCGGCTGAACCTGCGCGACATCCTGATCACAATGCTCCTGCAGTATGGCGGACTGCGCATGAGCGAACCGTTCCACCTCTTCGTCCATGACGTTATCCATGACGACACCGCCCTGGGCACGGCATTGGTCAAAGTCTATCACCCCAGTCTGGGGAAAGCGCCGAGCGATTTGTGCGATGCCAAAGGTAAGCCGGTGGTCTGTGACCGCGCGACCTACCTGCGCGACAAGTTCGGCCTGCTACCGAGGACGGACTACAAGGGTTCGCATAGCCTGCACGCTGGTTGGAAGGGCAACGCGCTCGACAGCAAGCAGCACTTCATGCACGTGCATTGGGTGCCGCGCTGGGCGGGTGAACTGTTCTGGAAGCTGTGGGTGTTCTATATGGCGCAGCGCGACCCGCTCAACCCCGGTCACCCGTTTGCCTTTGTGACCCGCAAGGGCAAGCCCTACAGCATCGATGCCTTCGAGGATGCCCATGCCAAGGCGATCAAGCGCATTGGGCTCGTCCCGGCCAAGGCACTTGGCACCACACCGCACGGTCACCGCCATGCTTTTGGCCAGAGGCTGTCAGATCTAAAACTCCACCCCATTTTTGTGCAGAAAGCGATGCACCACAAGTCGCTGGAATCTCAAATCGTATATAGCGAGCCGGCTCGATTGAAACTGAACCGGGCCATCGATGACGCGTTGGCTCGCGCGGAAGGGGCCGACGATGGGACGGCGTTGACGCCGCCCGACTTCCTCGCCTACGGCTTCAAGGATGTCGATCCGCTTGGTCTGCTGTCCGGGCTAAATCCGAAATTGCTGAGGCGAAACTGATGCCCAGATCAAAAAAGACCGTCGAAAAATTGGACCACGAATTCCGCTTCCTGCTCGATCTCGACCCGGCGCTGGAGGGCTGGCGGGAGTGGGCAGCGGAATATTTGGCGGGTTTGCCTAGGGCGAGACAGCAACAAAGCGCCATGACCGCCTTCTTCGTCACCTACCTGCACGGGCAAGAATTGCATACCCTTTCGGCTGAGGAGTTCTTCGCAAGGGATGGTGCGCTGCCTGCGCCGGACACGGCACTGGGGTTGGCGTTGATAAACTCCGAAACGAGTGCCAATAGAAAGCACGATGATGTGAGCGACTTCCTCGACTGGGTGTTGCGAGAAAAGCTATCTGTCCTCGACGCCGACGGCCACCGCGTGGTGCCGCCCCACCTCGCCAATCCCTTCCCGAGAAGGGCTGTCAAGATGCATGGCAAGGCATCCGACTTGAGCTTCGCCTATGTGCTGCAACTCGACCCCAAGCTGGAGGACTGGCGCAGCCTCGCCGCCGATTGGATAAAGGATCATAAAACCAGTGTCCATCGTCGCCGTGAGGCTCTCGACTATTTCCTCGTCCGCTACATCCAGGGTCAGAATCTGGATCGCAACTTTGGACGCTTCCTGCTACGCGAGACGGAGAAACCGGACTTTGCCCAGGTGACAGTCGGCGCCAAGCGCGAGGGCACGCAGACGCTTCAGGTGGACGATGTGAAGCGGAACAACTTCATAGCCGACTTCATTGACTGGGTACTGGCGACCAAGCTGGTCGATCCCGACACAGGCGCTTGGGATACTGCTCGCTTCCACAACCCCATCTCCCGCCTGACGATATCCGGCCTTGCCACAAAAACCCAATCAGACAAGGCTTCGCTCTCCATCCGCCACATCCGCGAACTGCGGGGCATGCTGGCCGAGGGTCGCCACTTCTGTGACTGGGCCTGGGCGCAGCAGGCGATGGAGGAAGGGAACGCAGGCGGTGAATGGTTCGTGGTTGATCTCGCAATCATCGACCCCAAGGACCCCGATTGCGTGGCCCGCCAGCGTGCCACTACCTGGCGTGAAAGGGAGAACAAGGGCTATCCGGCCGAAGTGTGGGAACTGTGGTCGCCCGTGCGCGCCGTGGCCTTGTACCTCAAGCTGGAACTGCCACTGCGCACCTTCCAGGTCCGCATGCTGGAATCGGGCGAAGCCGATACCTGGCGCTACGTCCATGCGCCGGAGGGCGGGGGCTTTATCCTCAACCGCGGCCCTCTCGCCACCGGCAGCGAGAAGCGACCCTATCAGCGCGGCGTGTTCCATCGCAGCGTGAACGAGAAGGAAGCCGGCCTCTTCATTAACAGCAACAAGACCGCCGACATCAACAAGTCAGAAAAAGAGAAGGGCTACGTCATACCTTGGGCCAACAACGAAGTGCTGTATTGGTTGGAGAAGTTGCGCAATTGGCAGGAACGCTACAACCCGATTACCGCTCCGACGCCATGGAAGGGACTGGAGCATAAGCACTTTGGAGGAACGCCGCCTCACCCCGAAGTGCTGGCGCAGCGCGGTTCAGCCTGCTTCCTGTTCCGTGACCCGACCGATGGAGCAGGCGACAAACCGCTGGTCAGCTTGGCTTTGACAGGCATGTGGTACAAGTTACTCGCAAAACTGGAGCAGCGCTGCGCCGCGCGGGGTGAGACACTGGACGATGGTACGCCGCTGCGTTTCGTCGTTCATGACTCTAATTTGGCAACCTTCTTCCCGCTACACGCCCTGCGCGTGTCCCTGATCTCCTACTTCATCCTTGACCTCAAGCTGCCGATTGCCGTGGTCTCCAAAATGATCGCCGGTCACGCGAGCATCATCATGACCCTTTACTATACCAAATTCGGCAAAGCCTACATGCGGGAGGTATTGAACGAAGCCGAGAAAAACGAGCTGGAAGCGGAGCAGGCCAATCACCGCCGATTCCTGCAGGACGCGAGTTTCGAGCAGGTGACCCAGCGCTTCGCCTATGTATCCGAGGACGCGGTGCGGGCGGCGATTCAGAACAAGTCCGCCGCCGCCTTCGTTTTCGACGACAAAGGCATCTGCCCCAATGGAGCGACGCTGTGCGATGTGGGTGGTGAGCGTATTGGAGCCGAGTCGCTTAACCACTTCGCCCCCGTCCCGGGTTTCCCGCAGGAGCGCAACTGCGTCTGCTGCCGCTTCTTCCTGACCGGCCCCGCCTTCCTGCCCGGCCTGATCGCCCACTTCAACACCGTCAGTGAAAAGACCCATCGACAGAGCGCACGTTACAGCGCCTTGCAGGACAAAGTGACTTACCTTGAAGATGAGCAGCGGGAAGCAGAAAGGGAGAACCAGCCCTTCCTGCACGTGCGCGAACTCGTTCAGCTCAACAAGTACGCCGAAACTGAGGCGCTGACACTCAACAAGTACATGAATGACTTGCAGGTAACCAACCACCTGATCCAGCGCTCCCTCCAGATCGCCGAGGAAGAATCGACGGGCGGTGTGAAGCTCGTTGCCAAGGGCAGCATGACCGACCTCAAAATGGGGTTCATCGAGTCGGATTCGGTGCTGCACCAACTGGAAGTCGTCTGCGAGAACGCGGTGATCTACCCTGACATCGACGCAGGCTTCGCGACCATCCGGCGTGCGCAGATGCTCGATGCCATGCTGCGATACAACGGCATGGACCCGGTGCTGATGTGTCTCGATCAGGAGGAACAGTTGCTGATCGGCAATGCCGTGATGCAGTTGATTCAGGCGCGCACCGGCTCAATCAAGGGCGCGCTGCCTTACGCCGAGTGCCGACTCAAGCTCAAGGAAATCGGTCTTCTCAAGGACCAGGTGCTGAACGAGATCACCCAGGTGAAGGCCCGGATGCTGCTCGATCACGCCAAAGTCAAGCGTATGCTGACCCCGCCCAAGGAGGATTCCAATGGCAATGCATCCTGACGACTTGCTCGACCAACTAAAGAAAACCGCCACTCCGCGCAAACAGCGGACGCTCGACATCATCCATGAGGTTTGCCGTGAGCAATACGAGCGCGGCAGCCAAGACTTCTCGGTGGCGATCATCGCCCGCATTGCCGAGGGTCGTGGCGGCCCGGGCAAGGGCGCGATCCACAACAAGACAGGTGATGACTACAAGGGGCTGATTAAGGCGTGGGCCGAGCACACGGGCGGCGTCACCCGCAAGGTGCGCCAAGTTAGCGAGAACCCCTACTCGGCGTTGATCGATAAGATCGAGAACCCGGCGTTGCGCTCCATGATGGCGGGCATTTTGGCCGAGAACCGGCAGATGCGCCGGGAAATAACACTCCTCAAAGCGGAGGGGAATCGGGTGATCGACATGCGCCCAAGGCTTCCTGAGTCCCGCGAGATGGTCCAGATACTGCCCGCATCGACAGGCTTGTATCCGTCAGAGATCGAGGCCCTGCGCCACGCCATCAGCGATCGGCTACTCAAGGATGAAGGCTGGAAGACGGACACCGAGGGGCGCGTGATGAACGAGAGCGGCCGGGTGGTGTTCAAGCCGGGTTATGTGACCGCCATCAGAAAAATAATCAGTACAGATGTGCAAGCACCCAACCGCATTGAATCGCCCCAACCAGATGCAGATAAAGACTTATAAGGCAGGGGCCCATGGATGACCCTTCCAGTAAGTATTTTGGTCTCACAATTCCTGTAAGCACGACACCAAAAGAGAGGAAAAAACTGGATGGATTCCTCTACGCACGATAGTTTCGAGGGCTGCCGTGGTTGCTAAAATTCCCGTACGCCCGATAGATGGTGCCCAGTAATTCCTATAGGCCCGATAGTTTGCGGAGGCTATGGATTCCAATAATTTTCTGATCTATATGCAATTTCTGACTGAAATAAATTAAAAGACCAGACAATTACATTTGATCACCAGACCGAGATCGCCGCAGAATTACCGGAACGTAGCCTCGATTATGTCAATGAAGCTCATTGGCAAACCAATCCGAAATGCTGGAATTCCTGTACGCACGATACCTGGCTGGAGGTGTTGATCTAACCAGATTCTTATACGCCCGATAGTTTGAGGCGGGGAATTCCTGTATGCACGATAGCCTTGTGGGTAGAAAATTAAACAGCCTGCATTCCTGAAGTCGGACAGCTTTTCATCGTGTGCAAGCGGCCAATCGCTGTCGCACAGGTGAACTGCCTATCCGATTAATTTCGAGTAAGCATTGACCATCTGCTCAGGATCTTCCGAGTATAGGTTTTTAACCCCACATCACCTGCAAATAGCACCACATTGCGTGGCTAAGTCTCTTCAGGAAGTGTTTCGCGCATCCTGATGAGATGGTATCTCATTTGGGTAATTTATCAATCATCAGGAGGTTGTTCATGACAACTTCGGTCAAAACCAGCCATGATTCAATAATAGTTTCTCGATTTTATATATAGCTAAGGTTTCGAATCGATATGGCGGTAATCATATGTCCGCCATATGTGGTCTGATGTTTTAGCGAAATTCAGAAACGCCATCCACAATTTAGCGGATAGCTGCTCTACTTCTGCTGAAAACTCCTCAAGGGTTTCCAAGTCCAGTGTTGAGCCTTTTTCGGACCGTGCAGAAGTAATTGAATGGCGCGCTATTGCCTCTGTCTCATCTTCATTGACGAAAATATCGAGCATGACGGGATTGTGCGCGATGAGATTTCTAGTTTTGGCTAAGTCCTTAGCCTTTTTCAACCCATCGCGAATGGCGATTAAATGCTCACAGAGGCTATCCCGGCCTTCGAGAATCTCTAGTAGCAAGCCTGCCCGTCTGCCGAAGTCTAGTCGCGAGGCTGAGTCATCCAATTTGTCTTTCGGGATGAGGGCTAGGCACTTGATTGAAATCAACTCAATATCGCCGAACTTGAGAATTGCCTTGCCGACCAGGCGTTCCCACTTTTCATGGTCAGTAGATGTCGATGGGCTACTCATACAGCGAGGAATATGCAGTCAACCAGTTACAGTGTTTTGCAGAAATTTGGATGGTTGCATTTTCCATACTACCAATTATCGGAGCGATATAGCCTAGTATTGCAATGGTTGCAGATAAATACCCTTCTGGAGTCGCCAACTCCGTCCAGCCCCCAATTCTTAATGCTTTGCGAGTCACAGGCAACACATTTGATTCCACGGTCAGTTTTGCAATGTGGGTACTTAGAAAGATACTGTTCCAAAGTGAGAGTTTTTCTTGCAAGTTTTTTATCTTCGGAGGTGCCTATAATCCAAAAAATAAAAATAATTACTGCCATCAATACAAAAATAGAGTCAGCCATCAGTATCTCAATATGTAATTTGAAGGGTGGGAACAGAATTTGTCATGATTTTGAACGCCTATGCTCAAGCAGTTGCACTGTCTTTAACTCGATGCCGAGCTTTTCGCAGTAACGTTGCTTGGTCGTTCGCGGAATTGTGTAGCGGTAGAAATGATCAACTGTTAGATGCTTCAACAACAGGGATGCAAACATATTGTTGTGTTTGTTCACCTCATCTATCAAATTATCCAATTCATCGGATGGGAATCTCTCGAAGTGATCAAGTTTTACGGACAGGTCAATTATTCTGAATGCCAGCCGATCGTGCTTAGCCACAAGTTCCTCATAAGTTTGACGCAGAGCTTCGGTTCCAATTGAGCTTGATATTTTTTTGATGAAGGCCATGGCGCTGCCCTCAACAAGCATAGAAACAAACCTCTTCGCCTTCCTCTGCCTCTGATCGGGGTCTTCTTCAAAACGCTCCATCTGATGCGCAATAAAATCAACCATTTCATCCCTATGCTGCTCTAGGATGCCATAAAGGGCATGCAAAGCACGCAGTCCGAGTAAGTAGCACTCTGGGTTTCCCACATATTCCCAAACAAAGCAGACATATTCGTTAGCTCTTTTGGGAACCAGCTTAAAGGGTGCAAAATATGTGGTTTTGCGTTTCGCACTTTGAATTCAGCGAGGAGGGTGGCCACCAAAATTCATCTAGTTGTAATCAAATCCGGAAAAAACTCGCTCCATACAAATGTTCGCAGCTTCAGAGTTTTCTAGAAGGTAGCAAGTGGCCTTAACTTGGGCTAAACGCTGTAGATATATAGAACGATCAGTAATACTGTACCTCCGCATTTGCACAGCTGCTAGTTGCTCCTCTAAAACTGGATCTATCTGCAACAATCCAAATCTATCCATCTCTTCCTCAGTCTTGAATATATAGATGCTATCCGGAGGATAAGCCATCATCGCGTCATAAAGTGATTCTTGGACGTTTACTTCGCGAAGATATGCTTTCACATCATTAGCTAATTGAGCCTGCCACTTCGCAATTTGTTTAGAATCACTTGATGGGGCGGTTGCATATGGCCGATGTATCCCGATCTTTCCAAGCCGCCCTCGTTGTTCAGCACCTGCCAATACAAGAACACACGAGCTGTAACATTTGCCATTAGTGTGCACAGCTACCATTACACCCGAATTATTAGTTGAATGCCTAACAGTTCTTCCAATATCCATAGCTGCATATATGTCTCCGCCGTTGCTGTTAATGTAAATAATAATGGTCTCGTTCCCGCCAAACACTTCGCTTGCCATAACTCTTTTAAATATGGAAGCCATCTCATTATCTAAATTTCCTTCAAGCCAAATTGTGTTGTTATCTTTGTTAACCAAAATTCCTGCAGCTTGTAGCTCGGCCAAGCTCGGAAAGACTGCACTTTCGGATGGGGCCACAACACTTGGTGTTGTGCTGATTGGATTGTTCGTGATTTTATGGATAATATTCTTGAAAGCACCAACCAAAGTAAATCCAACAATTAACAAATACAGTGCATTTTTGGCATATACTTCAAAAACAGAGTTTTCTTTGGAATTCACTTGTTTTGGTATTTTTTTATCTAGAACGTTAAGTGAATTATTGATAGTGTCGTCGGGATTCTTATGTTCGGATTGTTGATGCGTTGACTGGTTAAGCAGTTGTTCTACCCGCATACTCCTGTAGCGGGTTCTGGCCACTAACTCATCTCCGCCATCTAGCTCAACGGCACGCTTCCAGAGTGGCTCGTCACGAATGCCATCTTTTATTTCTTGCGTAACTTGCAATATCAGTTCTTGCTTTGATTTCATTTGTCAGTGGAATTGGGAGTTTTCGGATTACACTATCATCAAGATCATGGGCACTGACTGTCGTCCATATAAATGCCATATTGCCTCTCAAGCACGCCAGCGACCTTGTTTTTTTCTGACTCTGCCCGTAATGCGGCAGTCGCCGTACCTATGTTCATCTGCGCTACGAGCGGATTTCCCCTACTTTCATTTCTATCTATGCTTCGCATAAGAGCCGCCTGTCGCTCCGAGTGCATGCAATACCTCTTTTGAAGAGATTCTGGCCCGAGTTGATTTAGGTCTCCAACAGACATACCTTTGGGCTGTTTGGGTTGAGTCTGCCCACCGTAGTTACTGTAGGGGCATGGGTTGTATGAATCTATGGTTAGGGTGGAGCCGTCGGAATAGGAGCACACTTTCTTATTCCTACCCGTTCTTAACTCTTCTTCAAGGGTGGCTGCCAATGCAATACTTGGAATCGAGGCGGCTAAAACAACTAAAATTTTTATCAAGCTCATACGAACACCTCCGCTACAAAGGTGATCACCACTGCATTTGCTATATTCATTTGAACTCCCTTACAAAACAGTTATTCATATAAAAAGAACGACCGCTAATGAAAAGCTGGGCTGCGCCGACAAATTTCCCCACCGGATTTTAAAAAAACATTCCAGCTTAGTGATAGTGAAATAGTCATGATGTGATTGGGGATTACTTCCCGAAGTAATTGCTCGATGATGTGGTCGTCTGAGCGTTTGATCACGAAACGCATTGACAAGACAACTGTTGAGAAAACCAACGTTTTCTGTACGCCACCGACTCCCAACTTAATGTCGGGAAAATACCCCATATTCTTGTAAATTAATTCTGTATAGAATTCTTCGTAAATATTTGGGGCGTTTTATGCACATTGGCTACGCCAGAGTTTCAACAGATGAACAGAATCCGGCATTGCAGTTGGATGCGCTGAGTCATATAGGGTGCGAGCAGATCTTTCAAGAGAAGGTTTCAGGAAAGAGCAAGGATAGGCCTGAGCTGGAAACCTGCTTGAAGGTATTGCGCCCGGGCGACACCTTGGTTGTCTGGCGCCTTGACCGGCTGGGAAGATCATTACCTGACCTTGTTCAGATCATCCACGATCTTGAAGAACGGGGCATAGGTTTCCAGTCACTAACAGAAAGTATCGACACCACCAATGCCGGTGGCAAGCTCATATTCCACGTGTTCGCTGCATTAGCTGAGTTCGAGCGAAATCTTATACGCGAACGCACAATCGCCGGCCTGGCAGCAGCCCGGGCACGGGGACGCAAAGGCGGACGAAAAGCCAAGCTGAACAAGGCAGACGTGCGCAAGGCCGCCTCGATGCTGCGTGATCCTTATATAACAAAGACCGAGGTTGCAAAGCATTTTGGCGTCTCTCGGGTGACCTTGAATCTGGCGCTGGAACGTGAGGGATACCCCCAGAACCCTGCTATTAGAAATCATCAATAACCAGAAGAATAAATGGAGCTTTAATGGAAACACCTAACGTTGCTATTTCAAATACATCCGCTCTAATTTGGTCAGTCGCCGATCTTCTGCGTGGCGACTTCAAGCAATCCGACTACGGCAAGATTATCTTGCCATTCACCGTTCTTCGAAGACTGGATTGCGTGCTGGAGAAGACTAAGCCTGATGTTCTGGCTGAGTTCGAAACCAACAAGGATTTGCCCCCAGAGGCATTGGATCGCTTTCTGGTTCGGAAATCCGGATACCAGTTCTACAACACCTCCAAGCAGACCTTCAGTACCGCACTCGATGATTCGGCGCATGCCTATGCCAACCTGACCAACTATATCGGGTCTTTCTCGGACAATGTCCGTGATGTGTTTGAGCGCTTCAACTTCCAGGCAACCATCGACCGTCTGAACGAAGCCAACCTTCTTTACCTAGTGGCCAAGAAGTTCGCCGCCATCGACCTGCATCCCAACGTAGTCAGCAACGCCCACATGGGCACCATGTTCGAGGAACTGATCCGCAAATTCGCAGAACTCTCCAACGAAACCGCAGGGGAACACTTCACCCCGCGTGAAGTCATCAAGCTCATGGTGGCGCTGCTGTTCATTGCCGACGATGAGGCGCTGACCAAGCCCGGCATCGTGCGCAGCATTTACGATCCCACGGCCGGCACGGGCGGCATGCTATCGGTCGCAGAGGAATATCTGCATCGCCTAAACCCGGAAGCTCGCCTTGTCGTTCACGGACAGGAACTCAATCCGGAGTCGTACGCCATCTGCAAGGCCGACATGCTGATCAAGGGTCAGGACATCGCCAACGTGGTGTTCGGCAATACGCTGTCCAACGATGGTCTCATCGGCAAACTGTTTGACTACTGCTTATCGAACCCGCCGTTCGGCGTTGAATGGAAAAAGATCGAAGCCGTGATCCGCAAGGAGTTCGAAAGCAAGGGGCATGAGGGGCGCTTTGGTCCTGGCCTGCCCCGCGTTTCTGACGGGTCGCTGCTATTCCTGCTTCACCTGGTATCCAAGATGCGGCCGAAGGAGCAAGGCGGTTCCCGGATCGGTATCGTCCTTAACGGATCCCCGCTTTTCACGGGTGGCGCAGGTTCGGGCGAATCCGAGATCCGCAAATGGATCATCGAGAACGATTACCTGGAAACCATCGTCGCGCTGCCGACCGACATGTTCTACAACACAGGTATCAGCACCTACGTGTGGATTCTCTCCAACCACAAGTCAGCGGAACGCCGCGGCAAGATCCAGCTCATCAATGCCGGCGAATTCTTCCAGAAGATGCGGAAGTCGCTGGGTTCCAAGCGCAAGGAGATGTCCGTAACAGACATTGAGCGCGTGGCCAGCCTGTACGGCGCCTTTGAAGAGAACGAATACAGCAAGATTTTCGACAACGCCGACTTTGGCTACAGCACCATTACCGTAGAGCGCCCGCTGCGGGATGATCAGGGAAACATCATCCTAGGCGAGAAAGGCAAGCTGAAGGGCAAGCCGCAGCCGGACTCAAGTCTGCGCGACACGGAGAACGTCCCCCTCAAGGACGACATCGAGGCTTACTTCGAGCGTGAGGTGCTGCCGCATGTGCCAGACGCCTGGATTGATCATGACAAGACCAAGGTCGGGTATGAGGTCCCGGTCAACAGGGCATTCTATAAATACGTTCCGCCGCGCCCGCTGGCAGAGATTGATGCTGACCTGAAGGAAGTGTCGGCCGAGATTATGACCATACTGCAGGAGATCACTGCATGAAGCTGAAGCCGTATCCGAAGTACAAGGACTCCGGCGTGGAGTGGCTGGGAGAGGTGCCGGAGGGGTGGGAGGTTACAAAATTAAAGCATAGATCTAAGTTTTCCACAGGCTGGACGCCGCCTACGGGGGATGATTCTGCTTATATCGGTGATAACTTATGGGCGAATATTTCCGATTTAGGCAGTCGGATAATTTATGACACTTCTAAACGGATTAGTGATGCTGCAGTAGCAAAAGCAAATATTCCGATAACACCTAAGGGAAGTCTCTTATTTAGTTTCAAGCTCTCAATTGGGCAAGTCTCGTTTGCAGGCGCAGACATGTACACGAATGAGGCAATTGCGAGCTTTTCACCTGGACAGGGCGTGAATGTTTCCTACGCATATTACGCGTTCCCTCTATTCCTTGTTCAGAACGCCGAGGAAAATATCTACGGTGCAAAACTATTGAATCAGGACTTGATAAAGAATGCTGAGATAGCTGTTCCTGGCTTGCCAGAACAAACCACCATCGCCTCTTTCCTCGACCGCGAAACCACCAAGCTAGACACCCTGATCGCCAAGCAAGAAAAACTGATCGAATTACTGAAAGAAAAGCGGCAGGCGGTGATTTCTCATGCGGTGACCGAGGGGCTGGATCCTGATGTGCCGATGAAGGATAGCGGGGTGGAGTGGCTGGGGATGGTGCCTGCTGAATGGGATTTCGTTAGGCTGGGGTTCCTTTTCGATAACAAAAAACGCCCACTGATGGCAGGGTATGGCGTAGTGACCGCATTTAGAGATGGTCAAGTTACTTTAAGGACTAACAGACGTATTGATGGATTTACAGAGGCTGATAAGGAGATTGGTTACCAAGGCGTGAAACCTGGTGACTTGGTTATACATGCCATGGATGCCTTTGCTGGCGCGATTGGCGTGTCTGACTCTGAGGGCAAGATGTCTCCGGTCTGCTCTGTTTGCGAACCGAAACCTGGTGTGATCTCCAGATACTATGGATATTTAATGCGCAACATTGCGTTAACAGGCTACATCACTTCACTGGCGAAGGGGATTAGAGAGCGCTCAACGGACTTCAGGTGGGCTGATGCCCGTTTAATTCCTGTCCCAGTGCCTAAGAATCAACAACAAATTGTCACCTTCCTCGACAGCGAAACCGCCAAGCTCGACCTTCTAATCGAAAAAGCCCAACGCTCCATCGAGCTCGCCAAGGAACACCGCACCGCCCTGATCTCAGCGGCGGTCACAGGGAAAATCGATGTGAGCAATAAAGTGCCGGAGCTTTCTTATGCGTGACTCCCTTAAACATCGGATTGTTTTCTTCATCAGCAAGCTGATCCCACTGTACACATACGAGCATGTTGGTCATGTCGTTTGTGCGAGATCCTTGGTAGATGGGACGCTTATCCTGCCGAACGGAAATATCGAATCAGATGAGCCAGAAGAAAATCTCGATGAGCTTGATGATTATGACTTGAACGAAAATGATTTCGTGACAGTTTATTGGCAAGGAGACAAGTCACGAAAGTCGGTTGTACATGGGATATATATGGCGTCTATCGCAGTGGCCAGATACGCTGAAATTCACTCTCTTCCACAAAACAAGGATACTAAAAGTGAATATTCCCATATGGCTCAGCACTTCACTGTTAAGACCGGCGCTGGTTTGTTGATGCCGGCAGCAGATCAGGAGGATCTGGACTTGTATTCGGCCATAGGAGACGGGCTAAAATCATTAGGCAAGGATGCATTGATCAGCCTCATTAAAAAGCAGGTAGGACTCTAATTCTGAAAGTCCATAACGGATATATAAAATGAGAAAAACATGACCGGACTCCACACTGAAATCCATTTTGAAAACGACATATGCGAATATCTGGCCAAAAACGGCTGGTTGTACTCGCCGGACGATACGGGCTATGACCGTGAGCTTGCGCTGTACGCCGAGGACGCGATCGAATGGATCAAGTCCACGCAGGACAAGGAGTGGGCAAAGGTCAAGGCGCTGCATAATGGCAGCACCGAAAAGACCCTGCTCAAGCGCCTGGCGGAGATGCTGGACAAGGATGGATCGCTGGCCGTGCTGCGTCATGGCTTCAAGAACGTCAACGCCCGCTTCTCCATGTGCCAGTTCCGGCCGGCGCAGAACATGAATCAGGACACGCTGCAGAAGTACGGCAAGGTGCGGCTGCGCGTCATGCGCCAGGTGCATTACTCGCTCTCCAACGAGAACTGCATCGACCTGGTGTTCTTCGTGAACGGCATCCCGGTGGCAACGGCGGAGCTCAAAACCGACTTCACCCAGTCCGTGCAGGACGCTATCAACCAGTATCGTTTCGATCGCCATCCCAAGGATCCGGTCAGCAAGCGTGAAGAGCCGCTGCTGGGATTCAAGCGTCGGGCCCTGGTGCATTTCGCCGTGTCCACCGACGAAGTGTTCATGACCACCCACCTGAAGGGCAAGGACACCCACTTCCTGCCATTCAACCTGGGCGACCACGGTGGTAAGGGTAATCCGGTCAATCCCAAGGGTTACCGTACCAGCTATCTGTGGGAGCGCGTGCTGCAGCGCGACGCTTGGCTCGATATCATCGGCCGCTTCGTGCATCTGGAGAAGGAAACCATCGTCGAGGATGACGGTACGGTGCATGAGAAGACCTCCATGATCTTCCCGCGCTTCCATCAATGGGAGGCAGTCACCAAACTCGTGGAAACCTCAAAGGCGGAAGGCGCCGGCCAGAAATACCTGATCCAGCATTCGGCGGGCTCCGGCAAGACCAACTCCATTGCCTGGACTTCGCACCAGTTGGCCAGCCTGCATGACGCCAATGACAACAAGCTGTTCGATTCCGTAATCGTCATTACCGACCGTACGGTGCTGGATGCCCAGTTGCAGGAAGCCATCTACCAGTTCGAGCACAAGCATGGCGTGGTGGCCAAGATCACCAATGAGCGTGGGTCGAAGTCGTCCGAGCTCACCAAGGCGCTGACAGATCGCACACCCATCATCATCGTCACCATCCAGACCTTCCCGTTCGTGCTGGACGCCATCCGTGAATCCGTCAGCCTCAAGGACCGCAAGTTCGCTGTTATTGCCGACGAGGCACATTCGTCGCAGACCGGAGCCACTGCCAAGAAGCTGAAGCAGGTGTTGAGCGCAGAACGTCTGGAAGAACTGGAAGACGGCGGCGAACTGGACATCGAGGAACTGCTGGAAGCCGAAATGGCGGGCCGCCTGCAGCCGACCAACATCAGCTACTTCGCCTTCACCGCCACGCCTAAGGCCAAGACCATGGAACTCTTCGGCCGCGTCGGGGCGTCCGGCTTGCCGGAACCGTTCCACGTCTATTCCATGCGCCAGGCCATCGAGGAAGGGTTCATCCTGGATGTGCTGAAGAATTACACCCCGTACCGACTGGCTTTCCGTCTCGCTTTCAATGGGCAGGATTACGACAGCGAACAGGTCGACCAGAGCAAGGCGCTGAAATCCCTGATGCGCTGGGTGCGCCTCCATCCACACAACATCGCACAGAAGGTGCAGGTGATCGTGGAGCACTTCCGCGCTAACGTCGCCTGGCGTCTGGATGGCAAGGCAAAGGCCATGGTGGTGACCAGCTCCCGCAAGGAAGCCGTGCGCTACAAGCTCGCCATCGACAAGTACATCACTGAACAGGGTTATCGCGACGTATCGACGCTGGTTGCCTTCTCCGGGGAAGTAAATGATTCCGAGAGTGGCCCCAACCCATTCAATGAACGCAACATGAACCCGGAACTCAAGGGGCGGGAACTACGCGAGGCCTTCGACACCGACGAATACCAGATCATGCTTGTCGCCAACAAATTCCAGACCGGTTTTGACCAGCCCAAGTTGGTTGCGATGTACGTGGACAAGAAGCTCTCTGGCGTCACCACGGTCCAGACCTTGTCGCGTTTGAACCGGACATACCCAGGCAAGACTGACACCTTCATCCTAGACTTTGTGAATGACGAAAACGAAATCCTGCTGGAATTTCAGAAGTATTTCGAGACGGCCCAACTCTCCGGTGTTACCGACCCCAACATCATTCATGACTTGCAGACCAAGCTCGATGCAGTCGGCATCTACACGGATAGCGAGGTGCGGGCGTTTGTCGATGCCTATCTGAACCCCAAGGCGAAGCAAGCTGACATCCAGGCGAAGATTGCGCCAGCCGTACAGCGCTTCCGTGTGCGCATGGAAGAAGCAAAAAAAGACGCCAAGAAGAACAAGAAGGAAATCGACAGTCTGGAACTATTCCGCAAGGACATCGGCACCTTCTCGTGCGCATCTATGATTTCCTGTCCCAGATCGTGGACTACGGCGATACCGACCTTGAGCGCCGCAGTATCTTCTTCAAGCACCTGGCGCCACTGATCGCCGAGGATGCCCGCACCGGCGAGATTGATCTTTCAGAGGTGCTGATGACCCACTACAACCTGCGTGACCGTGGCAACCGCAATTTATGGGGCGAAGAGGGTGGCGAAGATGGCGACGATGACAAGACCAAGCTGCGACCTATGACAGGAGCGGGTAGTGCCACACCCAAGGACCCGGTACAGGCGATGCTCAAGGAAATCGTCGAGCAGATGAACGACCTGTTCGAGGGCAACGTATTGACTGATGCCGACAAGATCAATTACGCCACGCATATTCGCGACAAAATGATGGAGTCCGAGTTACTGGCCAAGCAGGCATCCGCCAACGAGAAGGACCAGTTCGGTGCAAGCCCGGACTTTATGCAGGCTTTTGAAGATGCCGTGATCTCGGCCTACAAGAACCACAAGGACATGTCGGAACAGGTAATGAGCAAGGGCTACGTTAAGAAGGCCATGGCAGCCCTGTTGCTGGATATGGTGTACAAGGGCTTTGAAGAAAAGCGGGCGGAATAAATGCTATCTCAATCAACGCAGCCATATCAAATTACGGATCCTGAAGTGGTTCTAAATCTATGGGCTTACTCTGATGAGTATGGAAATGTTCAGCGTCTGGCTGGAAAAGCTTATGTCATGGACGGCGATGATTTGCACAAGCTGAGATTGCTGAGATTGCTGGCAACTACTGATTTTCTATCTGCCAAATGGTTTCCTGTCCCCAAAAACTTCAATTTTTCCGGGTCGAATGGAGAAAAGTTGAACGGCGTGGTTAACGCATCCCTGATTTCAGATCCATATACTAACGGGATACTCTTTGGAGAAGTGATGGATAGAGCGGCAAAAGAATTGCCCGTGCAGTTGAGATTAATGGGTGAAGACTATCAGCGATTTGCCCTTGAGCTGCCAGAATCACCACTTTGCGTGACAACTTTAGTCATTGAATATCAGGATGGGAGATTGGTCCCGATGGTCGCCCAGAGCTAAGACGCATATTTGCGGACGGTTTATGCATGGCGTCCGCGAATATGCGTGATCTGCGATAGATATGTCACTTGGCTTAGATGCGGCCTAGAGAGTGATGACATAGGTGGTGTCCGCGAGTATGCGTGCTTGCGCATAAAAGGGGACGGCAGAATAGAGCGATTTCCGGGGTCCGCAAATATGCGTAACAGATGCAGCGTCCGGAGATATGCGTAATCTTCGATTGATAGTCCTGAATAAATGAAAAAGCCCAGACTACGGTCTGGGCTAAATATTAGGGTTAATATATCGTACAGCCTTACAAACACTCACTCACGCGCAATTATTATTGTTTTTACTCCACATAGTTTTGTGGGCTTTTGCTTTTCTGGTGGTCAGGCGGGTGTTATTTGGATGGTTTTTGCGCCGGCTTGGCTGCGCCTACGCTGACCTCCTTGCGCACGGCTTCGACGGTCTTGGCGCCAAACCCCGGTACC
>Ga0172373_10003907_pt1 | contig 21320 bp, 17 predicted proteins | sample Lak10m_2_FD_114546 | JGI IMG/M metagenome (GOLD analysis project Ga0172373, IMG submission 114546) | Freshwater microbial communities from Kabuno Bay, South-Kivu, Congo - kab_092012_10m | ecosystem: Environmental > Aquatic > Freshwater > Lake | place: Democratic Republic of the Congo...
GGTGCCGCAGGCATGACGGGGACGGTGGATCTCGCCGGATTGGTGCTGGCGGGGGGACGGTCGCGTCGGATGGGCTGCGACAAGGCGCGACTGTGCGTGGACGGCGAGCTGTTGGTGGTGCGGCAGGTGCGGTTGCTGCGTGCAACCGGGGTCGGCGAATGCTGGGTGTCGGTGGCGGAGGGAAAGGCATCGGCCCATCCGGAGATCGGGAGCGGCGTGCGATGGGTGGAGGATGCCACCGCGGACGCCGGACCGATGGAAGGGATCCGACAGGTGCTGGAGCAGACGACGGCTGCGTGGTTGTTGGTGCTGGCGGTGGATCTGCCGGCGTTGGAGGTGGGTTTCCTGCGCACATTGCTGAAGCGTTGTGCCGACGGTTGCGGCGTGGTTCCGGTTACGCAGCGCGGACGCGAGCCACTCTGTGCTGTGTTGCCCGTGGCTGTGGCGCGGGCGGAGGTGTCGGGGTGGAAGGCAATGGACGAATGGTCGCCGCGGCGCCTGGTGGATGCGGGGGTGCGCGGAGGCTGGATGCGGGAATGGGCGCTGGAAATCGCTCTTGAGCCACTGCTGGCCAACTGGAATGCGCCGGGGGAATGGCCCGTGTCACGAGCCTGACCATGGACTGCCCCAAAGACGGCGGTTGAGTCCGCAGAGGGCAGAGGCCCGTCGGCGGGGAGAAGGTTAGCCGCAAAAATCGAAAGAAGACGCAAAACGGAAGCGGAATTGGCGTTGGTTCGGGACTCATCCGGGCAATGCCCCCGCTCGGAACGGGGAGGCGACGTCCTCGTCGCCGTTCCGAAGCCTCTCTCAGGGCGATGAGGGCATCGCCGTCCCCTCTTGGCGGCTTTGTGGCTTCGCGGCTTTTCCGATGGTCGTTCCTGCATGCTGTCAGGTGCTGGAGGCACGGCCGGATGTCGGAGGGCTTGCGGACAGGAGGGCTCTGTCGCCCCTGCCGGGGCTGGGTTTTCTTTTGGGAAATGGAACCCAGCGCTGACGCACTGGGCTATCGTCTGCCGGTGCTCCGCACCTGGGGCCAGGGCTCGCGGCTTATGGAGAAGGCTGCTGGGGCAGATTGGAACGTTCGGATTCCTGACCGCCCACGCGGTGGTTCTTGCCTGCTTTGCGTCTTGGCGTCTTTGCGTGAGACAGAACGCAGGGGCCAAGGGAGGTGAGGCTGCGGATCCTCAAAAGCCGCCAAGCCGCGCAGGGGAGGGAATTGCCGCAGGCCTGCTTTGCGTGGGACAGAACGCCCGGTTCAGGGCTTGTTGGTGATCGCGGGCCAGTCGTCGGTGCGGAAGGGCGACGCGGGCAGGCCGGCACCGTTGGCGAGGTTGACGACGGGGAAGTCGGCCCATCCGTAGCGCACGGCCAGGGGTTCGGGAACGTCAGGGCAGGAGACGACGATCTGGTTGGGGCCGCGGAACTCGGCGTTTGCCCAGTGCCACTTGCGGTCCTTGCCCGCGATGGAGAAGCCCTTGAGGGCACTGCCGTCGCTGGTCTTCATGCCACCGGCAAGCGAGGTGAAGTTCAGGTAGACCTTGCCGTCGGCAACGACCTTGGAGTGGTAGACCGGGCCTGTGGCGGTGACGCGCTTTCCGTAGCCGATCTTCTGCGCCAGCAGGGCGAGACGGGCTCCGACGGGTGCCTTCTGCGTGGGATGGATGTCATCCTTGTCGCCGACGTCGGTGATGACGGCGACGCCGACGTTCGGGAGGACCTCGGTGGCATGGTTCTGGGCTTCGCGGAGTTCGGCCCAGTCACTTTCGCCGGGCTCCTTGGTGATGTCCTCGATCGAGCGCTTGCGGTTCTTGTCCCACGGAGCGAGTTGGACGGCGAGGAACGGGAAGTCTCCCTGGCAAAAGGCGCGCCGCCAATCGGTGATCATGTCGGCAAAGAGGCTGCGGTACTGCCAGGCCCGGCCGGCGTTGGACTCGCCCTGATACCAGATGGCGCCGCCGATGGCGTACGGCAACAGCGGTTCGATCATGGCGTTGTAGAGATCGCTGGGGAGCCAGCCAGAGAAGGGTTTGCCGGGGACGGGTTTGCCGGCGGCGGTGGCTGCGGCCGCATCGGTTTCCCACTTGGCGCGGGTGTTCTTGCGGTTGCGGAGGGTGTTGACGGCGTTGGGCAGGATGTCGCGGGCGTAGACGTGGGTTTCGCGGAGCGTCTGAGGACTGGTCCAGGCCTCGGCCGGGCTGCCGCCCCACGAGGTGTGGATGAGGCCAATGGGAACGCCGAGGGCGGCCTGCAGGTCGCGGCCGAAGTAGTATCCGACGGCGGAGAACCCGCGGACGGAATCCGGGGAGGCGACGGACCACGCGTGGGCGGCGGGGTTGGAGAAATTGGAGAGGCGTTGGGTGGACGTGTTCTTCTGGACGGTGAAGAGGCGGATCAAGGGATTGGCGCTGCCCTGGATGTCGGCTTCGGGACTGGCGCTGGCGCGCATGGGCCATTCCATGTTGGACTGGCCGGAGCAGATCCAGACCTCGCCCACGACGACGTCCTCGACGTGCAGGGCGTTCTTTCCCGTGACGTGCAGGGTTTCGGGGGCGGCGGTGGCCTTGAGGGACTTCAGGTTGACCGACCAACGGCCATGTTCATCGGCGACGGTGGCGTGGGTCTGCTTGCCGAATTGCACCGAGACCTTCTCCCCCGGGTCCGCCCAGCCCCAGACGGGAACGGGCTTGCCCTGCTGGAAGACGGTGTGGTCGGTGAACAGGGGATGGAGGCGGACGTCGGCGTGGAGGGCCGAACTGACGAGGGCACCGGCCGAAGCGAGGGTGCACAGCGCGACGCGATGGCCCCGGGAGGGAGTCAGGGAGTGAAACATGCTGCGGATGCTGGCGGAAGGACCTGCCGCTTTCAAAGTCCGGAGTTTGGAGTTTGAGAGTTTTGGCGGATGGGCAGTCTGTAGCGCATGTCCGACAAGGCGACGCATGAGGGGCCGCGGTATCCGTGGCTCCATTGGGGAGCGATCATGACCGGGTTGTACCTGGTCCTGTTGCTGACGATGACAATGCCCTTCCTGATGGCGGCCTTCCCCCAGATGCGGCAGATCGAGCGGATCCCGTGGGAGTTCTTCGTGAACGTGCCTTATCCGCTCTTCCTGGGCTTGGTCCTGATCAGCCAGTTCCTGCTGATCCGGGTGCCGGTGCGGTTGCGGGTGGGACGGCCTGTGTCGCGCTCCGGGCTGTGGTTGCCCATCCTGGCCACCGGATTCTGGATGGGATGCCTGCTGATGGGAGGGATCCTGAGCGGCATCGAGTATTTCATGACTTTGGAGGCGGCGGAGAATCCCGGCGATTACTGGCTGCTTTGGACGGGGCTGCCCCTCCTCTTGTGGGGCGGGTGGACGGTGGTGTTCTGGCGGTGGAGCGGTCGGATGGATCCGCGCTCGCTCATGGAACGTCAGCAGACGTGGATGCTGCGCGGCAGCGTGCTCGAATTGTTGGTGGCGGTCCCCACCCATATCGTGGCCCGGGGACGGACGGAGTGTTGTGCGGGCTTCCTGACGTTCTTCGGCCTGACGATGGGGGTGACGGTGATGTTGCTGGCCTTCGGGCCGGCGGTGTTCGTGCTGTTCTACGCACGCTGGCGGCGGTTGAGGGGGTAGGACAGGAGTTCCGAGTTTTCAGATTCAAGTTTCAAGCCATGGAAAACACCGGGTGAGGGCACCCGGCCTTCACTGGGAAATGGAGACTCCCGGTCCGGGCGTTACTTCCGGACGAGCAGGAGGATCGCGGTGCCGAGGAGGATCCGGTAGATGGCGAATCCGGTGAACTTGTGGGAGCGGACGTAGGAGAGCAGCCAACGGACGACCACGAACGCGGACAGCGCGGCCACCACCCCGGCGAGCAGGATCATCGACCAGGGCTCGTGGGGCTTGGATTCGGAGGTGAAGTCCCAGATCTCCTTTGCGCCGGCGGCGAGCAGCGTGGGGATGCCCAGCAGGAAGGCGAACTCGGTGGCGGCCGGTCGGGAAAGCCCCAGCGCCAGGGCGAACAGGATGGTGGATCCGGAACGGGACGTGCCGGGAAAGGCCGCCGCCACCAGCTGCGCCAGGCCCACCGCGATGGCGATGGTCCAGGTGACATCCTCGGAGGGTTTCCGGTCCTTGAAGGTGTATTCGACCGCCAGGAACAGGAATCCTCCGATCAGTGTCGCCCAAGCCACCGGGGCGGGGTCTGGTTCGAGATCCAGTCCCGCCTTCTTCATGGCCAACCCGCCCACCGCCGTGATCAGGAAGGCCCCGGCGAGCTTGAGCAGGTAATCCTGGTTCTCCGGCTTGCGCCAGTTGCCGAACAGATCCTTCACCCGACGCAGGAAGACGGTGAGCACCGCCATCACCGCGCCAGATTGGATCACCACGTTGAAAAGCTCCGACCGATGCCCAAGCCAGTGCTCGGCCAGCAGGAGATGTCCCGTGGAGGAAACAGGCAGGAACTCGGTGATTCCCTCAATGAGGCCGAGAAGGATTGTTGAAAGCCAGATAGGCAACGCTGTGGTTCAACCGGAAAGGAGGGTGAGGGGCAAGTCTGGAGTTCTGCGGATTCCACCGATGGGGGAAGCGGGAGGAGCGGTCCACAGATTTCACAGATACCACAGATGGGGCAGGAGCTGTAAAATATGCAGGGTGGCCACGTCCTCGTCGCCGTGCCGAAGCACTTTCCCCGGTGGAGCGGACGTCGATGCCCCCAAATATCGGTGGGGCGTGTTCAGCGGACGTCGACCGCGACGAGGTCGCCGCGGGAGTTGCGGCAGTAGATGAGGCCGCCGGAAAGGACGGGGGCGGTCCAGGTCTTGCCACCCAGGACCTGGGCGCGTGCCGTAGGCTTTAATGCCTCGGGGGAGGCGGGAGCAACGCTGAGTTCGCCCGTGCCGTTCAGGGCGATCAGCTGGCGATCGGCGATGATGACGCCGCCGGAACCGAACCCGGCCTGGCTCCACTTCTCCTTGCCCGTGGCAAAGTCGAGACACTTGAGCGCGGCCTTCTCGGTGGTGTCACCGTCGACACCGTAGAGGTGTCCCTCGAAGAGCACGGCGGCGTTCATCTGGGAACGGAGCGCCTTCGATTTCCACAACATTTCCGGCTCTCCCGCGCCGAGCTTGAACAGGGCCGAACCCTTGCCGTAGCCCGAGGAGATGAAGAGGCGATCGCCCTCGATGATCGGGTCGGCGGCGTTCACCCCGTACTGGGTGGTCCACTTGACCCGCCAGGCCTCCTTGCCGTCGGAGGGACGGATGGCGACGTAAGCGTCGCTGTTGCCGAGGATGAGGATGGAACGGTCCGCGGTCCCGGTAGCGAAAGGCGTCGAGTAGCCCGCGCTCTTGGTGGAAGACTTCCAGACGACGGCGCCGGTGCCGGCCTCGAGGGCAAGGCCGGCCTCGCCGACGTTGAGGTACACGCGACCGTTGGTGACGACGGGAGCGCCGGTGAATCCCCAGTCGGGCACCTGGGCGCCGGTGGTTTCCTGGACGTTCCGGTGCCAGACGACCTTCCCGGTGGCGGCATCGAGGCAGAAGGCCTCGCCCCAACGGTTCAACGCGTACAGCTTGTCGCCGGCCAGCGTGGGAGTTCCGGTGGTGCCACCGTCGAAGTACTTGTCGCCGAGTTCGGCGTCGAACGAGTGCTTCCAGACTTCCTTCCCCGTGGCCGCATCGAAACAGAAGATCGTATCCTTGTCGTCGGCGTGACCGAGGGTGTAGGCGCGTCCGCCACCGACCACGACGGACGAATAACCCAAGCCCACCTTGGCCTTCCAGGCGATCTTCGGGCCATCGGCAGGCCAAGTGGACTTCCAGCCTTTCTCCGTGGAGATGCCGTTGTTGCTGGGGCCGCGCCACCGCGCCCATTCGTCGGCCGCGAGGTTCGGGGCCAGAGCCAGGGCCGCACAGCCCGCAAGGACGATTCCGTTCCACGTATTCATGGGGCAAGGGATGCAGGACCGGGGCGTTTCATTCAAGTCCGCGTCCGCCGATCTGAAGGCCGGGTGATCCAGCCTCCTCACGTCGTCTGCGGGTAGCTGCCGACGTCAGGAGGCAGAGGTGAAGCTCTGGCAAACTGGGATCTGGCGTCTGGAAACTCTTCCTGAAGGCCGGGTGCCCTCACCCGGCGATGCGCATGAACCCCGCAGAGGCAAGGGGCACGGACGTTTGGGTCTTTGTAGGGTTCAAGCCCACATCCGTGAAACAGATGGACCACCGCTGGCACTATTTGGATGCCTGAATACCTGCGATTGGATGGGCCTCCTCGGTACAGGTAAAAGAGTGGATCACCTGATTGGGGGATCGGTATTCCGTCAACCTGAGGTCGAGGCATGGACGGTTGTTTAACATATGATGGTGAATGACATGAATCCATCCTTGGGGGCTTTCCAAGAGACCCTGTACCTGACTATTGGGTAGAATGGATAACCAAAGAAAGTTAATATTATAACTTACAATTGATCTCAATATAGCAATTACGAGCTTAGCGTGTTTGCCCTCACATAAATGTAAGGATAAATCCTACTCCGTTGTTCGCGGCGGTTGTAGGGATCCGGTGGGCAGTTCCCCGGAATGCGCTGCCGGAACACGGAGGAGGATTGACGATGAAGGGCAGCAGGAAGAGTGGGGCGTCCATTGCGGGAATCATGGGTTCGGTCCGGTGGGTGGCAGGGATCATGGTGGGGTTGGCGATGGCTGGAATGGTCAGCCTCCCCGTGGAAGCGGCGGAACGGGTGCGCGCCTCGACGAAGTCATGGCGGCGCACGGTGCCCGAGGAAGCGATGCCCGATCGGGTCCGCGCCGTGACGGTGGATCCCTCGATGCTGTCGGAGGCTGGTTTTGAGGTGACTCTGTTCCCCGGGGAGACGTTTCGGCTGGAGCGTGAGGGGGCCACCGAACTGCCGGGAGGAGATCGGGTGTGGACTGGACGGATTGCCGGAGAACCATTGAGCCGTGCGACCTTTGCCCGGCGGCGAGGAGTGGTTTCCGGTGTGATCGATCGGGCCCTGACCACCGGAAATGAGCTCTATGAGATTGCTCCGGCCGCGGGTGGTGGCTACCTGGCCTTCCAACATCGGGAACGTGGTGGTTCAACCATGGGCGTGGAGACGATCGCTGTGGACGGTGGCGCGCAGCGGCGGGCGACGCCTTTGCTGGACGCGGGTGACTGCGGGATGCGGGTGATCGACGTGATGGTGGTCTACACGCCGGCATCCCGGGTGCGGTATGGGGCGGCGGGTATCGAAGCCAAGATCCTGCAGGCGGTGGCGGATGCGAACGCGTCGATGGCGAACAGCCAGATTCCGATGCGGTTCTCCCTGGTGCATCTGGGGGAGGTGGCCTACGTCGAGACGGGGTCGATGGGGACAGCTCTGGCAGCGTTGCAACGGAAGACGGACGGAATCATGGACGAGGTGCATGCCCTGCGGGATCAGGTGGGGGCAGATATGGTGACGCTGGTGGATGAGGATACCTCCAGTTGCGGACTGTCGTACCTGATGTCCGTGCCGTCGGCGGGTTTCGAGGCCAATGCGTTCTCGGTGGTCTATTCGGGTTGTCTTGCCTCGTTGAGCCTGGTGCACGAGTGGGGGCACACATTGGGGTGTCATCATGATCGGCCGGATGCGTCCGGTCCCACGTCCTATCCTTTTGCGTATGGCTGGCGGCAGTGTTCCACGAACGCGCCGATGTTCCGGACGGTGATGGCTTTTGCCTGCGGGAGCGCGATCCGGATCAACTACTTCTCCAATCCGCGGCTGAGCTATGCCGGAGTCCCACTGGGTGTGGATGAAACCATTGACCCCGACAACGCGGCTGACAACGCACGGGCCATCGCGCTGAACGGGTTGGTTGTGTCGGGATTCCGGAGTGTTCCGGGCCAGGTCGTGCCGGAAGCACCCACTGGATTGAGCGTTGGACTGGCCACGGCCTCGGGTGTGGCGTTGTCCTGGGTGCGCGGCGATCTGGCAGCCGTCCACCATCTGGTGGAACGTTCCGTCGCGGGTGGCGAATGGGTGTTGGCGGCGATCCTTGGCGCCGAGGCGACGGTTTACGTGGATGCCTCGGTGGAAGTGGGCGCGAACTATGGGTATCGGGTCCGTGCCGTCAATGGAGCTGGGCTTTCGGTGGGATCGAACGAGGTCAGCGTGGTGGTTCCGGAGCCTGTGCCGGCGGCGCCGACGGGATTGCAGGTCGCGCTGGGTGTTGGAAGTGTGCGGGTCACTTGGACGGACGTCTCCAGTGCTGAAACTGAGTATCGGTTGGAACGTTCCGTCAATGGCGGGGCATGGGTGTTGTGTGCGGTTCTGGGGGCCGATGTGACGTCCCGCGTGGATACGGCGGTTTCAGCCGGAAACACGTATGCCTACCGGGTCATTGCCCTGAATGCCTCCGGTGCCTCTCCGGCATCGAATGTCGGGACCATCACGGTGCCGGTTGCGGTTCCCTCCGCGCCGACCGGATTGTCAGGAATCGCGGTCTCGCGTCGCCAGATCAACCTGAGTTGGCTGGATACATCCACCAACGAGACGGGATTCCGTGTGGAACGTTCGACGAACCGATCCACGTGGACGCAGGTGGGAACCGTGGGCGCGAACGTCTCGGGTTATGCCTCCACGGGATTGTCATCGAACACGACCTATTACTTCCGTGTCCGGGCCTATAATGCCTCCGGCAACTCGGCCTATACGCCGGTCGTGGTTGTCAAGACGCTGCGTTGATGGAGGGCACGTCGGGGCAGGTAGCCACGAGGTCACGAGGCAGTGGTGCAGGCTTCAGGCCTGGGACTTCAAACCTGGGGCTGCGTCCACTGCCTCCTGACGTCGGCAGCTACGATTGAGGCGGGGGACTTGCTCAGGGGCAGGATCTTGGGCAGCGTGACGGAGTCATTTCCTGCCATGAACCTCCCCGCTTCACCCCTTCGCACGCGTCGACACTTCCTGCGGGAGACCGCCTTCCTCGGTGGGGCGATTGGCCTGGCGCCCTACGTGCGCGGGGCGGAGGCCGGGAAAAGGTACCGGACGGCGCTGATTGGATCCGGCTGGTGGGGGAAGAACATCCTGCGCGAGGCGATTGCGGCGGGTTCGGTGAAGGTGGTGGGCTTGTGTGACGTGGACCGCCGGGCGCGCGAGGTGGCAGCGGAGCAGGTGAAGGACCTGAACGGGGACGAACCGAAGACCTACAACGACTACCGGGAACTATTGGAGAAGGAGAAGCCGGAGATCGTTCTGATCGCGACGCCGGATCACTGGCACGCGTTGCAGACAATCGCGGCGGTGAAGGCCGGGGCGCATGTGTTCGTGGAGAAACCCACGGGCCACACCGTGAATGAGAGCCGCGCCATGTTGCGCGCATCCCGTGAGAGTGGTCGCGTGGTTCAGGTGGGATTGCACCGCCGGATCGGGCCGCACCATGTGAACGGGATGAAGTTCCTGAAATCCGGTGCGGTGGGCGACGTGGGGATGGTCCGCATCTTTGCCCATGGTGGCGGAGGGCGGGAACGTCCGGCAAAGAACGCGGCGATCCCGGACGGGATGGACTGGGACCTGTGGTGTGGTCCGGCGCCGAAACGGCCCTTCAACCAGAAGCTACATCCGGGCGGTTGGCGGAACTTCCTCGACTACGGCAACGGCACCCTCGGGGACTGGGGCGTCCACTGGCTGGACCAGGTGCTCCTGTGGAGCGGTGAGAAGTACCCGCGTCGGGTGTTTTCCACGGCGGGCCGGCCGGTGGCTGGGCCGGCGGTGCTGACGGAACTGGAACAGACGAGCGATGCGCCGGACCATCAGGTGGCGGTCTACCAGTTCGATGGTTTCAGCTGTGTCTGGGAGCATCGTCGGTTTGCGGACAACACCGCGGAAAAGCATGGGATCGGGGCATACTTCTATGGGACGAAGGGGACGTTGCACATCGGGTGGCGGGATGGGTGGAGCTTTCATCCGAGCGACCGGAACGCGCCGGTGGTGCATGAGGACTCGCAGTTGCAGGAACCGGACGGGCACAACCTGAAGCTGTTGTGGGCGGACTTCATGGCGTCGATCACCGAGGGCCGGAAGGCGGTGGCCGGAATCGAAATCGCGCACCGATCGTCGGTGTTGCCCCTGCTCGGGATGATCTCCTGGCGGGTGGGCCGTAGCATCGAGTGGGACGGCGATCGCGAAACGATCGTTGGCGACGCGGAAGCGGCGGCGTTGCTGAGCCGGCCGTACCGTGCCGGGTGGGAGTATCCGGCCTGAAGGGGACCGTCAGAGCTTGATGGTGCTGGCGCGGGGGCCTTCGTCCATCCGGGCTTCGAGGCGTGCGACGTGTTGGGGCGGGAGGAAGATGGGACCGCCAAGCCGGGAAGCGCCCACAAAGATACGGGCGGACTTCTCGGCCATCAGCAGGGTGGAGAGGGTCGCACGGGCGGACTCGCCGAAGGCGATCACACCGTAGTTCTGGACGAGGATGAGCCGAGGGGCGCGAGCCAGGGTGCGGCGCTGGGAGGCCTGGTACTTGGAGCGGATTTCGCGGGCGAGCGGGGTTCCCGGATCAGCGTACGGGATGATGACGACCTGCGTGCCGATGAACTCGACCTCGGCCGGATACATCCGGTGCTCGGCGAAACGGGGCGCTGCAGGGGAACAGAGGATCTGGAGAAGGGCCTCGGGCTGGCAATGCGCGACGAAATTGATGCCCGGGACGGAGTGGAGCCAGCCGTGGATGGGTGCTTCGCTGGTGGGCGGGCGGCTGGACGGATCCGTCTGTGCCTCCCGGATCATGCGCTCGTAAGCACCGGTATCGAGGAGTGGCATCTCGAGGATGCGGATCATTTCCTCGGTGTTGCACTCGGTGACCTCGCTTGGGGTCAGTTCGGCGAGGGTGGCACCGGCGGACTTCACCAGGAACCGCTTGTCATCCACGCGGGCAGAAACACTGCCTTCGCCAAGGACGACCAGACCCTTGGGATCCTGGCCGACGCGACGCGCGAGCCAGAGCAGTTCGTCGAGGGGATTGGGCTGAGGCTGTTTGTCCGTCATGGAAGGCAGGAATCTGGAGGATTCGGAGGTGGTCGTCAGCTACGGAGTTTACGTTCGAGGATCTCACCGGCCACCGCGGGGTTGGCCTTGCCCTTGGAGAGCTTCATCACCTGCCCCTTGAGGAAGTTGAGGGCGGCCACCTTGCCGGCGCGGAAATCAGCGGCCGGCCCGGGGTTCGCGGCAATGACATCGTCACAGATCTTCTCGATGGCACCGGTGTCGGAGACCTGGGCGAGGCCCTTTCGTTCGACGATGGCCGCAGGCGATTCTCCGGTGGAGAACAGGTCGACGAAGACCTCCTGTGCGATGCGCGAGCTGATCTTCCCGGAGTCGACCAGTTCCACGAGCTGGCGAAGCTGCGCCGGGGAAAACCGGAGGTCGGCGAGGGGGGTGCCGGTGGCGGCGAGCTGGGCGGACAGGTTGTTGATGATCCAGTTCGCGATGGCCTTGGGATTGCGGAACCCACCGGCGGCCTTCTCGAAGAAGTCGGCGAGGGCATCATTGGACTTGAGCACCTCGGCATCTCCGGCAGGCAGGCCGAAATCGCGCATCAGCCGCTGCTTCCGGGCGAGCGGGAGCTCGGGGACGGTGGCCCGGATCCCAGCGATCCACTCCTCGGTCGGGGTGAAGGGGAGCAGGTCGGGGTCCGGGAAGTACCGGTAATCGTGGGCGTCCTCCTTGGACCGCATGGGTGCGGTGATCCCGGCCAGATCGTCCCAGCGGCGGGTTTCCTGCCGGAGCTTCTCGCCCTTCGAGACGGCTTCGATCTGGCGAGGGATCTCGAAATCGAGGGCACGGCGCACCCCGGAGAACGAGTTCATGTTCTTGATCTCGATCTTCGCACCGAGACCGGTGGAACCCTTGGGACGGACGGACACGTTGACGTCGCAACGCACCATGCCCTTCTCCATGTCGCAATCGCTGATGCCGGCCTTGGCCAGCAGTTCGGTGAGGGCGTTGAGGTAGGCGTGTGCCTGGTCGGCGGAGGTGAGGTCGGGCTCCGAAACGATCTCAAGGAGCGGAACGCCGGCGCGATTGAAGTCGACGCCGCTGTGTCGTTCGAAATGGGTGTTCTTGCCGACGTCTTCCTCCAGGTGGGCGCGGGTGATGCGAACGCGGTTGATGGCCCCTTCGAACTCGAACTCGAGGAAGCCTTCCCGGGTGGACGGCCGGTCGTATTGGGTGACCTGGTAGTTCTTGGCGGAATCCGGGTAGAAATAGTTCTTTCGGTCGAACTTCGCGTACCGCGGGATCTCGCAGTTGAGGAGGAATCCGGTGAGGACCGTCAGGCGCAGGGCCTCGGCGTTGGCCACCGGCAACACCCCGGGCATGCCCAGGCAGACCGGACACACGTTGGTGTTCGGCGGAGCCCCGAAGGCGTTGGCGCAGCTGCACCACATCTTCGACTTCGTCTTCAGCTGGACGTGCGTTTCAAGTCCGATGACCGCTTCGTATTCCATGGCCGCCGCTGGATATGCCACGCCGCCAGCCGGACGGCGAGCGGGGACTTGGGGTTGGAGGTGGCATGGGAGATGGCGATCGGACGGATCGGACGGATCGGACGGATCGGACGGATCCGTCCCATCCGTCCCATTCGTCCCATCCGTCCCATTCGTCCCATCCGTCCCATCGCTTTTGTTTCCGGCGTTGGGTAGGCTTTGGGCCACCAGATGTCATCACCCGCTTCCAGCGCCTGTCCGGATTGCGGTGGGTTGCTTCCTGCCGGGGTGCGCGCGGAGTTCTGCCCGGTGTGCCTCCTCCGGGATGCGGCCGGGGGCGGTGACGGGGGGACTCGGGGACGCAAGGCGCCCGTGCCGGTGATCGGGGACTACGAGTTGATCGAGGAGGTGGCGCGGGGGGGCATGGGAGTCGTCTTTCGCGCCCGCCAGCGGAGTCTGGGCCGGATCGTGGCGGTCAAGTTGCTGCTGGGGGGTGGTTTCGCCGGGGAGAGCGCGCGCAGCCGGTTCCGTACCGAGGCTTCGGCGGCAGCCCGTCTTCAGCACCCGAACATCGTTGCCATCCATGACATCGGCGAACACGACGGCCAGCTGTACTTTTCAATGGATCTGGTCGAGGGGGGAACCCTGGCCGACCGCGTCCGAAACGGCCCACTGACGGCGCGTGAAGTGGCTCGGATCGGAGGTTTGATCGCCGGTGCCGTCCATCACGCCCATGGACAGGGCGTTCTCCATCGGGATCTCAAGCCCTCGAACGTCCTCCTGGACCGGGATGGCGAACCGCACGTCACGGATTTCGGGTTGGCCAAGCACCTGGAATCCACGGTGACGCTGACGGATACCGGCGACGTGCTCGGGTCGCCCGCGTACGCGTCCCCGGAACAGGTGCGGGGCGAAACCCGGGCGATCGGCTTCGCCTCGGATGTCTATTCGATGGGGGCATTGCTGTACCACCTGATGACGGGACGTCCTCCGTTTCAGGGGGACAGTGTGGAGGCGGTGCTGCGTCAGGTGGCTGATGCCGAACCGGTGTCGCCGCGCCGGTTGAATCCGTCCGTGCCGGTGGACCTCGAGACCGTCTGCCTCAAGTGTCTCGAGAAGGACCCGCAGCGGCGTTACGGCACCGCTGGGGAAGTCCGGGACGAATTGGAACGTATTCTCGCCCGCGATCCCGACCGCGCTTGCCTTCGATCCCGGCGGACGGCGGGTCGCGTCTGCCTGGGATGACCGGACGGTCCGGGTCTGGGATCTGATGGGCGGTCGGATGCTTGTTTCGGGTCAGGGCGATTCCATGGAGTTCGCGTTCACCGATCAGGGCGGGAGCTTCGGTCCGGTCCTTTCCCGGGGCAGCGTGGGACGGTTCCAGATGGTGCCGCCTGTCGGATTCAGCGAATTGCTCGCCGGGTACATCGGGAGTTCGGAATTGGAGGTTGAGTTCAGTCCGGACTCGCGACGGGTCGCCGGGCGGCATCCGGCGGGCGTACGCGTGTTCGGGACGGAAAACGGCGAGTGGCAGGCGTGGGTGCCCCTTGAGTTCGTGAAGGGCTTTTGCTTCGGCCGGGATCCCTCCCGGTTGGTCACCGTCGACCGCACGGGGGTGGCGGCATGGACCCTCGGAAAGTCGGATTCCAGTGGTTGGACCGGGCGTGAGATCCTGTTGGATTCCCCGGGAGCCGCGGTGCGTCCGATGCCAACCGGCACAGGGTGGCTCGTCGTCCTCGCGGATGGTCAGTTCGTGGAGATCGGAGATTCACCCGGCCCCATCGTCCGGACCCTCGGTATGCATCCCGGCGCGGATGCCCTCGTGGTTGATCGGACCGGACGCTGGGCAGCGACCGTCGCCTCGGGCGTCGGCGAGGTGCGGTTCTGGGATCTGGCGGAAGGACGCGTCGTTCATACGCGCACGCCGGGTGGACGGGCCGGTGTCTGTTTCTCGCCCGACGGGAAGCGGGCGATGTTGTGGGGGGACCGGTTCCAGGTGGTGGCCACGGAAACCTGGAAGACGGCTCCCGGATTGCCCGTTCCGTCCACCGGCCTCGTCCTCGGGGCGGCGGCGGTCTCTCCGGATGGACGCCTGCTCGCGGTGGTCACCGATGTGTACGAAATCCTGATCGTGGATCTGGAAGCGGGAAGGGTGGAGCTGGCGATCGAGCCGCCGTCGCGGGTCCGGATCTTCGCGTTGGCGTGGAGTCCGGATGGGACACGCCTGGCGGCGGCGACGGCGCAGGGGAAGTTGCGTCTGTGGCATCTGCCGACCCTGAGGGGCGAGTTGACGCGTCGGGGACTGGGGTGGGAGAAGGGGCGTTGAACGGGGTTGGGGCAGGAGAGCAGGTGGAGGTTGTAATTGACTGAATGAATCATTCAGTTATCAACCTCCCATGCCTCGGCTTCGAGCAGACATCTCCGGCAAACGGCTTCGCGAACTGGTCGAGGCCGCCCTCGGTGTCTTCTGCCGCCAGGGATACGAGCGGGCCCAGGTCGCTGACGTCGCCAAGGTCATGGGCGTCGCGGTGGGCACCATCTATCTCTATGTCGAAGGCAAGGAGGCCCTCTTCGATCTCGTGATCCGGCACACCGCCACCGAGGATCCGGAGTGGTTGGACGACATCGAGATTCCGGTCGTGGCGCCGGCTCCGGGTTCCACGGTGGAGTTCCTGCGCGGGGTTTTCGGCCGTGAGGGCCAATGGCCACTGCTGGAAGCCGGGCTGCGCCGCCGGAAGGCGTCCGATATCCGGATCGAGCTGGACGGCATCGTGCGGGAGCAATACCGCCTCATGAAACGGCACCGACGTGGATTGGTGCTGCTGACGCGATCGGCCCTGGAGTTTCCCGGGCTGGCGGAAGTGTTCGTCCTTGGACTTCGGCAGCGCCTGCTGGAAGGGTTGGCGAAGTACCTGACTTCGCGGATCGCGGTGCGGCAGGTCCGGCCGCTGGCCGATGTGGCCGCGACAGCAGCGGTGCTGACCCAGACGATCGCCTGGGCGAACCTTCAACGGCCCGTGGACCCCGGGCTGAGCCGCCTTTCCGAACAGACCGTCGAGGATGCGACGGTCGACCTGATCGTGTCGGGCCTGCTCACGAACCCCGCAAAGCCATGAAAGTTTTCGACCTGCTCTTCGGGAGCCAGCATTCGTTCCTCGAGCGATCCGCCTTCACCACGATCGAGGTTGGGCTGCGCTATTTCCTTTTCGCGGGCTTTGCCTGGTTGCTGGGCTACTGGCTCTTCCGTAATCGATGGTTCCATCGCAAGATCATCGCCCGGTTTCCCGTGCCGGCGGACATCCGGCGGGAGATCGGGTATTCGCTGTTGACGCTGGTGATCTTCGGGGTGATGGGCGCGGCGACGATCAGTGCGTCGCGGGCTGGATGGACGCAGATGTACTGGAAGATCTCGGACCACAGCCAAGCGTGGTTCTTCGGGAGTGTCGCGTGCGGGATCCTGCTGCATGACGCGTACTTCTACTGGACGCATCGGTTGATGCATCACCGGCGGTTGTTCGGCGTGTTCCATCGGGTCCATCACCTCTCGACGAATCCCTCGCCCTGGGCGGCGTATGCCTTTGCGCCGGCGGAGGCGGTGGTGGAAGCCGGGATCTTCCCGTTGGCGGTGGTCGTGATGCCGATCCACCCGGCAGCCTTCGGCCTGGTGATGCTGTGGCAGATCGTCTTCAACGTCGCGGGGCACACGGGCTATGAATTCCACCCGCGGTGGCTCATGAACACGCCCCTGCGGTTCATCCTCAACACGCCGACCAACCACGTCATGCACCACGAGAAGATGCGCGGGAACTACGGGCTCTATTTCAATTTCTGGGATCGTCTGATGGGGACCAACCATCCGGACTACGAGTCCCGGTTCCGCGAGGTCACGTCGCGGCCTGTGCCTGCATCCGAAAGCCTTCGGTAAACTTCATGAAGATCCGATTCCTGATGGTCGCCCTGATGGCCATGGTGGCCTGCCTTCGGGCCGAGGAAACTTCGTTTGCGTTGCGGGATGGCGACACGTTGGCCTTCCTCGGCGACAGCATCACGGCGGCGCGCGGATACACGGAGATCGTCGAGCATTACACGCTGATGCGGTTTCCGGAGCGGCGGGTGCGGTTCGTCAACGCGGGCCAGGGTGGGGACACCGCCCACGGCAGCTTGAGACGTCTCGAACGGGATGTGTTTGCCCAGGGGACAACCGTCCTCACCGTGGCTTTTGGGATCAATGACATCGGATGGGGAACGAAGGCCGATGATCTCCACCGGCAGCAGTACCTGGACGGCATCCGCGAGATTGTCACCCGCAGCCGCAAGCGCGGCATCCGGGTATTCATCTGTTCGCCGGCCGTCACTGCAGAAGCGCCCGACACGGCCGAGGTGGGGTACCTGCAGCGGATGGTGGACGATGGCATGGCGTTGGCGCGATCGCTGGGAGCGGAATCCATCGACCTCTCGCGGGGCATGCGTGAGATCCAACGCCGCATCGTGGCCGCCAATGCGCGCGAGAAGGATCCGACACGTCACACCCGGTTGCACGTGGATGACGGGATTCACCTGAATGATCTCGGGCAACTGGCCATGGGGCACGCGTTGCTGAAGGGCCTCGGGGCACCGGCGGAGGTCTCCTCGGCCACCTCCAATGGGTGGGAACCGGGCGGTCCGTGGGATGCGCAGTCGGATGCCGTGCGGGAACTGGTGGATGCGCGGGACAAGGCGTGGGGTGGCGAACACTTCCGCCGGCAGTTCAACGGGGACAACCCGGCGTCGAAGAAGTTCGAGGAGGACCGATCCTACACGATCCTTGGAGGGGTGCGTCGCTGGAACTGGAGCACGGAGAACGGCTACGTGGAATGGGCTGTCATCTCGACGCTTGGCTCGCCTTGGATCGGCAGGTAGAAGGTGCCCTCGATGGCCCTGACCACGGAGGGCTGACCGATGTCATCGGGATCAACGTCCGGATCTGCATCGCGTGGTTCGTCCGTGCGGTGACCTTCCGTTGAAGCGCGGGCGGGCTTGGGTTGCCGCCCTGGGTTTTTTTGGAGTCACACAAGATTTCCCGAATCCCCACGGGCCTGCAACACGGTGGTGGCATGGCACAGGTAGGCGTCCCATGGGACGCCGCAAATCCATGGACGATGGACCTGGGGGGCTGAGGTGCTTTGGCCAGGCCATCCGACATGGGGCGCCGTCGTGCGGAAGCAATTCCGCGCGGCGGCGTCTTGATTCCCTACTTCAGGAAATCCAGATCGCCCGGGGGCTTGTCGCTGGCAGAGCGCGGGAACTTCTGGCCGAAGGGCGTGAAGCCCTCGATGAAGCCGCCGTGGCTGAGGAAGAACTGGCCGTTCTCGACACCCATGAAGCGGTCGAGTCGATCCGACTTCCCGGTGGGATCGTGGCTGAAGCCCGCCTCGGTGATCTCGATCCACTCACCCTTGTCCGTGCGGATCCATTGGTTTCCGTAGAGGGCCTTGCGCGGGATGTGTCCGTTGCTGCCCCAGAAATTCTCGGAGAAGGAATGGGGTCGCTTGAGCCAGCCGCCTTCCTTGGGCGCCTTCCACGACGAGATCAGCATCCACTGGCGGCTGTCGGGATGGAAGTAGTAGCCCGAGTAGACCGTGAACGTCTCGTTGGTGGGCTGGGCGGTGACGAGGAAACGCTGCTTGTCCCCGGTCTTCCACGGAAACTTGAGGTGCGAATGGCCGCCGGTTCCTTCGTTGCCGAAGTCGCCGGTGTACACGCCGTCGCCCTTGCCCATCAGCTTCACCCGGTTGTCGTCGGCCACCTTCTTGCGGTCGACGGCCTCACCGCCGCTGTCCCAGACGGAGAAGATGACACGGCGTTCGGTGGGGCTGTTGACCTGCATGCCGAAATAGCCGCGATGCCAGCCGCAGGCCATGTAGAAGGTGGAGGTCGGCTCCTCCACGGCCGTGACCTCGCAGTAGAAGGCGGAGATGTTGACGTCCTTCGGCGCCGTGTAGCTGAGGTGGACCGAGGCGGCGTTGCGGCGTTCCTTCAGGTTGAAATGGGCCTTCTCCATGGCAGGCCCATCCAGCAGCAGGGAGTCCAGGTCTCCCGCCGGGTGACCTTTCGGATTGAGGGACTCCAGCTGGAATCGTTGGTAACCGGCTTTCGCGACCTCGAACGAGCCGAAGTCAACGGTTGCGGCCTCCTTCCCGCCATGGGCCGTCGCTTCGCGGGAGGTCCCGGCCACGGTGAGCCGGAGCTTCGATTCGGCACCCTCCGGCAGGCGAAGGGACAGCTTTGCGGTGAGGGATCCCGGCGTATTGATCTGGCCGTACCAGTTCACCGAAAGGCTGGGATCGGTCCAGTTCCGGACGCCGCCACGTTCCGAGATCCGGGCGCCGTTGGCGTCCGGCAGCGTGTACGCGGTGAAGGCGGGAACCTTCAGTTCGGCGGCGGTTGCGGATGAAAGCACCGCAATCCCGACAACCAGGCCCATGAGGAGGCTTCGCATGTCGCCAGCGTCCGCATTCGAGCCCGTGGTTTCAAGGGGGGAAGCGGTTTGGGACATGGTGGAGGGAGGTTCTTCTGCGACAAGCCCGGGCCAGGCTCAAATGTATAATGTATAGACGCGACCCCATTGTCTCCCGATCCCATTGTCTCCCGATCCCGATCGTAGCAGCCGACGTCAGGAGGCTGTGGGCAGACTTCCAAGATTCCAGTTCCCAGAACTGTAGGCCGCCTGCCCTCACGTGGCGCATGCTGGCGACCGGACTCTGCCAACTGGGAATTCTCCTTGGACCTGCCTCGTCACCTCCAACTGGTATCTGGGAACTGGCAACTCTCCAGCCCCAGCCTCCTCACGTCGGCTGCTACCAACGAAGCGTAGCTGCCGAGGTCACGAGGCAGGCTTCAATCTTGAATCTTCAAACTTCAAACTTCCCGCCCCCTACCCCTGCGTCAGCAACAACGCCAACACCTGTGCCGTCACGATCCGCAGCAGCATCGTGAGCGGATACACCGTGGCGTAGGAGACGTGGGGGGCGTCGGACTTCGCAACCGCTGCGGCGAACGCCAGGGCGGGCGGGTCCGTCATGCTTCCCGCGAGGAGTCCGGAAAGGGTCATGAAGTTGAGATTCCACACGAGGCGCCCAAAAAGTCCGACCACAACCATCGGCACCAGCGTGATCAGGACGGCGATCCCGAGCCACGACAGGCCCTCGGGGGTCAGGACCGTCTTCACGAACTTCTCGCCAGCCTTCAATCCGACACACGCCAGGAACAGTGTGATGCCCAGTTCCCGGAAGGCCACGCTCGCCGCCGCCGGCATGTGCCATACCAGTCCGCCAAAATGCCCCAACCGGCTGAGCAGGATCGCCACGATCAATGGTCCCCCCGCCAGTCCCAGACGCACGGGCACCGGCAGTCCCGGAATGGCCACCGGAAGCAGGCCGGCGAGAACCCCCAGGGCTATCCCGACAAAGATGGGCGTGAACTGCGTGTGCTGAAGCGCCTTGGCAGAATTGCCCACGCGCTCGGCGGCCCGATCCAGTCCCTGGGGTTCACCGACGATGTTGAGCACGTCCCCGAACTGGAGTCGGACGTCTGGCACCGCAGTCATTTCCAGGTCCGCACGCGAGACGCGGCTGACGATCACGCCATGCAGTGCCTCCAGGCCCAGTTCGGCGAGGGTCTTCCCGAGGACCTCCTTGCGGGTGACCACTACCCGCCTGTGCGAAACCACCGCCTGTGCCCGCATCAGGTCGGCATCGGTGCGTCGTCCCACGACCCGCTCGAACTGGTCGAGTCCGGACCGCGTACCGACGGCGAGCAGGATGCTGCCGGTGTCGATCCGTTCGGTCGAGGTGGCGGCATGGACGTCGCCGTCGGGGGACTGCACGCGGGAGAGGACGACCCCGGTTTCGTGCAGGCCGGGAATGGCGGCCGGGGCGAGGCCGGCGAGGTTCCGGTTCTCGACCAGGAGCGCACGGCGTTCGAGCGGATCGATGCCCTTCTTCTGGGCGGCCTCGAACTCGGCAACCTCCCGTGCGGGATTGATCTTCAGCACGCGCTGGAGCAGGACGAGGGCGGAGATGATGCCAACGATCCCGATGGGATAAGCGACCGCATAGGCCAGCGCCGGGATGGCCCGTTGATCGGGGGTGACGGTCGGGACCGTGGCGAGGGCCTGCTGGGCGGCACCCAGCGATGGGGTGTTGGTGGTGGCACCGGAGAAGAGGCCCAATCCGGCAAAGGGTCCCAGGCCAAGCAGGACCGCACCGATGACGATGCCGCCGCCCATGAGGACGACCGCGGCGGCGAGCGCGTTGAGCCGGAGACCTTCCTTGCGCATGGACGCGAAGAAGCCCGGCCCAAGCTGCAACCCGATGGTGAAGACAAAGAGGATCAGTCCGAATTCCTTCACGAATTCGCGGATGGGTTCCTCGATGTGGATGCCGACGTGACCGGCGGCGATGCCCGCAAACAGGACCCCGGCGCTGCCGAGGCTCAGTCCACGGATGCGGATGGATCCAAACAGGAGTCCCGCCACCGCCACCAAAGCCAGGGTGAGCACGGCGTAGGCGACGGGTTGCTGCTCCAATGTGGAGATGAAGGAGTTCATTCCGTTCGGGGGGGGATGACGCGAAGGGCGGGGGCGGAAGTCGCACCGCGTCGAACCCGAACGTAGGGGAAGGCTGGGGGAGTTTGAAGTTTCAAGTTTCAGGTTTGATGGGCGGGTGCCCTCACCCGGCTTGAAACTTGAACCTGAAAACTTGGACCTCTTCCCCCGGCCAGCGCGTATGCATGAAGCCCTTAAGGCAGCTTTGGCCGTTTCGCGGTGATGAAGGAAATCGCTTTGGCGAGATTGTTCTCGCCCATCAGGCTTTGGAAATCCGTGAGAGACTTCTGCTCA
>Ga0172373_10003909_pt1 | contig 21318 bp, 25 predicted proteins | sample Lak10m_2_FD_114546 | JGI IMG/M metagenome (GOLD analysis project Ga0172373, IMG submission 114546) | Freshwater microbial communities from Kabuno Bay, South-Kivu, Congo - kab_092012_10m | ecosystem: Environmental > Aquatic > Freshwater > Lake | place: Democratic Republic of the Congo...
GGCTTCGCGGGACTCCAAAAAATGGCTAGCTTCCTGCCCGTTCTGGCGTTTGCTGGCGATTTTTTGCACAACCCGGCGCGCCGCTCGGCGGGCGGATGGTGGGGGATTGCGTGGCTTTGGAGGCCCGTGCGTGAGGGGAATGGCGGTGGCCCGTGTGCGGGCGTGGGAGGCTCGTGCAGGCGCTTGGGCGGCCTTCCGCGCGGCGGGTGGAACGGAGCGTGCGGGGAATGGCGGCCTTCCGCGCGGGGAAATAGGCCACGCCGGGCAGGACTGGCGCGCCGCGATGAACACCAGCGGTTGAATATCGGTTGCGCGGGGTGGCCCGAAACCCGGCATTTTTGCATACCAGCGGTTGAATATCGTCCTCGCGGGGCGGGAAAGGCGGCTGCGGGCGGCACAGAACGGGAGCGAAACAGGAACGGAACGGGAACGGAATAGGGAACGAATCGAGAACGAAACGGGAACGAAATCGCCGGGGAAAAAAGGGGGGGGCCGTGAGCAGCGCCATGAATATTTTGCTCCGCTTCCCTCCTACGAAATTTTTCCGCATATGTTCATTAGTGTTTCCTGATATAAAAAATTCTGCAAAAAGGGGTTTTGGGGTGGTTGCTGTGGTGTGGTATTGTATGGGGCCGGTTAGTTGAGAGCCGGGAGATGGCTGTAGGAGATTTGGGATGTCGACGCATCGGGTTCCTGGGTCGGGGGTCACATTAACGACCAGATTTGGCATTGGTCTCGGCACGACGGGCACGGCATTGGGCTACCCGAGTGCGCCATACCGGGGGATATCCTCTGTCGAGGAGGATAGACCGGAGCCGTCGGCCGTCGTGGCGTCCGACTTCATGGAGAGGTTTGTGGAATACGCCAAGGAGAGGGGGGTTGACGAAAAGACGCTGCTGGCTGCGCCAACCCGTCTGTTCACGCTGTTTCTATGCGTCCGTGGCATCGAACAGGACGGCGAGAAGGACGACGATGTGCGCGCCAAGCTGGATGCGGAGTTGAAGCTGCTCCGACTGCCGTGTTGTGAAGCGGTTTCACAAATGCTTTGACATTTGTGGGTTGACGTGGATAATAGGATAGCGCGCTGGGTGTGGGGGATGGTTTACGGGTTTTGACCGCGCGCCGCCTCGCGCCGCGGCGCTTCGCAACGCAACGCAGCGCAACGCAACGCAACGCAACGACGATATTCTTTTGGATGGTTTGACCACGCCACGCAACGCCCCGCTACGCCACGCTCTGCCCCGCCGCGCCTCGCAACGCAACGACGATATTGATTCTGGGATTTTGAGGGACGGCGGCGAGCCGGTTGATCCGCGCAGCGCGTCCACGGGGGGTTGCACCCCCCGTTAATTAGCCCGCTTCGGCGGGTTTTTTGTTGGGCAAGGTGGATGAGACTGGTCAAGGTGACGTGGTTGGATCATGCGTCGTTTGCGCTGAACCAGTGGCAGAGCCTTGATGGTTTGCGTGAGTTGCGCCCGCAGTTGGTTGAGAGCGTCGGCTGGCTGGTTCACGAAACCAGGGATTTTGTGACCTTGGTTTCGACGGTTGGCGAGAACGAGGGGATGACCGGCGAGATTTGCATCGGGCGCGGGATGATACGGAGGATAGAGGCGATGGGATGCGGGAAGAAGAAGGGCGGCCGGAAAAAGTGAGGAGGGGCGGTGTCGGGAAGCGGGTGTTTGCGACACCCGCCGACATGCAGGCGCGGATTGACGATTATTTTGCGAAGTGCGCCGAGACGGAACGCTTCCCGACCGTGACGGGCTTGGTGCTTCATCTTGGCTTCAGGCACCGGCAGGCGCTTCACAAGTACGAGAATGGCGAAATCGGGATCGAGGATGGTCTCGCCGCCGAGTTTTCCGAGGTTGTCACCGCCGCCAAGATGCGGATCGAGGATGCGTGGACGCAGCGGCTGGCCGAGAGCAAGCAGGCATTGGGGCCGACGGTGTACATGCGGAACGTCTTCGGCTGGACCGGGACGGACAATGCGGCGCAGGGCAACGCGGCCTTGAAGGTCTCGATGGAGATCACCGACCAGGAGGCGGCCCGTCGGTTGGTGTGGATTTTGGAAAAGGCGACGCGGGAACCCAAACAGTTGGAGGACAAGTCCACGGAAGCCAAGGGTTAAGGCTGGTGGGACTAGTCGGAGCGGAGGTCGGTCATTCTGATTCCTGAGTATCCCCAGTTGTGGGGCGAAGATGTCGAGCAACGGGTCCGCGCCTTGCTGCCGGCGGACAGCCAAATCGCGGAATTGCCCGAAAAAGTGCAATTTTGCAGTCGGTGCGTGGTTTCCAATCAACGGCCGAGGATCGTTTTCGAGGATGGGGTCTGCTCGGCTTGTCGGTACAAAGCGTCGCAGGCCGCCGTCGATTGGAAGACCCGCGACGCGGAATTGTGTGAACTTCTCGATTCTTACCGGAGGGATTCGGGATGGGACGTGATCGTACCGACCTCCGGGGGAAAGGATTCGGGGCCGATCGCGCACCGGCTGAAGCACGAATACCGGATGCACCCGCTGGCGGTGAAGTGGGCGCCGTTCGGATATACGGACATTGGGTTCCAGAATTTCAATGCCTTCGTCCACAGCGGCTTCGATTGCCTCGTTGGGTGGCCGAACGGCTTCGTCCTGAGAAAACTGTCGCGGATAGCACTTGAGGTCTTGGGCGACGCATGGCAACCCTTTGCCTATGGGCAACTGAATTTCGCCATGCACATGGCGCTCCGCATGGGCATCCCCCTCGTCTTCTTCGGGGAGAACGGGGAAGCCGAGTATGGCGGCGACCCGTCGGCCAACGACAAGCCATGCTGGGGCTATGACGATTGGGAGCGGGTCTACCTCAAGGGCGCCGGGATCGACCGGCTGTTCGATATTGGGCTTGAGGTCGGGGCCTTCACCCGAGACGAGCGCCGGGAAATCTCGGAATTCTACAGGTTGCCGCCACGGGACAAGCTGGGCGGCGTCCAATTCCATTGGTTCGCCTATTACCGGAAATGGCATCCCCAGGGGAATTATTACTACGCCACGGAGAACACCGGGTTTACGGCGAATACGGAACGGTCGGAGGGCACCTATTCCAAATACGCCAGCCTTGATGACCGCTTTGACGGCTTTCACTACTACATGGCCTATGTGAAGTTCGGCATCGGTCGCTGCACATCAGACGCGGCCCACGAGATCAGGGACGGGGAGATCACGCGGGATGAGGGTGTCGCGCTGGTCAATCGCTTCGATGGCGAATTCCCGAAACGGCATTTCCAGGAATTTTTGTCGTATCTCAATCTGGACAAGGAACATTTCCGGCAGGTTTGCGACCGGTGGCGGCGTCCCGAGATATGGGACCGCGACGACCGCGATGAATGGGTGCCGCGCCACAAGGTTTCATAGGAGGGGAAAATGGCTTCCCGATACGGATTCGATTTCACGCCGATCGTGGGAACGACGGCGCCCAGCTTCAATTCCACGCTCGGTTCCTCGGGGGTTTACGCCCTGGAGGCGACCAGTACTGGCCGTATCTGGGCCGGAGGGAATAGGGCGGTACGTTTGGCGGGGCTGACCTCGACGCCGTTCTATTTCAGCGTCGGCACGGCCTCGACGACCACGACTGCGGCGGTCGGCGACAGCGAACTGGTGCATGGCGGACGTGGTGAGATCGTGCCGGTCGCGGGCAACATATCGCATATCGCGTTCCGATCCTCGACGGATGTCACGATCAACGTGACGCTGGGGTACGGCGGGAGATGACGCCTGTCGTCATCATGGCGGGCGGCAGGGGGGAACGCCTGCACCCGCTGACCGACAAGACCCCGAAACCCATGCTGCCGGTCGGCGGCAAGCCGATCCTGGAAACGGTGATCGACGGGTTCAAGAACCAGGGGTTCAAGAAATTCTGGCTCTGCGTCAACTACCGCAAGGAGTGCATCGAGGACTATTTCAAGGACGGCTCCGGGCGGGGTATCAACATCCGCTATACCCATGAACCGGAGGCGCTTGGGACGGCCGGGGCTCTGGCGCTGTTACCGAAATTCAAGGTGCCGTTCATCGTGCAGAACAGCGATGTCATTGCCAGCGTGTCCTACGCCGCACTGATGGAGCATCACGCCAGGGCGAATTGCCAAGCCACGGTTTGCCTGAGCCTGTACCAGCATCAAATACCGTATGGTGTTGTGCAGACCGAAGAGAATTTGTTCAAGGGTGTCAGGGAAAAGCCCATCGAGGACTTCCCGGTGATCGCCGGGATTTACGTTCTGGAACCATCCGTCGTCGATCTTGTGCCGCGTGGGGCAAGATTGGATATGCCGGACCTTCTGTTGAAGCTGGACAAGGTATCAGTGTTCGCCATCGAGGGATGGTGGGTGGATGTCGGACGGTTTTCCGACTATCTGAAGGCGAATGGAGGTATGGTTTGATCCTCGGGATCATTCCGGCGCGCGGCGGATCGAAGAGAATTCCGCGCAAGAACATCAGGATTCTCGGCGGAAAGCCGATGATAGCGTGGACGATTGCGGCGGCGAAGGCATCGATAATCAACCGCTTCGTGGTCTCGACGGAGGACTCGGAGATCGCCGATACCGCCGAGGCGTGGGGCGCCGAGGTCTTCAACCGCAATCCGAAGTTCGCCGAGGACGAAGCCTCGATCTACGATGCTGTTTTCGAGGTCATGGACGAGATACCCTCGACGTGGGTTGTCCTCCTGCATCCGACCTCGCCGCTGCGGACGGCCGCCGATATCGACGCCTGCATCAACCAATGCCTGATCAATTCGGCGCCGGCCTGCGTGGCGTGCGAATATACCGTTCCGGTGCCCAACGGGGCGGTGTACGTGGCGTATACGAGTTGGCTGCGGGAACACCGGAACTTCGACGGGCCGCGGACGGTGGTGTACCAGATGCCGTCATGGCGAAGCATCGATGTCAATGTCCAGGCCGATTTCGACCGGGCCGAACAATTGCTGAAAACACATGAATCCTGAGCTCCGCGCCGCTTGGTATCGACTATACGAGCCGCGCAGGCTCAAGATCGCGCGGTTCATGCACGAATACGAATATGTGGATGACGAACCGCTTGTCTCGGTGTTGCTGCCGACCCACAACCGAGCCGATCTGCTGGTCAACCGGGCATTGGCGAGCGTTTTCATCCAGACCTACGACAACATGGAGATCGTCGTTCTCGCCCATAACTGCACGGATGATACGATTTCGCGGGTAAAACGGCTGCGGGATCATCGAATCCGGCTCGTCGAGGTCAAAAAGCGCGGGAATTACCCGGATACTGCCGAAAATCGGTGGTTTTGCGGTCCCGTTGAACCGTTGAACGTCGGTTTGGGGCTTGTGAAAGGGCAATGGATCGCCAGAATCGATGACGATGATGTCTGGACGCAGACGCACGTCGAAAATCTGCTGGGTTTGGCGCGAAAAGGGGACTTCGAGTTCGTTTCCGGTGCCCACAACGGCCCGCACGGCGTCGTCAGGCCCTATCGTCTCGGGAAAACCGAGGTTGGCGGAACCCAGACATGGCTTTACCGTTCGTATCTGAGGTTTTTCCGCTACAATCCCGATTGCTGGCGGAAACGATGGAACCGTGTCAACGATACCGATATCCAAGATCGCATGTATTCCGCCGGGGTCAGGATTGGATACCTGAACAAGGTGGTTTGTGACGTTCTGCCGAGACCGGGTGAGACCGAAATCGGCCTGAAAGCGTATTTGAGCCCAGGAAATGGGGCATTTGGGACTGTAGGTTCACCAGCAAGTTAAGCAAGGAGCAAAGTCATGGCCTACACAATCCGAAAGTCCGTCGTGGGCAATCAGTTCGGGCTGAATTCCACGGGCGCCTTGGTCGACAAGAACGGCTACGGCGCGTTGATGAAAAACTCGACGGGCGCCATCCAGAGTTCATCCTCGGCGCTGTCGTTCGCCGGCACACTGGTGGTCGACGAAGCGTTCAGCCCCAAATTCGAGGTTGCCTCCTCGTCCGGCGCGACGGTTTCCGCCTACGGCATTACCATCATCAGTTCGGGAACAGCGGCCGCCCTCAACCTCGTCATGGCGGACCCGTCCACGGTGCCGAGCCTCAAGCATGTCTTCGCCGGGGCGTGCAGCGCGACCACGGTGCTGCTCAAGACGACCTCGACGGTGACGGTGTTCATGAGCACCCAGGATGTCGGCGCTACTGGGCTTCAGTTCGAGGTTGCCGGTGGAGTCATGGGCGAGAGTGTCGTTCTTCATGGGATCACGGTCGCCTCGGGATCGCCGCGCTGGGCCGTGCTCTATCGCACGGGAGGGGTGACGCTGGTAACGTGATGGAAGCAGTTGACTGGACGAATGATCCTCGGCCGGACGGCTATGATCCGGCCGAGGAGATTCCCGGCGGCCGGCGTCATAGGCTGCATTTCCCGGCGAAACCGGGCAAACATTCATTCGACAGGCTTTCCGACGAGGACAGGGCGAATATCGCCAAATTGGCGAAAGGGCGTAAATCGGTCATCGAGATCGGGACATTCATCGGGGGGTCCGCCGAGATCATCCTTGAGAACATGGACCCCGAGGGAAGGCTGGTATGCGTCGACACGTTTCGCGGGACGCCAGCCAACGAGACCAAGGCCATCCCTCGGGAAATCATGCTTTGCTATGCGCTTCAACGATTGGAGCCGCATGAGCATAGGCTGACCGTGATCGTCGGGAAAAGCCTGGACGCCGCGGCGTGTTTCAAGGACGGCATCGCCGACATGATCTTTCTGGATGCCGACCACAGATACAGCGCCGTGACGGCGGACATCGGGGCGTGGTTCCCCAAGCTGATGCCGGGCGGTGTTTTTTGCGGCCATGATTTCTACAAATGGGCTATCAATCGGGAATTGCCGCCTGGGGAACTTGAACTTGACCGGCAATCGGAACCGGAGACGGTAATCCATTGGGGCGTGACGATGGGTGTCTACGAGGCATTCGAGAAAAGCACGCTGCACGGTGGAACCAGTTGTTCAATCTGGAGCGCGGAGCAGGCATGGCGAAGAAAGCCGTAAAACCTATTGATGTTGTCAGGCCCGAGAAAAAGATCGCCATTTACGGAACAACCCCATCGCGCATGGAAGGCCCGATCGGGAAGCCGGATTGGAAGCACTGGACCATCGGGCCGGGCGGCAAGGATGTGCATCATTGGGACCGTCTTTTCGAGATGCACAACGTCTGGCCGGAGGATTTCAAGGGCTATCTCAACGACCTTTCCTTGGTGAAGCCGCCGCAGGAGGTGTTCACGTTCCGGCCAATGAAGGAGGCCATTCGGGACTGGGCCAAGGAACATAACAAGGATCAGGAAACCTTCGCCAAGGAGATTACTGGCGATTGGGCGGCGAACGTCGTTTTCCCGCGCCGTGTCATTGAGGAAATGTTTCCCCGCAGGATGTGGTTTTCGTCCTCGATTTCTTGGCTGATTGCCTTGGCGATTTACGAGGGTGCCACGGATATCGGGCTGTGGGGCATCGATCTTGAGTCGGGCGAGGAATATATTTCACAGTTCGTTGGTTGCGCCCATCTTCTCGACGTGGCGCGGCTCATGGGGGTCAATATCCACCTTCCGGCCGGATGCGGGCTTCTGAGAGACCCTAATCCCTATCCTGACCGGTACGAGACGCAATTCGCCCTCGAAACAGAGCGCAAGGTCAAGTATCTCCAACGATGCATCCGTGATCAGGAAGCCGAGTTGGAAGCGACGCGCTCCAATGCCTTGCGTGTCGAGGGGCGCCTTCTTGCCATGCGGGAATTGAGTTGCCCGACGGAGGCGATGAAGCCGCGCGAGGAAGAGTTGATGCGGATGAATGCCAACATCGCGCAGTTGGCGGCCAACGTCAACACACTGCACGGCGAACTCGGCAGCACGCAGCACTGGCGGCAAAGGTTCGTGATCGGGCTGTTGGACCCCTGCTAGATGGATCAGATAGCCGAAATCCTTGCGCGCTTGAAGGGCTTGAGCGCGAAGGACCGGAACGACCTCAAGAAACAGATCGTCGATGCCACACTGGCTCGGAAGTGGATTGCCAATCCCGGCCCCCAAACCGATGCGGTATTTTGCGCCGCAGATATTCTACTTTACGGCGGCTCTGGGGGCGCTGGGAAGGGGTTCAAGTCGGCCGAGCCGGTTCTTACGCCGTTCGGATGGCGCAAGATAGGGGATATCAAGATCGGTGATCGGTTGTGTGCGACCGATGGCACGACGACGCGAGTGATCGGCGTTTATCGCCGTGGCGTCCAGCCGATGTATCGGCTCTCGTTTGCTGACCGAACCAGCATTGAATGCGATGGCGATCATATTTGGCTGGCGTGGAATACGCAGCGCAGCCGTAAAATCGGCAATGCCAGAACCAACGGATGCCAAGCGGCCCAGAAATGGACGACGCGGCAAATCCATGAACACTACGGGGCCGGAAAAGAGCGATTGGCAATACCGCTGATTTCCAAGCCGGTGTGCTTCAATGTGGCCGGGAATCTCGTTGGACCCGGGGAGTACAGGAAAAGGAATTTCAGCCCCTATGCGCTCGGCGTTCTCTTGGGGGATGGGTATCTTGGCGAGAGGGGAGTGAAATTCTCGTCGGCGGACAGTTACATCATTGACCGGGTGGAAAAGGAACTTGGTGTCGAGTTGTCGCGTTACCAGACCAGAAGCGTGGCGTTCGATGTTCGAATCCCCAATCATGCCGCCATACCGTTTCTGACGGAAGTCGGCCTGATCGGGACGCATAGCGACACGAAGTTCATCCCACGCACATACCTTCTGGCGTCCGAGGATGAGCGGTGGTCCCTTTTGCAGGGGTTGCTTGATACCGATGGCACGGCTGACAAACGGGGCGGGATTTACTTCTGTTCGACCTCCGAACGATTATCCAACGATGTTGCCCACTTGGCTCGCTCTCTTGGCGCGATTTGCACGGTTTCATCCAAACTGCCGACGTTCACATACAATGGGCAAAAACGCACCGGGAAACGTTCGTTCAATATCAGGATAAAATTCGAGAACGGCGAACGGGCGTTTGGTCTGCCCAGGAAGAAGGAACGGGTTGCGGCCGTGGTTCCGCAATTCATGGGGAAGTCCATTGTTTCTATTGAAAAGATCGAGGATGCCGAAACGATCTGCATCGCGGTTTCCCATCCGAACAATCTTTATATTGTTCACGATTTCATCGTTACCCATAACACGGACCTGTTGGCTGGATTGGCTCTTACCGAACACAAAAGATCGGCATTGTTTCGCAGGCAGTACACCGACTTGGGCGCGCTTATCGAGCGCGTTCTGACACTCAATGGGACCAGGAAGGGGTTCAACGGACAACCGCCGGCGAGCCTGAAGACACCGGATGGCCGGTTGATCGAATTCGGCGCCGCCGGTAGCATGGAACAGGTCCAGACGTGGCAGGGCCAGCCGCACGATTTTCGCGGGATGGACGAAGCCTGCCAGATGATCGAGGCTGTGGTCCGCTTTCTATTGGGCTGGGTTCGCAACGCCGCCGACATGCTGGGCGCCGATACGGGGCAACGGTGCCGGGCGGTACTGGCGACCAACCCGCCGCTTTCGGCTGAGGGCGAATGGGTCATCGGCATGTTCCGGCCGTGGCTTGACTTGACCCATCAGAATCCGGCCCGCTTCGGGGAATTGCGATGGTTCGTCGTCGACCCTGATGGCAGGGACATGGAAGTCGACGGCCCGGATGACGTAAAAGAATGGCCGACGCGGGAAGGGGTGCCGAGCGTTCACCGGCCGCAGTCCAGGACGTTCATCCCCGGCAAGCTGTCGGATAACCCGTTTCTGGTTAATACGGGTTATCAAGCGACATTGGATTCGTTCCCGGAGCCGATGCGTTCCGCGATCCGGGACGGCAATTTCATGATCGCCCGCGAGGATTCGGAATGGCAGGTCATTCCGTCGCGGTGGATCATTGATGCGCAGAACCGATGGCAGTCCGTGCCGCCACATGTGCCGATGTGTTCCATCGGGGTCGATGTGGCGAGGGGCGGATCGAACCAGACCGTTCTTTCTCCACGGTTCGATACGTGGTTCGCGGAATTGATCGTCAAGGGCGGCAAGGAGACGCCGACCGGCTCCGACGTGGCGGCGCTGGTGTTCAAGAACAGAAAGGATCAGGCCGAAGTCGTCATCGACATGGGGGGTGGTTACGGCGGCTCCCCATATGATCACCTGAAGGCCAACGGAATCCCGGTGACTGGGTTCAACGGCGCCGATGCATCGAACGCCAGGACGAAGGACCGGAAGCTCGGGTTCTACAACAAGCGGGCGGAAATCTATTGGCGGTTCCGGGAAGCCCTGGACCCCGACCAGCCCGGCGGGTCGCCGATTATGTTGCCGCCGGATTCCGGGCTGTTGGGGGATTTGGCGGCACCGCATTACGAAGTGACGCCCAGAGGTATTTTGGTCGAGGACAAGAAGAAGATCATCAAGCGACTGGGCCGATCCACGGACAAGGGCGATGCGGTGGTCATGGCCTGGAGTTGCGGCCCGTCGTACCTCAGCCACGGCTCGGATTGGAAAGAACAGATCAAGAGGAAGTTCTTTCCGAAAGTCAATCGTGGGCATGATGCCCAGCGACGGCATTGAAAGGAAATCATCATGACTGGGTTGTTCAGCGCGCCGAAAATTCCGTCCCCACCCGTCATCGAGACGCCGCCGCCCCCGGAGCCGGAAGTCATGCCGGACCCGGAGGATGCGCTTTTGAAGCAGCGTAAGCGCCAGGAAGCGTCGAAGGCCACGCAGCGATCGGGACGGATGTCCACCATTCTTTCCGATGCTGGCGGCTCCGACAAACTGGGCGCTTGATGAAAAACGGCTTACGTTAGGAGGTTGCCATGGATTCGCGGGTCAAGGACTTGCTGGATGCCGGTGACCGTCTGTTCGACCGTCCGACGCTGATGAATTTCTGGCAGGAAGTCGCCTTGAACTTCTTCCCGGAAATGGCGGATTTCACGTCGAAAATAAGCATCAGCGATCGGATCGCGGACAATCTGACGACTTCCTATCCGGTCCTGGCCCGCCGTTCGCTTGGTGACGCCCTTTCCGCGTTGCTCCGTCCGGTATCGCTCGATTCCCCGTCGCCGGGGGTGTGGTTCTCGATTGCCGTGCCCGGCGTTGATGATGTGCAATCGCTGAAATGGCTGAAGTGGGCGACCGGCGTGCAGCGGCGCGCGATGTACGACCGCAAGGCGCGGTTCGTGCGGGCGACCAAGGAAGGCGATCACTCGTTCGTATCGTTCGGGCAGGCTCCGCTTTCGCTCGAATTGAGCCGGGATGGTAGCCGCCTTCTCTATCGTTGTCATCATCTGAAGGATGTTGCCTGGGAGCAGGACGCGGAAGGCGATTTCAACCACGTCCAGAGGAAGTGGCATCCCACGGCCACGCAATTGATGGCGACGTTTGGCGACAAGGTTTCAGCGAAGGTCAAGGATTTGGCGAAGAAGGAGCCCGGCAAGACGGTGAAATGCCGTCATATCGTGATTGCGGCCGATGAATACGAACGGCGCGGCGCGGCCGGAAAGAAGTTCAGAACGCCGTGGGTTTCCGTTTGGGTCGACGAGGAAAACGAGGCCGTTCTGGAGGAAGTCGGTTCCTGGTCGCGCACCTACATCATTCCGCAGTTCGTGACCGTTCCGGGTTCGCAGTACGCGATTTCCCCGGCCGTCGTCGCCGCGATGCCGGATGGTCGCCTGATCCAGGCGATGACGTTGACCATTCTTGAGGCGGCTGAGAAAAACGCCGACCCGCCGATGGTCGCCACGCAGGAAGTCGTACGTTCGGATATCAACCTGTTCTCCGGCGGTATCACATGGGTTGACCGGGAATACGATGAGAAGACGGGCGAAGCCTTGCGGCCCCTGGTCAATCCGAAGAGCGGCGAAGGCATGGCGACGGCGTTCAATCTGCGCAACGACACCCGCGATCAGATCGCCAAGGCATTTTTTCTGGATTCGCTTTCGCTTCCTCCGGCGAACGTCAAGGAAATGACGGCCTTCGAGGTCGGGACGCGGATTTCCGAATGGATTCGCCGGGCCATGCCGATCTTCGAGCCGATGGAGTTCGAGTACAACGGCGCCCTGTGCGAGGAAACGTTCGATCTTCTGATGCGGAACGGCGCGTTCGGCTCGCGCCGGGACATCCCGGAGGCTCTGAAGGGCAAGGATATCCAGTTCAAGTTTGAAAGCCCGTTGCACGAATCCAGCGAGCGCCGCAAGGGACAGCGGTTCATCGAGGCGCAGCAGATTTTGGCTCAGGCCGCGACGATGGATCAGAGCGTCATCGCCAAGCTCGATGTCGGCAAGGCGATGGATGATATCCTGAAATCCTACGGTACAGTCGATTGGATGCGCGATCAGGGCGAGATCGATGCCATGAATGCTGCGAGTGCTCAACAGGCGCAGGCGGCGAACATGATGGCCGGGGTTGGTGGCATGGCGGAAATCGCAAAGAACGTCGGGAGCGCGGTGAAGGACTTTGCCGGCGCGCGGGGAATGAATGGCTAGGACGCCGGGAAGCCTGCCGGCGGCGGGAAGGCCCCCGGCCGGGGCTCCATGGGCACCAGCGAAATACACCGTTGCCCAAGCCGCCGCGGTTCAGGCGTTGTCGCATGGCACGGCCGACAAGGAACAGCAAATCCGGGCGCTCAAATGGATCGTCGAGGATGTTTGCGGAACCTATGACATGAGCTACCGGCCGGACAGTACCCGGGATTCCGATTTCGCCGAGGGCAAGCGGTTCGTCGGCAATCAGATCGTGAAAATGACCGTCCTCAACATAGCAAATCTAAGGAGCGAAAATGGCTGAAGAAACAACGACGACCGAAACCCCGAAAGGCGCGGAAGTCGCTGCGGAGACCACCAAAACGACCACGGAGACGACGAAACCGACCGGCGGGACGCTGGCCGAATCCGTCGATGATGTTCCGGCGAAGGCGCCGCCGACGTGGCCGGACAATTGGCGCGAGTTGGGCGCGTCCGGCGATGAGAAGGTGCAGAAACTTCTCAACCGGTATTCGTCGCCGCAGGGCGTCATCAAGGCGCTTATTGCTGCGCAGAAGAAGATTTCCTCCGGGGAGATCCCGAAGCCCAAGCCGGAGGGCGAAGACCCCGAGGCCATGAAGGCATGGCGGGCCGAAAACAACATCCCCGAGAAGCCGGATGATTACTTGTCCGGTATTCCCGATGGTGTCGTGATCGGCGAAGAGGACAAGGACATTTCCGCCGACTTTCTCAAGGCCATGCACGCGAAGGACGTTCCGGCGGCCATCGTTCACGATGCCCTGTCGTGGTACATCGGAATCAAGGAAAAGCAGGCCGAACAGCAGAATGAGCGCGACAAGAAGTTCCGGGCCGGGTCCGAGGATGTCCTTCGGGAGGAATGGGGCGACGAGTATCGCGGCAATCTGAACGGGATCGTTTCCGTGATAAACCAGTTCGGCGACGACAAGTTGCGGACCCGGATGTTCGCGGCGCGGATGGCGGACGGGACGCCCTTGGGGGATGATCCTGATTTCCTGCGGTTCATGGCGAGTGTTTCACGTGAAATCAACCCGCGCGGTACGGTGGTCCCGACCGGCGGCCAGACCGTGACGCAGGCGATCGAGGCGGAAATCGAGCAGCTTGAGAAGGAGATGGCGGACACCAAGGGCCGGACCTATGACTACTACAAGAATCCGAGGAAGCAGGAGCGGTATCGGGAGTTGCTTGACCTGCGGGATCGGCACAAGGCGCGGGCAGTTTGATGAGGCCGATTTACGACAACACCGTGATCCAGATCGACATTTCCGATGGGGCCTGTCATCTGCGGTGCGCCAACTGCACCCGGATGATCGGCCACCATCGGAACCCGGCCTTTATGCCGATGGATGCGATAATCACGGCCATCGAATCGCTGGACGGCTTCACAGGACAGATCGGCATGATGGGCGGGGAGCCCGCGCTGCACCCGCAGTTTCTTGAGGTTCTTACCGTCTGGCGGGAAATGGTGCCGCGCCGCCGTCGGGCCTTATGGACCTCGGGTTGGAAATGGCGGCAATACAAGGCCGACATCCTAGCCACATTCGACAAGGATTTGATCCATTACAACGACCATACCCAAACCACCGGGAAACACCAGCCTCTCTTGGTGGCGATCGACGAAGTGGTTGATGACGAGGAATTGCGGCGCATTCTCATCGACAACTGTCCGTTCCAGCTTCATTGGAGCGCGGCGATCAACACAAACGGGGCCTTTTTCTGTGAAATTGCGGCGGCCAATGCCAGGGTGTTTGGATTGAAGGGGTACGATGTCGTGCCCGGCTGGTGGAGGAAAATCCCGGCCGAATTTCGTGATCAGGTTGAAACATTCTGCAATAAATGCTCCGGGGCGTTGCCTTTGCCGAAATTCTCGGACGGGCGCGGCGGTCGGGACGAGGCGACAATCGACGTGATTTCGCCCGGCAATCTTGAACGGCTCAAGGCGATGGGGTCGCCGAAAGTCGCCAAGGGCAACTACAGGATTTGGGACAAGAAGCTGTCCCGCACCGAGATCGAGGGGATGCAAGAGGGCTGGCAACCGAGGGAGTTTCGGGATTTCGAGGCCCATTCCCCGGAAGACGTTTGCAAGGCTATTGCAAGTTAACTGAAAATTTGTTAAGTTATCCAAAATCCGGTTATCCGCATAGCGACCCGGATCATTGACCATACCGACGCAGCGCCCTGCGTTGCGGGTTAGCGGCCCCACCGGCCGGCAATAAGCAACAAGCAATTCTCGGTGGAAACCCCCGGACTCCGCAAACGGCAGTCATCCGTAGGCATCGGTTCCGTTCAACCCCATGTTGGAGGAACCACATATGGCTTCCACTGCTTTCCAGACGCAGTATCGTCAAGAATTCATTCATGGGTTCGAGGACAGGCAGTCGATCCTGCGTGCGACCACCGTTCAGGAAGCACAGATCAAGGGAAACACAGCGGTTTTCCTGGTCGCCGATTCCGGTTCGGCCACGGCGCAGACACGCGGTGTCGATGGCTTGATCGCGGCCCGAAACGACAACCTCACCCAAAACACCTGCACGCTCCGCGAATGGCATGACTTGCCTCGCAAGACCTACTTCAACATCTTCGCCAGCCAGGGCGACCAGAAGCGGATCATGCAGGAAACCTCGATGGCGGTCATCAATCGCAAGATCGATGACATTATCATCGCGGAACTCGACACGGCGACGAACGACACTGGCACCGCGACAACCGCGAGCCTCGATCTCGTGGTCTATGCCCAGACCGTCCTCGGCAACAACTTCGTCGATATCACCGACGAAGACAACCTGTTCGCCCTGGTGTCGCCGGCGTTCTTCGGCATCATGATGCAGACCACGGAGTTTGCGTCCGCCGATTACGTCGAGGTCAAGCCGTTCACTGGCCCGGCCCGCCGGTTCCGGCGTTGGTGCGGGTTCAACTGGATGACGCATCCCCGTCTGACCGGCTCCATCGGCGCCGGTTCGGACAGCACGTCGGAACAGTGCTACTTCTACCATCGCAACGCCATTGGTTGTGCCGTCGACAAGGCCGGCCTGGACAGCGTGGTTGGCTATGATGAGGAGCAGGCATACTCGTTTGTCCGCACCTCGGTTATCATGGGCGCCAAGTTGCTCCAGAACAGCGGCGTCGTGATGGTCAAGCACAACGGCTCCGGCTACACCGCTCAGTAAAGGAGGAGGGTAAGATGGCTTTTTCCTACGAGGGTACGACTTCCACATCGCCCAATCCTCCGCGTCTGATGTCGCAGACTATCGCATCGACGGCCGGGCGGACTTGGGTCTACACGTCGACGGCCGTTTCTTCGGATATCTCGGCCGCCGGCCTCATCACCGACGGCTACTACCTCGGCATGAAGGGGGGCGACATGCTCATCCACTTCACGTCGACGGGTGGTGTCGTCACATCCCACAGCGTGCTCACCGTCACATCGACGGGAGTTACCTTGAGTGCCGGGACCACGATCGGTCTCGGATCGTGATCTTTCTTCTACAGTCCAAACTTGACAGGGCGGCCTTTGTGCCGCCCTATCTTTAGGAGGAATCATGGAAACTGAAACTGAGACCCGGAAATTCGTCGCGCCAGTACAGAAGAAACGGCTTCACGAAGGAAAACTGAATATCGCCACGCAGGTCAGGCGGCATTTGTTCGCCTATCTCCCCGTGGGAACGGTCGAGGCCGATATCCTGAATCCTGACTTCTGGGCGCACGTATCCGCGCAGGTTCAGCCTTTGGATATCGTCGAAACCATCTGCGAAGACGGCAGTTGGGAAGGACTCTACAGGGTGATGTACGTCTCCAAGGGGGACGTGCGGCTGCACCGGCTCTACATGGTCGCCCACAAGACGCTTGTCGAGGCGGTCTCAGGCCCCGGATACGACATCGCGTGGAAGGGGCCGGTCGCCAAGTGGGCAATCATCAAGGCCGATACCAAAGAAATCGTCAAGGGCGGCTTCTTCCCGAAGGATGCCGCCGCCGAAGCCCTGAAAGACCTTCTCAAAAACCTGAAGGAGTAGGCCATGGCCCAGAACCAATTGGCCGTTTACAACATCGCCATGCGGGCGCTTGGCGAGCGGTCCATCGGATCGCTCACCGAGGAAACCGAGGCGCGGCGCGTCATGGACGAAATCTGGAATTCCGGTGACGGTGCCGTGAAGTATCTTCTCGAACAGGGCCATTGGGATTTCGGGACGCGGGCTGTCCTGATCGACTCGGACGCGGACATTACTCCATCGTTCGGGTACAGCTACGCTTTCACGCGGCCGACCGATTTCGTTTACCTCAACGCGCTGTCGGCCGATGAGTATTTTTCGGTCCCCCTCACGGACTATGAGCCGGAGGGGGCCTATTTTTACGCCGATGTCGACCCGCTTTACATGAGTTACGTCTCGGACGATGCCAGTTACGGGTCCGACATGACCAAATGGCCGGAATCGTTCATGTTGTGGAGCGGGCACTGGATGGCCGTACAGGCGGCTCCCCGGCTCAAGAACGATCTCGACATGGAGCGTCTTGAAAAACGGACGACGCGGCTGTTGTCCGATGCCCGGTCCAAGGATGCCAATTCGGCGCCGGCCCGGTTCCCGCCGATGGGGGGGTGGGCGTCGGCGCGACTGGGCGGCAGGGTGCGCCGTGACAGGGGAAGCCGCTCGCGGCTGATCGGATAAATGACCCGCCAGAACGTCCCGCTGCATACATTCAATCGAGGACGCATCTCGACGCTGGCGCTTGCCAGGACCGATCTTGATCGCACGCGGATGTCGGCGGAAATCCAGACCAATTGGATGCCGAGAACGTTGGGGTCGATGATGCTCCGGCCAGGCCTGGGGTACATCAACGAGACCTACAACAATCTCAGATGCCGCATGGCGCCCTTCGTGTTCCGGGCGACCGACACGGCGATGATGGAATTCACGTCGACTCGCATTCGGTTCTACATCAATCCGCCCTATACGACATCCACGAACGGCGGGTTGATGACGCGGAGTTTTGTCAAGTCGTCCGCCACGAATGGGACCTTTTCATCGAGTCTTACCGGCTGGACGGATGCCGACGATTCCGGTTCGTCGTCGATCTGGGTGACGGGCAACTACATGGGCTTGGCCGGCACCAAGTACAAGACGGCACGGCGCCGGCAGGAAATCGCTGTTCCGGCGACGGATACGAACGTCGAGCACGGTATCCGCATCACGGTCGAGCGTGGCAAGCCGAAGGTCAAGATAGGCTCTGCGGCTGGCAATGATGATTACGTTGTCGAGACTGAACTTCGGCCCGGAACCTATTCATTCTGTCTCGTGCCGAGCAGCAACATCCACGTCGAATTTTCGGCGAATACGGAATACCTGAGCCTAGTCAAATCCATTGCGATCGAAAGTACGAACGTCGGCTTGAGCGAAACCGGCGTGGTCAGCCTTCCGGCGCCGTGGGGGGAATCGGACCTTGATAACCTCCGGTGGGAGCAGTCCGGCGATGTGCTGTTCTTGGCCTGCGGCTCAACCGTTCCGCAGCAGAGGATCGAACGATACGGGGCTGGTTCGTCGACTGGTTCATGGGCCATCGTGGATTACGTGACCGAAGACGGGCCGTTCGGCAACATCAATACGGGAAGCAAAAGGATCAACCCGAGCGGACTTTCCGGCGATATCACGCTTCAGGCCAGCGAGCCGCTGTTTCACAAGACGAAGCATGTCGGTGCCCTGTTCCGGTTGACATCGGTCGGACAGGATGTGCAGACGAATATCACGGGCAGCGATCAGTGGTCCGATGACATCCGGGTTTCGGGCGTCGGCAGCGGCCGTCAGTTCTCGATCCTGATTACGCAGTCCACCGGGTTTACCTCGACGATCCGGGTTCAACGTTCTGTTGGGGAGACCGGAAGCTGGTCGAATGTTTCCGGCCTGTCGTATACGTCGACGCAGGACACGACCTATACGGATTCGCTGGACAACCAGATTGCGTTCTACCGCATCGGTGCCGGCTCGACGGACTACACGGATGGCACGGCGCACGTCGAATTGAGTTACTCGGCCGGCGGCATCACGGGCGTTGCAAAGATCGTCGCTGTGACATCCTCGACGAACACCGATTCGACCGCTGCGTCCGCAATCGTTTTGAACAATCTGGGTTCGACGGCGGCCACGGACCTCTGGAGCGAGGGCGACTGGTCGATCCTGCGGGGCTATCCATCAGCGGTCGCTTTCCATGAAGGCCGACTGTGGTGGGCCGGGAAATCGAAGATATGGGGGTCTGTCTCGGACGCCTATGAGAGTTTCGATCCCGACACGGAAGGGGATTCCGGGCCGATCAATCGGTCCATCGGGTTCGGGCCGGTGGATAAAATACAATGGATGACCTCGCTTGGACGGCTGATCATCGGAACCGGGGGTAACGAGATACAGGTCAAGACTGGGACTCTGGACGACCCGATCACGCCGACGAACTTCAACCTCCGCGCGGTGTCCAACCAAGGGTCCGCCAACGTTCAGGCCGTTACGATCGACAATCGCGCCTTGTTCACGCAGAGGGGCGGAACACGGGCGATGGAGACGGCCTATTCCGGCAATTCGCTGGATTACGAGACGGCCGACCGCACCGTTCTGATCCCCGAGATGGGGAACCCGTCTTTCACAAAAATGGCCGTTCAGCGCCAACCCGATACACGGCTGCATTGCGTGCGCGGCTCTACGGATGGTACGGTTGCCGTGCTGGTTTCGGACCCGGCTGAGGATGTGACGTGTTGGGTGGACATCAACACGGGAGATGCCGATGGCGTGAATGGCGTCGTCGAGGATGTTGTGGTTCTGCCCGGAATCGGAGAGGATTCGGTTTTCTATCAGGTCAAGCGCGAGATCAACGGTTCAACGCATCGGTTCATCGAGAAGTGGGCGAAGGAATCGGAGGCCGTCGGCGGTCCGATCACGAAGCTGGTTGATTCCCATATCGTGCAGGAATCGACGGCGACGACGCTTGTTACCGGGCTTGACCACCTTATCGGTGAGACGGTGGCGGCGTGGGGGGGCACCGGCAAGGATTTGGGGACGTATACAGTCGTCGCGTCGAGTTCCGGCTCCACGCAAGGGCAGATCACTCTGTCCGAAGCCTCGACAAGCACGGTGGTCGGGCTTCCGTACACGGCGTGGTTCAAGTCGGTCAAGCTGGCCTATGCGGCACAGATGGGAACGGCGCTGACGCAAAAGAAGCGGGTAAACCATTTGGGCCTGATCGCGCAAAATCTTCATGCGCGCGGCTTGCAGTTCGGTCCGGCGACATCGACGAGCATTTACGGATTTGACAATCTGCCGCCGGTCGAATCATCGGCGGTTTCCACGGACACGGTGTACTCGGCATACGATGAAACGCCGATTCCGTTCCCCGGAACGTATGATACAGATAGCAGGATTGTGTTGAAGGCGGCCTCACCGAGGCCGGCAACGGTGTTGGGAGCAATCATTGACATCGAAACGAAGGAAAAAGTCTGAACTGACGATCCGTTCGGCAACGGGTGCCGATTTCCTGGCGTTCTACGGAACGGAGCCGCCCCTGACGGTGCGAGCCATCGCGGCAGTGAAGGATGGCCGTGTAGTCGGTATTGGCGGGTACTACCTGGACAACGGCATGGCGGTGGCGTTCACGGACATCAACGATGAAATGACGAAGCGTGACAAGATCGCCGGAGGAAGGGCGGTCATCAACTTGTTGAAGCGGTTCGGCGGCCGGATTGTCGCCGAGCCGGGAGAGAATGGACCTGTAGCCATGAAGCACTTCGGGTTCACCGAGAGAGGCGGGGTCTGGGGCTATGACCGGAATTGAACTGTTTACTGTTGCCGGGACGGCCGTAACGCTTGGGGATGCCGCCTTGGCGGCGTCAACGCTTATTGGTGCGGCCGGGGCGATACAACAGGGGCAAGCCCAGAAAGCGTATGGGCAGGCTCAATACAATACTGCCGTCCAAGCCCAGAAGATGGCCGAGAACCGCGCCCAAGCTATGGAGCGGCAGGCCGGGCAGGAGCGGGCATCATCGCAGCGGGCCGCTATCGAGGACCGGCGGCAATCCCGGCTGGCTACGTCACGGATACAGGCGGTTTCGGCGGCCGGTGGCGGCGGCGCGCTGGACCCGACAATCACCGACATTACGGGTGACGTGATGCGGCAGGGCGATATCGCCGCGATGACATCGCTTTACGAAGGCGGCGAGCGCGCCAAGTCGCTGGAATACGGTGCCGCGCTGGAAAGAGCGGGCGGTCAAGGCGAACTCTATGCTGGACAAGTGGCGCGAGCGATGGGCAACGCGGCGGCCAGCCGGTCCTATTTGACCGCCGGCGGCAATATCCTTGCCGGATACGCTGGTCTTGAGGAACGTTGGGCCAAGCGGGCGGCGAGGAATACGCTTCTGGAATCCGAAGGTGGAAGCTCGTTGTACCGGCGGTACGGGAGCGATCCGATCTACGACAGTGATTATTGGTAGGAGATTGAGATGCCGATGATTCCTGACGACCGTGGCGCGCGGCCGGTTCCGCGTCCGAGTTTTGCGGTTCCCGGCAGCGAGGGTGCCGTACCGGGGTTGCGACGCGCGGCGGTGATTGGCGCGCAAGGGCAGATGGACGCCGCGAGCGATACGGTACGCGGAGCGCAGACATTGGGCCGCGCATCCGAATCGTTGAAGGCGGGCGACGCGGCGCGGGCGGCGGCGCTCGCCCGTATCCAGAGTCGAGAGGATTCCATTGCCAACATCAATGCGGTATCGGCTTTCGACCGTCAATCCAACGACGAACTGATTCGCGTCAGCGGGGAAGA
>Ga0172373_10003914_pt1 | contig 21291 bp, 19 predicted proteins | sample Lak10m_2_FD_114546 | JGI IMG/M metagenome (GOLD analysis project Ga0172373, IMG submission 114546) | Freshwater microbial communities from Kabuno Bay, South-Kivu, Congo - kab_092012_10m | ecosystem: Environmental > Aquatic > Freshwater > Lake | place: Democratic Republic of the Congo...
TCTGAATACATTTAATCTTTTAACTCAGCGCATCCACCTAGTTGACGCAAATCAATTGGTCACTACAGTTGAACCGCTCCAAAGTACCAATACACATATCAATATTGAATTGAATGAACAGCACCTGACAGCGCCGCTGATGCAAGTCATGAACTTAGCGACAGTTTCGGTTTATCAGAATAATCAATTGATCCGAAGTCTACAGATTGAAAATGATGTACAAATTGAAGAAGCTAATATTTTTCAAAAAATTATGATCTGGTTTTCTAATTTATTTTCATTTTTTTCAACAAATGACAGTCAGAGTGCCAAACTCTACCCATTAAATCAAGGGTAGAAACTCGACTATTTTTCTCAAGATTAACCATAGAATCCAGTGAAAAGGATGGCATAATCGGACCATCCTTTCAAAAAAATAATTAGGTTGATCATGAGCAAAACCTTACATCATATCGTGATTGTGGGTGGTGGCGCAGGTGGTTTAGAACTTGCAACACAGTTAGGTGAACGTTTTGGCAGACGAAAGAAAGCTAAAATTACCCTAGTTGACCAAAACCTCACTCATATTTGGAAACCTCTACTACACGAAATTGCCGCTGGCTCGCTTAACCCCCACGAAGAACAAACCAATTATTTTGCACATGCAGAAAAACATCACTTTGAGTTTGTACTCGGTAGCCTCGTCGCAGTTGATAAAGATCAAAAACAAATCACGCTTTCCCCTCCTCAACTTTCTAAAGAACACACCCCTGTCATTCAAGATCTCAATTATGACACCTTAGTTCTCGCCGTTGGATCTGTGTCGAATGACTTTGGAACTGAAGGTGTACGTGAATATTGTCACTTCTTGGATAGGCGACAACAAGCAGATGTATTCCAACAAGATTTATTCCACCTTTATATCGAAGCTCAAAATCAGTCGACTGAACGTGCTTTAAATATCGGTATTGTTGGAGCTGGCGCTACAGGTGTTGAACTTGCTGCCGAGTTGATTGAAACAACGAAAAACTTTTATCGTTACGGCTTGAAAAAAATCGACCCAAAACAAGTCAAGATCACTTTAATCGAAGCCTCAGATCGCATCTTACCCGCATTGAATGAGAAGACGGCTGCACACAGCGCCAAGCAACTCAAGAAAATGGGTATTGATGTTTTGACTGAACATAAAGTTCAAAAAGTAGATGAGTCAAACGTTTATTTTAGTAATGGTGAAGTTTTACATTCAGACATTACCGTTTGGGCTGCTGGGGTTAAGGCACCTAAAATCTTAGAAACACTTCATGACTTTAAGCGTGACAAGATTAATCGTTTGATGGTTTATGCAACACTACAAACGCAGACTGATCCAAATGTATTCGCTTTTGGTGATTGTGCAAACTGTCAGCTAGATGCTCGTCAACCACCACTCGGACCTCGTGCTCAAGTCGCTAGTCAACAAGCAACTTTTTTAGTTGACGCTATGGCAGCGCGTATTGCAAGCACACCACAACCGATGTTCAGCTTTAATGACAAAGGTTCATTGGTTTCGTTAAGTCGTAATCAGGCTGTGGGTGAACTACTCGGCGATGTTAGCGTTCAAGGGTTTATTGCAAAAACCATGTACGTTTCCCTTTATCGACTGCATCAAGCCAACATTCACGGCTACACACAAGCAGGCATGCTGACGATGAAAGATTTTCTAACTCGTCGTGTACGTCCAAAAATTAAGCTTTATTGAGTTGAAATCTTAAATTTCGTTCCCATTTATAACGAAATAGTTTCAAAAAGTGGAAAATAGTCAACAAAATCTATTTTTCACTTTATGATATACATCTAAATTGATTGAATGGATCAAACAACATGACTGCTATTGCAAATAACCACGTGGTTTCATTCCACTACACTTTAACAAACGCTGAGGGTGAAACACTTGATCAATCTCAAGGTGAACCACTTGCATATTTGCACGGCGCAGGCAACATCATCCCTGGTCTAGAAAATGCTCTTACAGGTAAAACTGTTGGTGAAAAATTCACTGTAAACGTACCTGCTGCTGAAGGCTACGGTGAATATAACCCTGATCTAGTTCAAGAAGTTCCAGCTCAAATGTTCCAAGGCGTGGATAACATCCAAGCGGGCATGCAGTTCCAAGCTCAAACTGATGATGGCGTTCAAATCGTAACTGTTAAAGCTGTTGAAGGTGACAACGTTATCGTTGATGCGAACTTCCCATTAGCTGGTCAAGATCTTACTTTCGAAGTTGAAATCGTTGAAATTCGTGATGCGACTCAAGAAGAGTTAGATCACGGTCACGTACACGGTGTAGGTGGTCACCACCACTAATTCCTCTGTGAATTAGAACATCTCAAAAAGCAAAGCCTCGGCTTTGCTTTTTCTTCACATAAGCACCTATAAAATATAAATAATAATTTTTAAAGAACTTTATAGAATTGCTATGTCAAATACTTATCAATTAATCTGGTTCCGCCAAGACCTCCGCGTCCGTGATCAGGCAGCTTTATGGCATGCCCGTCAGAATGGTCCATGTATAGCGATTTGTATTCTGTCACCTGAACAATGGCAACGTCATGACGATGCGGATATTAAAATTGATTTTTATTTGCGCCAACTTTTAGAGCTAAAAACAGAACTTTCCAAACTACAGATCCCTTTACTCATATTTACTGTGCCTTTTTGGGATGACATTGCGGAGTTTTTTGTTGATCTCGCAGAAAAATTACCATTTGAAAATGTGTATGCCAACATTGAATTTGGCTTCAATGAACTCAAACGCGATAATGAAGTACAACAAAGTTTAAATCGTCAAAAAAAAGAACTGATACTGTTTCAAGATCGAACGCTGTTTCCAGTTGCAAGTATTCGAACTCAATCGAATCTACCCTATCAAGTTTTTGGTGCTTTCAAAAAAAGTTGCTATCAGCGCTTAGAACTCGGTTTACCTCAGTGTTATCCAATCCCAGAAACCCAAGCAACCCTAGAGTTTGATTTTTGTCAACTACACCAAACAGATTTACAGCACATCCAAAATCACTATGCTGACAAAATTAAAGACAAAAATGCGAGTGAATGGCGAGTGGGTGAAAAACATGCGAGAAACCTACTGAATCAGTTTGTTGAAAAACGAATTATTCAATATAACGCTTTACGGGACTACCCTTCGGTTAAAGGAACTAGTCAACTTTCTGCTTATTTAAATATTGGAATTATTTCAATTCGTCAGTGCATTCAAGCAGCATTTAGACATCAACAAGGTGATTTTGTTATCCAGTCCGAAGGACAACAAACGTGGTTAAATGAATTATTATGGCGTGAGTTTTATCAACATATATTATTTGATTTTCCACAAGTTTCTAAGCACTTACCTTTTAAAGCTGCAACACAGAATGTTCAATGGCGTGATGATAGCGAAGGTTTTGAAAAATGGAAACGAGGACAAACAGGTATTCCAATTGTTGATGCGGGTATGCGTCAACTTCTTTCTACAGGTTGGATGCACAACCGAGTTCGCATGATTTGTGCCATGTTCCTAACTAAAAATCTATTAATTGATTGGCGTAAAGGTGAACAATGGTTCATGCAAAACCTGATTGATGGCGATCTAGCTGCAAATAATGGCGGTTGGCAATGGTGTGCATCGACTGGAACTGATGCTGCTCCCTATTTCAGAATTTTTAATCCAATTAGCCAATCCCAAAAGTTCGATGAAAATGGCGTGTATATTCGACGTTGGGTCCCAGAACTGACTCAACTAGATGCCAAACGGATTCATGAGCCTTATGCCCAAAATACCCCATTTAAAATAGATTATCCTCATCCAATTGTTGACTTAAAAACTAGTAGAGAGCGTGCTATTCAAGCTTTCCAAGCATTATCATAAACCAGCACAATAGCCTTCTTACACTAAAACAGAACCGCTTAGCTAAGAAGGCTCATTTACATAACTTCAAATAATCTTCCATAATTGCTACTTCCTTGTTTATATTGTTGTATAGAAAAGTAAATTTATTTAATTTTAATACACATAACGAGTAGATTTATAAAAAACCTCTCATAAAACATATGAATAGAAACTTTAATTATGCAAACGACACCTGCACAAACCTTGATGCTCTGGATCATTACCGCACATCTCTTCATTGCGATTGTGGCATATGAATGGTTGCCTGCAACTTACCGAGGTGGATGGATTTTAATTATTGGACTTTTAGTACTTGGTGCATTTGTTAATATCGGAGCCGCATTAATCATTGGATTGATCGCATTTTTGGCTGTCGCTGTATATTTTATGTTTGATTTAGCAGGTCAAACACACATTGAAAGACAACTCCTGCTTTTGTTTATCATTCCTATGGCACCACTATTTCTAAGTGCGGTTCGCCATAATATTGGAAATGCACTAAAACGATTCAAAGCAATTCAAAGTTACGAAAAAAACTATCGTCATGATATTTTCCCACTAAGTTCGTTACAACATTTTAAGCATGAGTTTCATAAACTTTTGAGGATATCAGGTACTCAAACATATTTTATCTACGACATTCAGATTAGTAATGCGGTATTAATTCAGGAAATGTTAGGTGAGGATATTTGGAAGCAAACTCAAAATAAAATTCTTAATATTCTAAGCAAATCGCATCAATGCGGTGATGTAAATTATCATTTCATCGATGGTGATCTAAATGAAATTGCCAGCATTGTAATTCCAGCAGAAACAACGGATAAGCTACCAGATTATATTGAAGAATTAAAACAATTACCTAGTGTAAAGCTCAAAGTCGATAAGCAATTACATACTGTTCCTGTCATTCAGGAGCAATCCTAATGTCAATGATCATGAATATTTGTGGTTTCCTAATCGCAACCCATCAATATCCAGATCCAACTTTGGAGTATTTCTATCGTCAATACTACGGTTGCTATATTCGTACAGTTGAAAGGTCGACTCCAACATTACACTCTCCTCTAGAAATTGCAATGATCGTACCTCAACAGCAACATTGGTGGCCAGTTTTTACGATTGATCAAGCTCAATCCCCTAGTTTTAAACGTATTATTGAACAAGGTATCAAACCAGGAATCATTCTTCCTGATCAGCATTTTAGCTTTAAACAATATTTCAAACTTAAAAAAGCCGTTGAGCAAGGTGCTATTCCTATCGCTATTTATCAAGTTGAGCAACCAAATTATTTTTCTGCAAGAGCAACCTTTTCTACAGCATTAGGTCTCCGCCCTTTAATGGCGCTCGTGCAATCAGGTTGGGATGAAAATTTAATCTCACAACCCTCGGGCAGTTATTTGATTCAAACTCAACTGAATGCAGCATTACCATTACCAGCCCGTGAAATTAAGTATCAACAACAATATTTCTATAACACAAATATCTACACAGGTTTTGAAGCAGGTTATCAAGTTGTGATTAATCCACCATCGGATGCCCCCTTAATGAATATCAAGTATCCACAAATGGGGATTCAATGGAAACTCAATGGCATCGACTATCAAAGCTCAGTTGATGGTATTGATACGAGTATATTGGGATATTTATTTATTGTTTTGAGCGTAGTGATTATTCCACTCGATTTTATTTTCGCGACAAATTATCCCAACATATTGAGTACCTTTGGTAGTTCAATTTCATGGCTCTCATTATTTCTAGGTGGCATTCTACTGTTGCTTTTGATAGTCGCAATTATTCGAAAGGTGCGTGCCAATGCCAGCAATTGATATTTTATTTTTAGTCGGTTTTTTGGGTATTTGGATTCCACAGGCTTTTTGGGCTTGGCTCAGTTATCAAGCGTGGAAATATTCAAAAACTGCAGCAAAAGAACTAGAGAACCTACCTGTTCCTGAACGATGGCCAGTTTTGAGTGTCTTGATTCCTGCCTACAATGAAGGGGTTGTAATTGAAGATACCTTGCATGCAATCGCACAACAAGATTATCCAGCACATGCCTATGAAGTACTACTCATTAATGATGGCTCGAAAGACAATACTTTAGAAATTGCAGAGCGCATGGCAGAGATATATCCCTGCATTAAAATTGTCAATGTACCCAAAGGTATGGGAGGTAAAGGAAAATCAAGAACACTTAATAATGGTCTACCCCATGCAAAGGGTGAGTTAATTGTTGTCTACGATGCTGACAGTACACCTGAACCTGACTGTGTACGTTTGCTAGCACAAACCTTATTAGCAGATAAAAAATTAGTGGCAGTTAATGGGAAAGTACGCACTCGTAACTGGCGCGATAGCATTCTCACACGTTTTATTGCAATTGAATTCATTTTTTTCCAATGGATTTTCCAAGGTGGCCGATGGCAACGTTTCGAACTATCGACACTTATGGGCACGAATTATGTGATTTGGCGTGATGCTCTCGAAACACTAGGCGGCTTTGATGAAAAGTCTTTGGTTGACGACACCGAAATGAGCTTCCGAATTTTCTTAGGTCAGAAACGAATTAAATGGGTTCCTTATGCGATCGGTTGGCAACAAGACCCTCCTTCTTTAAGCGTATTTATCAAACAACGCTCACGTTGGACTCAAGGTAATTTTTATGTGACTAGTAAATACTTGCCCATCGCATTACGTAAACCATTTCCGATTGGCATCGAAATTTTTAACAACATCATGTGTTATGTAATGTTTGTTCCAGCACTTATCTGGAGCCATATTACACTCGCTTTAGGACTTTTAGGCATAGCTGATATAACTGTTCCTGGTCCTTTCACTCAACTTTGGGCGCTCTCGTTTTGCTTATATGTTGCGCAAATGTGGTTTACTTTGTCATTAGAAAAAGCAAAAGCTGAGTTATACATTTATTCAGTCTTATCCTATGTAAGTTATTCCCAAATTTTCTTGTTTATTGTCTTTAAAGCTGCCTATGAAATGATCAAAAACAAGATTCAAGGAAATACCTTGCAATGGTACAAAACTGAACGTAGTAAAGAGAAAAAGTAATGAAAATAGAACTTAAAACAAATCACCTTTTCCAAGCACTGCTTGCTAGCTCTGTTTTTTTTGCTGCGCCCTTAAGCATGGCTGAAATTTGGAATTTTGAAGATATCAATACATCCAATAAATATACTGTTGAGCCACACTATTTCTATGTCGGAAAAGGTTCAGAATGGAAAAATACGACCTTTTCTACACAGTATGCGACTGAAAACAACACCACTTTATTGGTCAAATATGATGATAAATTAATTTATAACACGACGTTAAATGGTGCTGGACAACTTTCATTTAATATTCCAGCGAGTAAAAGCGGCTTTCATCGTTTAGATTTTATTTTACAGCAGTATTCTCCACCAACTTCTCCTGCCGCCAATCGAGTTACGTTCTGTTCTGAAGATGTAGATCAGGTAACATATCTAAGTAACTCAAAAATTGAGTACACGCGTCATCGCCCTATATATCGTCTAAAGGATTTGCCAGACGCACTATTTAACCCTCAAATTGTACGATCCGCCCCATTCGTTGGGGTATTAAAATTTAACCCTGATCAGATCATTGAATCATCAATGTTAGCTCGTTTGACCAGTTCATGGTCATCGGTCACACCGATTCGTTGGTTTGAACAAAGCGCTCCTGCTAATCAAACAGCTAATTTTGTGATTGAAACAATATATTCCTCTACACCGCTTAAAGGTGGTGCTTATGCACAAATATCAGCAGCAAATGAACTCCCAATCTTACAAATCACTTACCATAAACCTGAAGAATTAATCGCAGCAATTCACGGTTTAATCAATCCTAGCTATTTAACACAACTTGATACTTCTGCAACTGCACTACCAATTCAACTTTCCGCACCGAAGTGGGCAGAATTAAAAAATATAAAAACCTTAGCAGATTTAGGAATTGAAGATTTTCGACTGAATCAAGCAGAAAAGAATTTATATTTAGATTTCCCTGCTGTATGGCAACCTACGGACATTTTACAGGGACAAATTGCATTACGAGTACAAAGTGGTTTACTTGAAGGTTCCAATATAACGGCTTGGATTGATAATGGGTTAGCTGGAAGTTTAAAAACGGCTGAACTTGATTCTGATCCTGTCAATCGACAATTCAACTTCTTCGCAAAAACAATCTCCAAAGATACTAATTTTAATCTTCGTCTTGAAAACTCAATTATTGCAAATGCTCAATGCTTACCGAATGCTCATGGATCACTTTGGATAGATGCAAATAAATCTAACATTCAACTGCCTCATAAAATTAAGAATGGTGTTTCTGCACTTTCCATGACCTTCGCTAGTAATCCAACCATTGCAATAGACCGTAATTCTGGTGCCTTAGGGATGGCGATTATCACCAGTCAAGTTGCAAAAAATATGTTGATGACAGCTGCGCCTGTCCCTCTTGATATTGTTCGCTACAGCTCAACTCAACCAGAACTCATCAATATTCAAGTCAATCCTAATATTTACCGCCAGCAAGTTTTGATGCACCAAGACTCAATTTATCAACCAGCTGCGCAAAAAGGCTTTATCGTAAGTTTTGAAAAAAACCGCTTTTATATCATTACGGACTCAGCCCAAGGCGCACAAAGTTTTATGCGTTTATGGGGCAAAATCCAACATAGTATTCCAAATAACGTAAGCAAACTTTTTGTTTCTGAAAATGGTCAAATTCATGTACTACAAAAAATTATTGTAGGAAATCAAAAAGCGCCTCTCGTTCAGCAATCTTCATTTTTTATTGTTGTTCTTGTGATCTCAACTCTACTTATATTGGCTATCTTCTTTTGGTACTGGCGAAAAAATCGAAATGCTAAAAAACATAATGATTAAACCGATGCATTTAAGCATTTTATTTGCTGTTGCAATGATCTTTACAGGTTGCATGAATGTGGCGGAATCTACAGCTTCCGCCCCTCATATTGAAGGCATGTTTTGGCAACCTGACTTAGCAACATCTCCACCACAAGGAAATTGGGAGTTACTCGGTGTAACAACCTTTGTCCCCCAATGGTCAGTTGTGCAATCTAAATCTTGGCTATCACATGATATTGGTTTTCCGAAATGGGAGAACCAATTTGATCTAAATGAACTCCAACAAGAACCTTGGGCAAACAATATTATTCTTGGACTCGCTGGAGAGTACAATGAAACCGTTGCACGCTCGAATATACAATCCCTTGCACAAGACTCAATTCAAATTGTCCAAAACACGGATAAAACATTATTAAAAGGTTACTATTTTCCAGTCGAAGCCGATCCAACTTGGCTACATGTTGATGCACTTGCTCAAGCAGTCCAACAACTCCCTACTCCTCGTTGGATCAGTATTTACAGCGGTGAACAAACTCCTAAATATTTAGATGTTTGGTTAAAAAGCTGGCTACCAGAACAAACAGGTGTTTTTTTTCAAGATGGTGTTGGCGTTGGAACACGTAATCCACAAGAAGCTAAAGAGTTACTGGTTAAATTGCAAAATGAGTTTGGCAAAGAAAATATTATTATTGTCTTAGAGGCATTTCGACCCGCAAAACATGGACAATTTCGCGCTGCCTATCCTTGGGAAATCATCGAACAATTGAAAGCATATGAAGGCCAAAGAGTTTATATTTTTGATGGCCCTCATTATATGAATCGTTGGACTGTATATGCCGTAGCGCTGTGGTATAAGTTACATTACAACTCATCTTCACCACAGACCACCGCTTAAATCATTCGTCTAAGGCAATTTGATCCAAAATTCTTAATGAAGCTTTACCGTCACCAAATGGATTTGGTGCCTCTGCCATTTTTCGGTAATGTTCAGCATCCGTTAGCAATTTCTCAGATTCTTGAATAATTTTTTCTTGATCCGTTCCAACTAAAATACCTGCTCCTACCTCAACCACTTCAGGTCTTTCAGTAGTGCCACGTAAAATCAAAACAGGTTTATGAAATGATGGACTTTCTTCTTGTAATCCACCTGAATCCGTCAAAATAAACTCAGCTTTATCAATAACAGCAAGTAAACTTGGATAATCAAGTGGTTTAACTAAATGTATTTGAGGATGATCACTAAATTTAACATGTACAACATCATGTACAGCAGGATTTAAATGAACAGGCCATACAAAATGAACATCCTTAAATTTAGTAGCAATATGTTCAACTGCATTGCAAATATTCATTATACCTTCACCAAAATTTTCACGTCGATGAGCAGTAATCAAAACCACACGATCTTTTTCTGAAAAATTGAGTTGATGTTGTTTTAAATAGTTTAGTTCTGTTGCATCTTGATGAATTAACGCGCGCCCCAAATAAACTGCATCAACCACAGTATTACCTGTAACTGTAATATCTTTAGCAGGTATATGTTCTTGTAATAAATTTTGCTTTGATTGCTCAGTAGGAGCAAAATGCCATTTTGTAATGCGGGAGACTAATTGACGATTACCTTCTTCAGGAAACGGATGATCAAGATCAAAAGATCGCAATCCTGCTTCTACATGAGCAACAGGTATTCTCATGGAAAATGCTACCAATCCAGCTGCTAATACGGTACTCGTATCACCTTGGATTATGACTGCATGACGCTGCTTTCCATCAGTCAATATCGTTTCGAGCTGAGTGAGACCTTGAATAAGCAGTTGATTCAAGCTTTGACCAGCATTCATCATTTTTAGCCGATGTGTGATTTTAATTTGAAAAAAGTCAATTGCATCACGGACGAGTTCATCATGCTGTCCTGTGAATATCACTTCTACATCAAAACGTGAATCTTGCTGAGCTTTTAAAATTACAGGCGCCAATTTAATTAATTCAGGACGCGTACCAAAAACAATTGAGATTAATTTTTTCATTATTAGAAATCCTTATAGAAAACAAGTTCAGTACGGGTGTTGTTATAGTTTTCTGTACCATCTGCCAATGCATCTTTAAAATAATGCCCATATAAACGTTCAACTCGTAATTTTACTGGAACATAATTAAATGGTTGCCATGCAACGCCTGCACCATATTCAAATAAATTATTGTAATTCTCACCTTTAGAATCAGCTAAAGTATGCAACTTTCCATAAGCTTGTACTGTACCTAATTCACCACGGTAAACATTCAAACCAGATCTGAGTCTAAAATCAGCTATCACGTTGTAATCTTCACGAGAATAACTCGCAACATTCCCATATAAATCAGTGAAATAATCATTCCATACAGTCCTCTGCTCCAGTGCGGGATTTGCATACCATTCTTGATATCCCGTTACACCACCAACAACACTTTCACGGAATTTATCACGATTACGATCAATTAGATCATAACTACCACCTACTTCTACATATGCACGGATGGGTAGTGAAATCCACGGTTGATAATTTGCTCCAACTCCAACCGTTACAGCATTTTCATCAATAATCTCAGGTCGTATTCCACCTTTAGATTTAGTATCTCGATTCAGATTCAAGAAACCATAGATTTGAGCACGACCATTTTGTAAGTTTTTCCCATAACGCATTTTTAAAGGAAATATAAAATCGTCATAACGAGATTCGTAAGATGGAGCAAAATAAATATCTTTGAAAATAGACTTCACTTGAGGTCCACTCAAATTCTTAACTGCCTCTTGAGCTTTAGTTGCGATCTCTATATCAGATGATTGAGTTAAGCTTTTAAAAATGGGTAAGGCATCGTTGTCACGTTTGAGTTGATTAAGCAAATACGCTTCTTGTAATTTGAGTTGATCTTCTTGAGGCAAAAGCTGAGATGCTTTTCGCACACTAAGTAATGCTTCATTTTGTTTATTCAGCCGAATCTGAAGGTAAGTTAAACTTTTCCATACTTTCGCATCATTAGGTGTGAGTTCACTTAATTCAATCAGGATTTTTTCAGCCTGCTCAGGTTGACTCTGCTCAAGTTGATAAAAACGATCCCAACGATCATAAATTGGATTACCAGGCTTATAATCTGCATCCCCCTCTTGAACATACTGAGTTGTAGCTGCAAACATATGTTGTATTGGCAACACCCAGCCAATCAGAAGTAATGTAAAAATTATGGGCTTTTTCTTGGAATTGTTCATCTATTATCTCAACTCTAAAGAAACTCAAGATCAATCTTTTATTTAAAGAAGAATCAAAGCATTAAAATGTCAAATTATTCACATATTATAACTAAGAGATCATCACGGTATCGTTAAAATAAGTTATTTTATAAGTATGATAAGTTGATGAATCATTGAAAAATTTAGCAATAATCACAGATAAATGACTTTAATATTTTGAACAATATTGATTAATTAAGAGTAAGCCTATGTCACATTCACATCATTCAGAACTTCATGTTATGCAACGTTCAGGGTGGCTGCGTGCCGCAGTTCTTGGGGCGAATGATGGAATCATCTCCGTCACGAGTTTAGTTATGGGGGTGGCTGCAAGCGGTGTTAGTTCTCATACTTTATTGATTACCTGTATCGCAGGATTAATCTCAGGTGCTACATCTATGGCTGCAGGAGAATATATTTCGGTTAAGTCACAAGAAGATATAGAAACATCTGATCTTCGAAGAGAAGCTAAAGAACTTGAGAAAAACCCTCATGCTGAATTAAAAGAACTGACTGAAATCTATATCTCACGGGGTTTAAATCCTGAACTTGCACATGAGGTTGCAACTCAATTAACTGCACATGATGCACTTGGCGCACATGCTCGCGATGAAATTGGAATTCACGAAAATACAGCAGCAAATCCCATTCAAGCAGCATTATCTTCTGCCGCATCATTTTCATGTGGTGCAGCACTCCCCATGCTCGCTATTTTATTAAGTTCAAATGAATGGGTATCAAAAACTGTTTTAATTACGGGTGTTCTGTCTTTGGCTGTTCTAGGCGCTTTATCGAGTTATTTTGCACGCACATCGATGCTTAAAGGAAGCCTAAGAATAGTGATTTGGGGCGTGATCGCAATGGCATTTTCTAGTTGGGTAGGCTCATTATTTAATGTGCAGCCCCTGTAAGATAGCCATTTTATTTTGACCAATCAATCAAACTACAAATTAATAATATATCCCAAGCATCATTAAGATTTTTTTCAAAATTAGGTGTATGATGACACATAGCAGAAAGCCTAGTTTGATGGTCTGAATTAACCAAAAACTAACTTTCTGGTTTGAAATGTCCAATGTAGAGAAGTGTCTTGATACATCGACTTGGGATATTGTTGGCTTTTGCAACAATAGCATTACAGATCTCTGTTTTTTTACAGCCTTTATTGCCAGAGGAATATCAAATTTCCCCTGCATGTGAGACTGTTTTACTTCTGTCTACCCAAATAAAACAAAAATTACATCTACATTCGGAACAAGTTTTACATACTGATCACCACAGTTTGCACCTAGATCAACCTCAAGCAGATTCTCATTCTGATCAGCTCCATCACGATCTTAATCACCAATGTCCTTTTTGTTTCTTTTATGGACACTTAGTTGCACCACCCACACTTGGGATTAAAGAAGTATTCGTGCGTGTACAAGTCCGATACTTGCATTTGTATCAAGTATTTATTGGTTTCTTCTTTTCACTACAACATCTATTTCTCATCCCTCAAGGTCGAGCCCCGCCCTCTACGTTCTCAATGTATTCATTTATTTAATCAATTATTGAGAATGTGAGTTTATCTATGCTTAATCATTTTTCTTTTGCTGATCTTCAGCAAGAGCGTGTTACACACACCCTTAAAAAAGCACTCTTTCACTCTGTTAATCAAAATATTTTGATCAGCGAAATGGAGGATTCATCATGGATTTAGGCTTAACAGCATTAGAACTGGCACGAATCCAGTTCGCTTTTACGGTTTCCTTTCATATTATTTTTCCTGCAACCTCGATTGGTCTCGCTTGTTTTCTTGCTGTACTAGAGTGGAAATGGCTTAGAAGTCACAATCCGATTTATCAAGATTTATATAAATATTGGTTAAAAATTTTCGCTGTCACGTTTGGTATGGGTGTCGTTTCTGGGGTAGTCATGAGCTATCAGTTTGGCACTAACTGGAGTGAATTTTCTCGGATTGCGGGCAGTGTAACTGGCCCACTGTTAACCTATGAGGTGCTTTCTGCCTTTTTCCTAGAGGCTGGCTTTCTAGGCGTCATGCTATTTGGCTGGGGGCGTGTCAGTGAAAAGGCACACTTTTTTGCTACATTTATGGTTGCTGTAGGTACATGTATTTCAATGTTTTGGATCTTATCTTCAAATAGTTGGATGCAAACACCTCAAGGTTTCGCAATAGAAAATGGCATTATTGTGCCGACTGATTGGTTTGCCATCGTATTCAATCCTTCCTTCCCTTACCGATTTGCACATATGGCTGTTGCAGCCTTTTTAGTTTCAGCTTTGGTTGTTGCAGCCACTGCTGCTTGGCATCTATTACGTGGTCGTCGGGATGCTTTAGTTAAAAAATCATTTTCTATGGCTATGTGGATGATTCTATTTGCTGCACCTGCACAAGTTTTGATTGGAGATCATCACGGTTTAAATACTTTAAAGCATCAACCAGCAAAATTAGCTGCAATGGAAGGACATTGGGAAACCAATGTAGATGAAGCGATGCCTCTGTATTTATTTGGTATCCCTGATATGCAAGCTGAAACGACCAAATATGCAGTTGGGATTCCTTATCTAGGTAGTCTCATTTTAACTCACAGTCTAGATGGTCAAGTTAAAGGTCTTAAAGAGTTTGCACCAGAAGATCGTCCAAATTCGACTTTGGTATTTTGGAGTTTTCGTATCATGGTGGGTCTCGGCACACTCATGGTTCTACTCGCTTTGATAGGTCTTTTACTTCGCAAGAAGCAACAGTTATTCGAGAAAAAATGGTTCCATAAATTTGCATTAATCATGGGACCTACAGGCTATATCGCATTGTTAGCAGGATGGTTTACGACCGAGTTAGGTCGCCAACCATGGGTTGTTTATGGTGTGTTACGAACTAAAGATGTGCTGTCTAGCGTATCAGCTGATCAAGTCGGTATTACCCTGATTATTTTTGTCATTGTTTATACTGTTGTATTTGGTACAGGCATCTATTACATCTTCAAACTCATGCACAAAGGACCACAATTTATTCATACACCTATAGAGGAACAAGGTGGTGTTGGGCATTTTAAAACACCAATGCGCCCTCTCAGTGCTGTAGATGAACGTCTTGAATCTAATGATCATGAGAAAGGAGAATAAACATGGATATTTCACTGATCTGGGCAATGATTATTGCATTAGGTGTTTTGATATATGTTGTTCTAGATGGTTTTGATCTTGGGATCGGTATTTTATTCCCCTTTATTCAGGATCAACAAGAACGTGATGTCATGATGAATACGGTTGCGCCTGTTTGGGATGGCAATGAAACATGGATGGTATTAGGGGGAGCAGGTCTTTTTGCTGCCTTCCCAATCGTTTATGCGACTGTGCTTTCTGCCTTATATATGCCGATTACGCTCATGGTGATTGCCCTTATTTTTAGGGGTGTCGCTTTTGAGTTTAGATTTAAAGCCAATCGTACCAAAGCACTCTGGGACTTTGCATTCATCGGAGGCTCCACGATTGCTAGTTTTCTCCAAGGAATGATTTTAGGTGCATATATTCAGGGCTTAAAAACTGAAAATGGAATATTCGTTGGTGGTAGTTTTGACTGGTTTACCCCATTTTCTATGTTTACAGGCATAGGTGTGGTCGTGATGTATGCTGCATTAGGCTGTGGTTGGTTAATTTTGAAAACTGATGATGGTCTACAAGCGAAAATGTATGAGCTGATGCCAAAATTAATTATTGCTTTATTCATTATTTTTGCTGCTGTCAGTTTATATACACCTTATAGCCAACCAGCAATTGCAGCGAAATGGTTTACTGTGCCACAACTGATTTATTTTAGCCCTGTTCCAATCTTGGTGATTATTTTTACCGTATTAACTTGGCGGGCTTGCCTAAACCGAAATGAACATAAGCCTTTTCTCTACACACTAGTGCTGATGTTCCTCGCCTACTCAGGCTTTGTGATTACTTTATGGCCCAACATCATTCCTCCATCAGTTACCATTTGGGAAGCTGCTGCGCCACGAAATAGTCAAATGTTTGCATTAATTGGTGCTGTCGTGATGATTCCGATCATTTTGGCATACACCTTTTGGGGTTACTGGATTTTTAGAGATAAAGTTCGTGTTGGTGACCAAGGATATCATTGAGGTTAAATCAAATGAAATCATCACAAGTAAAATGGTTTATTGGACTTTGGTTTGTTGGCTTTTTAGGTCTAGCTTTGATCGCAGGCATATTTAAGGCTTTGCTCATGCTGGCTTATTCTTAATCGAATGTTTTGATGTTTGGCTACACAGTTAGCCAAACATCTTTATATCTATTTAAATAACATAAGTTTTGATCATTCTTTAAAGAAATAGCCATTATTATTTGCCATTTTTTAAGCATTTAAGCTATGTTGAATAAAAATGATGTAGGTAAAGAATATGACTATTTTAGAATTATTAGAAATTAAACATCCCATTTTTATTTCACCAATGGCTGGTGTTTCCACACCTGAACTTGCAGCGGAGGTGTCTAACCAAGGCGCTCTTGGTGCTCTTGGGTTAGGTGCAAACACACCTGAAGCAGCTAAAGAACAGATTATTAAAACTCAATCATTAACTGATAAACCTTTTCAGGTGAACTTCTTTTGTCATCAATCTGAACAGCTTGATCAAGATGTAGCACAACAATGGATCAACTACCTACGCCCTCATTTTGAAAAATTTGATGCACAACCACCCCAACAACTGAATTGTATATATCCTAGCTTTTTAGACAGCGATGATTATTTGGATATTGTTTTACAAACCCAACCCAAAGCTGTCAGTTTCCATTTCGGCATTCCCAAAGCTCATCAAATTTCTGCACTAAAACAAGCAGGAATTATCACCATGGTTTCTGCAACAAATTTAATTGAAGCCCAAGCCATTGAAGCTGCTGGTATAGATTTGATCATCGCTCAAGGTATAGAAGCTGGAGGACATCGCGGTATTTTTAATCAAGAATTTGATGCAGCTATTAAAACTTTAGATTTGGTGAGCTTAATTTCAAAACATTGCAAAATACCTGTGATTGCTGCAGGCGGTATTATGAATGGTGATCAAGTTAAACAGATGATGAAAGCGGGAGCTGTAGCTGTTCAACTTGGAACAGCATTTGTTCAATGTAAAAGTTCAAGTGCAAATGCAGCTTATCGAAAAGCATTGTTTAGTCAAAAAATCACCCAGATCAGTGCGAGTTTATCTGGTCGCCCTGCACGTGGCTTATTGGGCACATGGCATACAGAAATTGACTCACCACAGCGACCAAAAGTTCCAGCCTACCCATACACTTATGATCTAACCAAACAACTGATGGCTATTGCCAACAAACAACAAGAATTTGGCTACAATGCATTTTGGGCAGGTAGTAATGTTGCACAAATTCGTGAACTTGAAGCAGCTGATCTCATTAACCAATTGGTTTTAGAAATGAAATCATATTAAGCACTGATCAAGGCAGAATTAAAAAACCGATCTATTGAAGATCGGTTTTTTAGTGCTTATTTAATCAAGTCTAACAAGGTGTGTTGAGCATTATGTAGCTCCTCACCTTCCGCAGGTTTAGCGCGCTCCCAAACACCATCACCTTGCAATAACCATGCTTGCTGGTTATCTTTCAGATAGTTAAGCAGACCTTGTTGATAAATACGTTTTTTCAATGCAGGGTCTTCAATTGGGAAACAAGCTTCAACACGGTTGAATAAATTACGATCCATCCAGTCTGCACTCGAACAATAAATACGTGGATTTCCATTATTGCTAAAGTAATAAACACGGGTATGTTCTAAGAAACGTCCAACGATCGAACGGACACGAATATTTTCTGACAAGTTCGGTAAACCAGGACGTAAACAGCAAATTGAACGAATAATTAAGTCAATCTGAACACCCGCTTGAGATGCCTCATACAATTTATTGATCAATTGAACTTCAGTTAAAGCATTTACTTTGACGATGATTTGAGCAGGCTTACCTGCTTTTGCATTAGCAATTTCATCATCAATATAGTTAATCAATTGAGCATGTAAAGTAAATGGCGCATGCAAGAGCTTCTTCGGCTTCGCCATTTTGCCCATGCCAGTTAACTCTTGGAATATGCGATGTACGTCTTCACATAAATCTTTGTCTGTCGTCATCAAACCATAGTCCGTATAGATACGGGCATTGGTTGCATGGTAATTACCTGTACCCAAATGAACATAACGGACTAGTTTATTATTCTCACGACGCACAACTAAGATCATTTTGGCATGTGTTTTGTAGCCTACGATGCCGTATACAACGACCGCACCTGCTTCTTGCAAAACGTTTGCAACCTCGATGTTTGACTCTTCATCAAAACGAGCCCGCAATTCAATTACTGCTGTGACTTCTTTGCCATTACGTGCAGCTTCAGCAAGTACCTGAACAATTTCAGAATCAGCACCACTTCGATATAAAGTCTGCTTAATTGCAAGCACTTGTGGATCACGTGCTGCTTCACGTAATAATTGAATTACAGGTGCAAAAGATTCGAATGGATGATGCAGCAAAATATCTTGCTTTTGCATCGCAGAAAATACACTTTCGGATTTCTTAAATGCTTTTGGAATAATCGGTGTGTGGGAATCATATCGTAAATGTGGACGTTTAAAATTAGACAACAAACGCGCCAAATTTACAGGACCATCTACACGATAAAGTTGCTCTTCATTTAGATCAAATTCATCTAACAAATATTCATAGATGTGTTTTGGACAATTATGAGTTACTTCTAAACGTACAGCACGACCAAAACGACGAGAACTTAACTCACCTTTTAATGCTTTCGCTAAGTCTTCAACATCTTCATTAAGTGCTAAATCGGCATTACGTGTTACACGGAACTGATAACAACCCGTCGCTGTCATACCTGGGAATAAATCAGATACATGCTCATGGATAATCGCAGATAGCATGACATGATGTTCTTTTCCACCTGTCAGCTCATCAGGTAAACGAACCACACGCGGTAATGAGCGTGGTGCAGGGACGACAGCTAGATCAATTTGACGACCAAAAGCATCTTTACCTTCCAGGGTCACGATAAAGTTTAGACTTTTATTCACTAAACGAGGAAATGGATGCGCTGGATCAAGACTAATTGGCGTTAACACAGGAGCGACTTGCTCTTGAAAATACTTTTTAATCCATGCTGACTGTGCAGGTGTCAACTCACCACGGCGCAGGAAACAAATGTCTTCTTCGCGCAACTTAGGTAAGATTTGCTCGTTTAGAATTCGATATTGTCGTTCAATTGCAGCATGAGCAGTCACAGAGATTTGATCTAAAACTTGCTTTGGAGTTAAGCCATCTGGTGTGCGACTTTCATTGCCCAGAGTTAACTGCTCCATCATCCCTGCAACACGGATTTCAAAAAACTCATCTAAATTGCGGGAAAAGATCAGTAAGAAATTCATACGTTCCAATAACGGATGAAGTGGGTCGACAGCCTGTTCCAAGACACGTAAATGGAAATCGAGGATGGATAATTCGCGATTAATATAACGATCGTTGTAACTATATTCTATTGGCGTTGTTGTCGTCACTGCCGTATTCATACTGAACCTTGTTATTTATGCATTCATCTACTGATAATTTAAGTATGCTGCAAATTTATGTCAATTTGGTAAAAAAGCCCAAAAATATTGAGCTTTTTTAATCGATCGGATTATTCTGGAAGCTGTGTTCCGTTCATATATCTCAATATGACGCGTTTGCGATATTGCAACTTACGGTCATTACGATGATCTTGATAATACTTAGGATTTGGTAACAACGCTGCTAAAAATGCGGCTTGTTCACGTGTTAAGCTTTTTGAACTTTTCCCATAATAATATTGTGTTGCAGCTTCAACCCCATAAATATTTTCACCAAATTCTACAGAGTTCATATATACCTCTAAAATTCGGCGCTTTGACCACATCCGCTCCATCATCCACGTTGCAACTGCTTCCTGTCCTTTGCGAATAAACGAACGTTGGTTGTATAAAAATAGGTTTTTTGCCAATTGTTGCGAAATTGTTGATCCACCTGCAACCACTTCACCCTTCTCATTATTACGTTCTAAAGCATGTTGGATACCTGCCCAATCGAATCCATGATGATGGACAAACTTCGCATCTTCGGCTGCAAGAATTGCGTGCTTAAAGTTGTCACTAATCTCATCATAATCTCGCCAGTCTTGCTGAATTGGCTTCATATCAGACCAATAGTCCAACCGCACAAACATTGTGGTTTCAACTGGATTGGTTCTCCACCAAACTAAACTTGCAAAGATCCAAAGTTGGATGAGAAGTATCACTCCAATAATCAACATTACTGCACGTGCTAAAAAGGCTTTCATTAAAGTGCATCACTCCTAGGGCAACGAATTCATGCTAAGCTGTTTTTTATATTGATGACTAGCTTAAACACATATGACTGACATGACACCACCACAAATCAATCAAAAGTTGAGAATCCATACATGGTGGTTTACCGCATTACTTATTGCCGTCAATGTCAGTTTATTTGGTTGGCAGATTCTTTCAGGTGTGAATATTACCGACCCTTCACCTCTAGATGCAATTGCTTGGGGTGCAGATTTTACGCCACTTACATTCTTATCTCAGCCTGAGCGCCTATTCACTAGCATGTTTTTCCATTTTGGACTCATCCATCTGATGCTAAATATGTGGGCGCTTTATATTTTTGGCAGTGTAGCTGAACAACTATTTGGTCGTCCCTATTATATAGGTATGTATTTTCTTGCTGGTTTAATGGGAAGTGTATTATCGAGTTATCTCTCGATTCGAGATGCATATGATTTGCTACAAAACTTTGATCCTGCTTTATTACCTCGTATTAGCGCAGGTGCATCAGGTGCGGTTATGGGACTCGGTGCTGCATTGACCGTAATTTCATTATTGCCTCAACTCGTAAATCAACGTTTTATTCTAGATAAAAAATCATTACTCATGATTATGGCAATCAACCTTGTATTTGGTTTCACCGTATCTGGCATCAACAATGCCGCACATATCGGTGGCATGTTGATGGGTTGTTTGTTAGCGGGCTTATGGTATCTGTCTCAAAAAACACAACGAACTGGTGTATTCCAATTTATAGCACTGCTTGTTGCAGTCTCGACTTTAAGCATCTTTTATTGGTATTGCACCCGACTCAGCACAGAACTCACTCCTTTGTGGACTGAGATTCTGCGCCAAAATCAGATCA
>Ga0172373_10003915_pt1 | contig 21287 bp, 15 predicted proteins | sample Lak10m_2_FD_114546 | JGI IMG/M metagenome (GOLD analysis project Ga0172373, IMG submission 114546) | Freshwater microbial communities from Kabuno Bay, South-Kivu, Congo - kab_092012_10m | ecosystem: Environmental > Aquatic > Freshwater > Lake | place: Democratic Republic of the Congo...
CGGACACCCAGCTTTTTCACTGCTAAAGACATCAAACCACGACCATTCCTCGCTCAAGCCAAAAACGTCCCAGAACTCCCAGATTACTGCCGTTTCGTCATCCCAGCTTCGCCCTCCCGGCACCGCCTCTTGCCCGAACTTCACGGCCAATGGTCAGCCCGCCAGCGGTGTTGCATTGCGACCGTATGTGATGATCGCGGCGAATTTTTCGCATGGAGCGATTGCAGGGATCTTCACGTCAGTCACACAAGCTCTGGCTCCACTCGTCCTGGCGATTTTCCATGCGTGCCACAATGCCGATTGTCACCGACTTTGTGAGCGACAGTCACGGATCGCGGACCTGCGTCCAATTCGGTGGAAGTCAATCTGACGGTGCGGTCACGCATCGTTAACGGTTGAGGTCCGAGATGAGGCGCTCAGGGTCTTAATGCCTGAAATCATCACGCTACCTGCGTCCATTTGGCTTCTGCGGATCCCAGTTCGGGTTTGCCGACGTGCTGATGGCCTGAACACTGGTCTGCCACAGGTGCAGCCGCTGCCGCAGCTCGGCAGCGCGCGCGACCTGCTCCGTCGCCAGATTTACCCGCTCGGAAGGATCCTCCGGCAGATAAAACAGCTCGATTGCCCCATCCTCAAACCATTCGATCAGCTTCCAGCCATCCTGCAGCACGGCTGCTCCCGGAGCACCACCCTGGTTGCCGTAGTGGGGATAGTGCCAGAAGAGCGATCGCCTGGCGTTTGGTGCGTCCTGCTGGAGCGCAGGCAACAGGCTGATCCCGTCCAGCAGAGCTTTGCTGGAGTCAATCCGGCAGGCGTCGAGAATCGTGGGCACATAGTCACAGCTGATCGCAGGATGGTCACTGACGGAGCCAGCAGGGAGCCGTCCTGGCATGCTGAGAATTGCAGCGGTGCGAATGCCACCTTCGTAGAGCCAGCCTTTGCCGGCGCGGAGCGGGTGATTGGAGGTCGGTGAGCCTTCGCTGGTGGACAGGCCACCATTGTCGCTGGTGAAGATCACAAGCGTATTTTGTTCGAGCTGAAGTTCATCGAGTCGCTGCAGAACTTTGCCCACGGCCTGATCCACAGCTTCCACCATTCCTGCATACACGGCGTGATCCTGACTCATTCGCACCCTGCGTGGCGGTTCGTCCGCAAACTGATCGACCACATCCAGCAAGGCTCGTTTCGCCAGATATTTTTGTTCCAGATCAGGTCGGGCCATGAGGGGTGTGTGGACGCTGTAGAACGGCAGCCAGATCAGAAAGGGCTGCTCTCGATGCTGCTCCATAAATCGCACAGCTTCGGTGGCAAGCCGATCCGGCAGATGCTCACCGGGAGGACCATCGCTGAGCTTTGGGTTTCCGTATGGTGAAAAGTACTTTTTGCCACCATAGGGCCCGCCCTGAGCGGTTCCGCCGAGGTTGATGTCGAAGCCCTGATCCTCGGGCAGAAAACCATTGCCTCCGAGATGCCATTTGCCTGCAAAAAACGTGGCATATCCGGCAGCTTTGATTCGTTCGGCGATGGTGACATGTTCGAGGGCCAGATGGGTGGCATAGGGGGCCGGAAGGTGTCGAGTATTGCGTTTCCAGGCCTCGGGCTGAGCGGCTCCGATGTAGTCCGTGATGCCTGTGCGCTGCGGATAAAGCCCGGTGACCAGGCTGGCTCGGGTGGGCGAGCATACGGGGCAGGCGGAATAGGCATGCGTCAGTCGAACGCCGTTGGCAGCCAGCCGATCGATGTGGGGAGTTTCGTGGAAGTTACTGCCATAGCAACCCAGATCGCGCTGTCCGAGATCATCGACGATGAACATCACAACATTTGGGGGCCGCTTTTGAGACTGTTCTGTCGGTGATTCGCCGCCTGCAGCGGAACAAATCGCGGTGGCTGTGATGAAAACGAAAAACGCCACGCGGGATTGTTGCGGCTGTGAGGGCATGCATAGGTCGCTTGTTCAGAGGTGAATGGGAATGAATCGCTGCTGCTCTCCCGTCGCCGGCGTGTCAGCTGGAATTTTCCAGGGGATGGGCTGAGAATTCTGTGAGTACTGGCGGATGATATCTCTGAAGCGGCGGGTGAGCAGAAAGAGGAGTTCGCGTTCGCCGGACGCGTCACCGGCGATTCCATCAAGATTGGCAACCCGTCCTGAAACACGGCCCGAGAGTTCGTCGCGCTGCAGAATCACGATGCAGTTGAACACCGGCACGGAGTCGGGTGTGGAGCCGCAGGAGGAGTCAGGGAGCTGATTAAGTGGGTTGGCCATGGAACTGTTGATCAGAGAGCAGGAAAGGAAACGGGCTTTGCGGCAAGTCCGCTGGCAGCGCGGACTCGAGCGACGACTTGCTGGGCCTTTGCACGGGCCGCGCGAGCCCCGGCTGCGAGAATTTCTTCGACCATGTCCGGGTTATTTTCCAGCTGCGTGCGGCGTTCAAAGGCGGTTCCGAAGCAGCCAAGTGCGGCCTGGTACAGAGCTTCCTTGGCTTCACCGTAACCCATACCACCGCCACGGTAGCGATCCGCCAGCGCCATCCGGGCTGCTTCGGAGGCGAACAGGGTGTAGAGCTGGTAGATAGTGCAGTTGTCCGGATTTTTCGAGTCTTCCATGGCCGCGGAATCTGTTTTGATGCTCATGATGAGCTTCCGCAGCTTTTTTGGAGTTTCGAAGATTGGGATTGTATTCCCGTAGCTTTTGGACATTTTCTGCCCATCGAGCCCAGGAACTTTGGCGGACGCATCAAGCACGTAGCATTCGGGAAGCTGCAGGGTTTCGCCGTAGAGCGAGTTGAATCGCTGGGCGATATCGCGAGTGACTTCCACGTGCTGAATCTGATCGGCGCCCACTGGCACATGAGTGCTGTCGTAGGCCAGAATGTCGGCGGCCATGAGCACCGGGTAGGTGAACAGGCCCGCGTCAGCGGCCAGGCCTTTGGCTTTCTTGTCCTTATAAGCGTGGCATTTTTCCAGCAGAGCCATTTGGGTGATGGTCATCAGCAGCCACATCAGTTCGGTGACTTCCGGTACGTCTGACTGGCGAAAGAGGGATGCTTTTGCGGGGTCAAGACCCAGTGCCAGCAGGTCAAGGGCGGCGTCGTGGACGTGTTGTCTGAGCAGTAGCGGGTCGCGCACGGTGGTGAGCGCATGCAGGTCCGCAATGAAGTAGAACGACTGCTGATTCCCCTGCAGCGCGATGTACTGGCGGATCGCACCGAAGTAATTGCCCCAGTGAAAACGGCCGGTGGGCTGAATGCCGGAAAGCACTTTCATAACGAATTCCGTGAAGATTATCGGCGGGGGATTTGCAGAGTTCCGACGACGTCGGCGGGGCAGGTTGCCCCCAAATGCAGCAGGGCTGCCGGCAGATTTTTGACAAGCTGATTTGCAAGCCCCGGATTGTAGAAATTGGCGGTTCCCACCTGAATGGCAGTCGCACCAGCCAGCAGGAACTCCATGACGTCATCCAGCGTCTGAATGCCGCCGATTCCGATGATGGGGATGCTGAGTGCCTGACGGACCTGCCAGACAATCCGCAGAGCAAGCGGTTTAATGGCCGGACCGCTGAGCCCTCCCAGCACATTGCCCAGAATCGGACGTCGTTTTTTCCAGTCAATTGCCATTCCCTGAAACGTGTTGACCAGCGAAACCGCGTCGGCGCCCGCGTCCGCTGCGGCGCGGGCGATCGGAATAACACTGGTCACGTTTGGTGTCAGTTTTGCAATCACGGGCAGGCTGCAGGCTTGTCGAACCGAGCGGACAACTTCGCCTGCCAGCGCCGGGTCCGTCCCAAAATCCACTCCACCAGACACGTTTGGACAGGAAATGTTCAGTTCCACAGCTGCGATTGCAGGATGCTGGTCCAATACCCGAGCCATGCGTTCGAATTCATCCATCGCTTTTCCGGCGATGTTGACAATGACGGAGGTGCCGAGGGAGAGCAGGTAAGGGAGTTTTTCGGCGACGAACTGGTCAAAACCATCGTTATCCAGCCCGATGGAATTGAGCATTCCGCCGGTGGTCTCGACCGTTCGCGGTGGCGGGTTGCCTGGTCGGGGCAGTGGAGTCACCGTTTTGGGAATGATTCCGCCCAGTTCGCTGAAATCCACAAATGCCGACATCTCCCGAGCGTATCCGAATGTGCCGGAAGCGACCAGAATCGGATTTTTCAGGTGCAGCCGATTGAGGCTGACGCGGAGGTCCATGGTGCGTGCTGATTCCTGTTGAGCCGTTGATATCGAAGGGCATGGCACACACTTTGGTTGCCCGAACCATCGACCGGCGGTGATCGGAAGCGATATTCGCCGCGAGTATAGCAAAAGCGGCGGGGAATAGCAGGCTAGTGGAATTTGACCTGAAAGCCGGAGATGGTCATGCCGCCATCGACCGTGAGCGTCTGTCCGGTGATCAGCGGACTGCCGGTGATCAGACCGACAATTGCCTGGGCGATGTCGTCGGGCTCACAAACGTGCCTGAGCGGCAGCGACTGTTCCCATGCGGCGAGCACCGAGGGGTATTTTTCGCCGAGTCCCTGCTGAGTCCAGCGGCCGGCAATAAAGCCGGGTGCCACCGCGTTCACGCGGATCTGCGGCGCGAGCGTTCGTGCCAGCGAAACTGTGAGGTTATCGAGGGCTGCTTTGGAGGCACAGTAGGGAATGGAGCTTCCCTGAGCCAGCTGAGCGGCCACGCTGGAGACGTTGATGATCACACCACCGGACGCGGTGCGACCAATCACCTTTGCTGCCGCCCGCGAACATTGAAAAGCCCCCACCACGTTCACTCGGAACAATCGCTCCCAGATTTCTGCAGTGATCGCATCAAGGTCAGCGAAGGGAATGAATTCCGTGGTGCCTGCGGAATTGACCAGCACATCAAGGCGACCGAATTGCGATTCAGCGGCAGCGATCAGAGCCTGACAGTCATCGTCGAACGCCACATCCGCACGCAGGCAGACCGCCTGACCTCCGGCTGCCGTGATTTCAGCCACAGTATCGCGGGCTTCGGTTTCCGACTTTGTGTAATTGATCACAACTGCGAAACCGGCCGTTGCAAGCCTGAGTGCGGTGGCTTTGCCAACGCCGGTGGCACCACCAGTAACAACGGCCGCTTTTGTGACAGGCGACATGGACGGCTTTCTTCGGGGACTTACACGAGTTCCGGAATGACTTTGCCGCCATCATCGACAAGATACTGCGGACGGCCCTGATTGTCCGGAATGGTCGCGTCCTGCGCAGACACACCAAGGTGCTGAAACAATGTCGCGTAAATATCACCGAAGGTCAGCGGCCGGGCAATGGCTTCGCCGGCAATTCGGTCCGTGGCACCGATTACCTGTCCGTGCCTGAGGGTGCCACCTGCAAGCAGGGCGCAGTTAACCTGAGGCCAGTGATCGCGGCCGACGATATTGCTGATCTTTGGCGTGCGGCCAAATTCTCCCCAGACGATCACAGCGCAGTCGTCCGCAAGGCCGCGCTGGTGGAGGTCTTCGATGAGGGCGCTGAGGCACTGATCGAAGATCGGGAAGTCTTCCTTTTCCCGGTTGAAAATCGTGTTGTACGAACCGCCGTGCCAGTCCCATTTGGAGTAGTTCAGCGTGACGACGCGGACGCCGGCTTCGATCAGACGACGCGCCGCCAGCATACTCTGGGGGACTCGCGGAGCACCGTTGTCGTCGATGAAGACTTTCGGGTTACCGGTGCCATAGCGAGCCACAGTGGCGGGGTCTTCTTTGGACAAATCGAGTGCTTCTGCGAGCCTGGATGATGTGAGCAGCCCCATGGCCTGTTCGGTGAATGCGTCCATGCCATGCATCGTGAGCGTGCTGTCGACATCTCGCCGCAACCGATCGACGCTTTGCAGCAGAGACCGCCGATCCTGCAGGCGTTCGAGAGAGACACCGTTGAGAATCATGTCTTCGCGAGTGGGTCCCATGGGACGAAACGCTGAATGGGCCGCCCCCAGGAATCCTGGTCCGGGTTCGTTGTAGGGACCGTGGGTACAGGGGTAACAGAGACTGACGAACGCGGGGGATGTTTCTGTTCGGGGCCCCACGACTCGGGAGACCAGCGAACCAAACTGCGGCCAGCCACCCGACGGTTTTGGCCGCCTGGGATCGCGGCCGTGAAACACCTGAGCGGCATCGTGATCGGCCTGATTGCCAACCAGGGAACGAATGATGGTCAGTTTGTCGCCGAGTCCAGCCAGCCGCGGAAAGGCCTCGCAGATGTCCATTCCCGGCACATTAGTATGAATTGGCTTCCAGGGGCCGGCGATTTCGCGCGGTGCTTCTGGTTTCAGGTCAAACATGTCCTGGTGGGGCGGGCCACCCACGAGGTAGATCATGATGACGGATTTGGCCGACCGCCCACGCCCTGCGAGTTCCTGGGCCTTCAGGATACCCGGCAGAGACCAGCCACCGCCAGCAGCAGCCCCGAGAGCAGTGAGGGTGCCAATATTGAGCAGACTGCGACGCGAGCGGCGGTCACAGAAGGACGACTGATGGTCCGGGGCGCCGAGCAGTTTGAGCATGGGGATGCTTTCTGCGTGAGGAGGGATGGCGAGGGAGGGCAGGGAACTATCGGCTGTTTCTGTACTGTCTTATGAAGATCTCCCGGGTGCAAGTCCGGTCCTTTGGAAAAAGGGGGAAACGCGAATTTCGGGGGAGCAGATGCCAGATCAATCGGGCGGTCTGATTCTGCGTCAGAGCGCAGTCGGGGTTTTGAAGCGGGGCCGATCGAGCGTTGTCCGTGGCATTTCACAGGCAGAAGACGGCGAGGATCATTTTCCGGCCCTGGCAAATTCTTCGTAAATCATGGGAATGTTGCCGGATGCGGCGTCGCCGTCGTGCACATACAGACCGTAACGCAACCGCAGTGTTTTTCCCATTTCAAGGTGCACTGGAGCGGCCGGCGACGCTCCGTTTGTGTAGGCTTTTTCGCCAAAGGGGCTGACTGAAAACAGGCCATAATCCCGGACGTGATAGCGTGAGGGACGGAAATTGTCCGGATGATCCATAATTGTGACGCCTGCCGTTTTGCCATCGACTTCACCGCTGTAATCGACCCACGGGAATGGGCGTCCCCAACACTTCAGCGTGGTGGTTGATCCGTCGCTGGCGGTGACGCGACCACCGTTCTTCTCTTTCATGGAAGGTGCAACGCGGAATCCAAACAGCCCTTCCTTGGTATCCTCAAACGCCACCGGGCCGTGAACGGCGTGAAAAGTCATATCGTAAATCAGCAGTCTTGACGGATGCACAGTGATGAGCACCTCTTCGACGACTTCCGGCTTTCCGGATTCCGCGTTCCGCCATTCGTTGGTCGCCTGAAATGATGCCGTGCTGCCGCTGGCTGAGGTGATTTTCACCTGCGTATTTCGGATCACACCCTTTTCGGCCCAGAACTTCACGCCGTTGACTTCATCGATGGCGTTCCAGATTCCTTTGTGATGAGGATGATCAGCGTCGGATTTGTCTCCGAGAGCCCGATTCACCACTACTCCTTCCGCAGTGGTTACCGGCAAAAAAAATGGCTTTGGCAGTTCGGCACCGTAATTAAAGGTGAGGAAAGGCCGGCCATCGACAGTGATCGCAAGGGTGTCTTTTTCTGTTCCCTCTGAGATCTGCACCTTCTCTGCTGAACTGGCGAATTCAGCGAAGAGCGTGAACAGCAGACAGGCCAGCGGACGGGCGAAGCAGCGGAATGTCAGCATAACGGGAGACTTTCGAGTGCGACTGAACGTGGGGCACAGCCGGGCGAACGGCGTCGATGTCGGATGCTATCGATTCTCGAGCGCGTTCGCCAGGCATTCAGCCACTGCGTCTTCGAACGCGTCCGTACATTTGTTGCCTGCCGCCGAACAAACCGATATCCTCTACCCCTGCCGCGGAGGCTGCTGCCGGAGTGGTGATCGTTTCGACAGCGTTCTGAGCAACCGTGTTCTGAGCAACTCTTTTGAGCAACTCTCTGTGTACCGCTGGATTCGTTTTGCAATCCGCCTGGGCACAGAATTCAGCAAAGTCTCTGTTTCCCATGCGTGCTGCCACTCTGCTCTTATTTCTCATCGCTGCCGTTCACCTGCATGGTGCTCCCGTTGCCAACGCGTGGCAGGTGACGTTCAACCGTGACGTGCGGCCGATACTTTCTGACGCCTGCTTTCAGTGTCACGGTCCTGACGAGCAACAGCGAAAGGGCGGACTGCGGCTGGATCAGTCCGAGGGCGCTTTGAAGGGTGGCGATTCGGGCCCGGCCATTGTTCCCGGGCGGCCTGGCGACAGTCTTCTCTGGCAGCGAATCCTCAGCGCGGATCCGGACATTCACATGCCTCCTCCCGAAACCGGCCGGACGCTCACACCCGAACAACAGGAAACGCTTCGGCAGTGGATCGAACAGGGCGCCTCGTGGGAAGGTCACTGGGCATTTCAGCCGATCAGGCGTCCGCCACTGCCAGCCGGCTCGTTCGGTGCTGCCCATCCGATTGACACGATGATCGGCCGACGTCTGCAGGAATCCGGCCTTCGGCCTGCTCCAGAGGCTTCTCGCGAAACGATCATCCGTCGCGTCACCCTTGATCTCACGGGTCTGCCTCCGAACTTGGAAGAAGTCGATGCTTTTCTCAGCGACAACTCCGAACAGGCATACGAGCGGCTGGTGGATCGCCTGCTGTCATCACCCCGCTACGGCGAACGCATGGCTCAGCAGTGGCTGGATTTCGCGCGGTATGCTGACAGTAATGGTTTTCAGGTGGATTCATCCCGGCAGATGTGGGCCTGGCGCGACTGGGTGATCAACGCTTTCAACCGCAACCATCCATTCGATCAGTTCACGATTGATCAGCTGGCAGGCGACATGCTGCCCGCGCCGACTCAGGATCAGATCATCGCCACTGGTTTCAACCGCAACACGCGGCTGAACGGGGAGGGCGGTCGAATTGCTGAGGAGTGGTTTGCAGAGACGGTGATCGATCGAGTGGAAACTGCAGGTCTGACATGGATGGGGCTGACACTGAACTGCTGTCGCTGCCACGACCACAAGTACGACCCGATTTCGCAGCGGGAGTTTTATCAGCTGTTTGCGTTCTTCAATTCGAATGAAGAAAGCGGAGTGCTGGATAGCGAAGGGGGCACGCCGGGACGTGGCAACAGTCGTCCCGTACACACTGTCATCACTCCCGAACACCAGCGCAAGCTTGAAGAACTCGCCCGCGAAACACAGCTCCTCGACACGCGTCTGCAGGAATTGCAGCAGACCGCGGCCGAACGTCAGCCAGCGTGGGAAGCCGAGACGCTCCGCAAACTCGCCCGCGAAGAACCCACGTGGCGTCAGCTGGAACTTTCCAAAGTCGCCAGTACTGGCAATGCAGTGCTGGAGCGGCAGTCTGACGGCTCGTGGCTGGCCACCGGACCCAACCCGGCCCATGACGAATACAGGCTGGAAAGCCCGCTTGCTGCGGGAGCTTTCAGCGGGGTGCTGCTGGAGTGTCTGCCGGATTCGCGTCTGCCCAACAGCAGCCTCGGCCGGTACAGCAACGGTAATTTTGTGCTGAGCGGTATTCTCGCAGAAATCACCGCTCCTGCGCTCAGCAAACCCATCCCGGTACAGTTTGTGCGAGCGGTCGCTGACTACGAGCAGAACGGCTGGCCCGTCAGCAAAGTGCTCGACGGTCAGGCTCGCAACCGTCGCAACCAGGCTGGCTGGGCCGTGGATGGTCCCACCCGCCGCGAAATCTGCCGCGCCGTCTTCGCACTCGTCGCCCCGATCGAGATTCCCGCAGATGCTCGCCTGCACGTCACGCTGCGACATGATGCCATCAATGGTCACAACATCGGCCGCTTTAAATTGTTCTCGTCAGCATTGCCTCCCGCGACACTTTCTCCCTCAGGTGCATCGTTCCCGGAAGCAGTTCGCGTCGCCCTGCAGATGCCGACTGCGGCGCGTTCTCCTGAACAGCAGCAGCTTGTCACCAAATACTTCCTTGAAAACGGCGACACCGCTGCTGCTGCCGCTCGAGCACGCCTGGATGCTGCCCGCAAGGCGGTCGAGGATGAGAAATCGCAGTTGCCGATCGTGATGGTGATGAAGGAAATGGAACGACCGCGCGAGGCGCGGATACTGATTCGCGGCCAGTATGACCGCCCCGGCGAAATCGTGGAACGGGGCGTTCCCACCGCGATTGCTCCCTTCCCCGCCGACTTTCCACGAAATCGACTCGGGTTCGCTCGCTGGCTGGTTTCACCCGATCATCCGCTGACGGCTCGCGTCTGGGCGAACCGTGCGTGGGAACGTTTTTTCGGTACCGGGATTGTGAAGACGACGGAGAATCTGGGGTCGCAGTCGGATTGGCCCAGTCACCCGGAACTGCTGGACTGGCTGGCGGCTGAATTGATGCAGCCCACGTTCGTCAGTGCCGTGTCCGGACGACCCTCGCACGCGTGGGACATCAAAGCACTCGATAAACTCATCGTTCTCAGCGCTGCCTATCGCCAGTCAGCAAAGGCTGCGACAGGCGACTATCAGGCAGACCCGGAGAATCGCCTGATTTCGCGCGGTCCGAGGTTTCGATTGTCTGCGGAGACGCTCCGCGACCAGGCTTTGGCGATGAGTGGTCTGCTGGTTCCCGACATCGGCGGTCCCAGTGTTCGTCCGTACATGCCGGAGGGTGTCTGGGACGAAACCAGCCGCTACGGCGACCTCCGCGGCTACAGGCCGGACGCAGGTTCGGGGCTGTACCGTCGCAGTTTGTACACCATCTGGAAACGCACGGCAGCGCCACCATCGATGTTGCTCTTCGACGCTCCCAGCCGCGAAATCTGTACGGTGAAACGATCCCGCACCAATACTCCTCTGCAGGCCCTGGCGCTCCTCAATGAAACCACGTGGGTCGAGGCTGCGCGGAAGCTGGCTGAACGCTGTCTGACCAACGGAATTGACTCTGATACCGCCCGCCTCGAATGGGCGTTTCGCACGGTCACTGCGCGGCGTCCCGAACCGCAGGAACTGGAGCTGCTGTTGCGGGGGCTGCAGGAGGATCTTGCGAGGTTTCGGGCGGATCCGGCAGCCGCGCGGCAGCTGATTTCCGTCGGTCGTGCTTCGCCCGCCGCTGACATTCCGCCAGAAACACTTGCCGCATGGACGCTCACAACAACTCTGCTGCTGAACCTCGATGAAGTGCTCGTCCACTAAGACAATTGGACAAGGACGCCCTCGAAACCGATTGGGCTTGCACCTCGCGACGGTTCCTGGTTTGATTCGGCCGGTGGCGTCGGGAAGGTTCAGGCGGGAGGATTCCGTGATGACATATTCGGCAACAGCTTCGTTTCGAACGGCCCTGACGTTGAGTCTGCTGCTGAGCGGTTTGTCGATGCACGCCTCCGGGCAAACGCCTGGCAACGGCGTAACAACTGCGGCGCGCGTTCGCGCGGCGGAGCGGGTTCTGGTTCTGGAGATCCTTATTCAACCGCAGGCACGCGATCGTATTCGTGCTCAGGACTGGGGCCGCCTGCTGCAGGAAAAGGGCTATTCGCCACGCTTTCGCGTTCCGGCTGTGGGTGAAAAACAGCGACTGGAAGACGAGACAGCAGATGGCCGAAGTCGGATTGTTGTGGTGGGAGGACTGAAGCCCGACGGCAGTTTGGAGCTGGGTAACCGCCGCTTCACACTTGGTGACGGAGCCGCCCTCGAAATGTTTCTCAGGGATTTGAAGCAGCACGGCACCGGCGGGCCGGCGGCTGGGAACCCGCGCTGGGGACTCAGCGAAGAGCAGTTTCTGTCATTTTCGCGACTGCTCAGCAAGCCGCTTGAAGGGCCAGTGGAGCCTGGCAGTCCGGCCGCGACGATAGAGAAGCTGGGTCTGCCGATGGAATTATCGGTTGTGTTTGCCGATGACGCGCTGGCAAAGTCGCTGCAGCCGCGGAGCGAGCAGGTTCCGGAGCAGCTTGAGTTATCCGGTGTCAGTCGGGGCACGGCACTGGCGATCGTGCTGGCTCAGTACGGTATGGGTTTTCGACCAGTGCTCACGAAACAGGGCACATTTGTTGTGGAAATCTGCAGCGGTGGAGAAGCAGACAACCTCTGGCCGGTAGGCTGGAAGACACTGGAACCTACCCCGGATGTGCTCCCGGCCTGGCTGAAGTCAATTCCATTCAGCATTGAAGATGCGGATCTGACAAGTTTACTGGAAGCTGTTGCGGGCAAGTTGCAGATACCAGTTTATACATCGGCCCACGCATTGGCTGCTGCCGGTCGTTCCCTCGACGAACTCACCTGGTCCCGCAGTGGAAAGCTTTCGCCGTTTGCCATGCTGCGGACTGTGGGCGAGAAGTATGAACTTGGTTTTGACGTCCGCGCCGACGAGGCTGGTCGGCTGTTTCTGTGGGCGACAACGCGTCAGCAGGCTGACGCCTTTGGTAGACGTTTTGCGCACATTCGACCGGTGAAATGAGGTGTTCAGTGCAGATTGATCTGATCAGTGTTGACGATGGCATCCACAACACAGCAGCGCCGTTGCGATCGGCTGACGGCGGTCTGTCCATCAGCATGCGGCGTCTTTACGGTGGCTTGTCTGAAGGAGTGGACGTGGTGACGGTCGATAATGGCCGGCTGCGGCTGCAGTTGCTGCCGACTCGCGGCATGGGAGTATGGAAGGGGGAGCTGGCGGGGGTACCGCTGCAGTGGAATTCGCCAGTGGAGCGTCCTGTGCACCCGTCATTTGTGGACCCGATGCGGCTGGGTGGAATTGGCTGGGTGGACGGCTTTAACGAACTGATCGTCCGCTGCGGACTTGGCTGGCACGGTGCGCCAGGGAAGGACTGTATTCGCAATGCGGCCGGAGAAGTTGTGTCAGAGCCATTTCTGCCGCTGCACGGCCGGATTGCAAATCTGCCGGCGCATCGCGTGACGGCGTCACTGGAAGGGGACGAACTGTCGGTCACGGGAGTGGTGGATGAGGGGTGTCTGTTCGGGGGCCGGCTGCGTCTGGAATCCACTCTGCGAACGCGACGAGATTCCGGAGTGTTCGAGATCACGGATACTGTTACAAATCTGGCAGCCACCGCAGCAGAAACGGAGATTCTCTATCACTGCAACATCGGGGAACCATTTCTGGGCGCGGGTTCTGTGCTGCATACGGCCGTGCGAGAACTGGCTCCACGAAATGCCCGGGCGGCTGAAGGCATCAGTATGTGGAACCTCTTCGGTGCACCCGAGACGGGATTTGCTGAGCAGGTGTATTTCGCGCAGCCGGCAGTCAACTCGTCCGGCTGGGCCGTGAGTGCACTGGCGGACCCTTCAGAGCAGCTGGCCTTCGTGGTCAGATACGATGCAGCAACACTGCCGTGGTTTACGCTCTGGAAAAATACGGCAGCCACTGCGGATGGTTACGTCACAGGACTTGAGCCCGGCAGCACCTTTCCGAATCCTCGGCAGCTGGAACGCGAGGAAGGACGCCTGCCGGTACTTCCACCGGGCAGTTCTGCCTGCTATCGGCTGCAGTTTGAAGCATCGATTGAGCGGTCGCGTACGCGACAGATTCTGGATGAGATTACGGCGCTGCAGGTGGCGACGGAGAGAACCGTGCATTCGCAGCCGAGACCTGGCTGGGCTTCCTAGTCGCTGAAGACAGCTCGGCGAAAGCATCTGTTGGCACTGGCGTTCCCAGCGTTTCAGGCGTTTGCGGCTTCAAGCAGGGAGCGGAGAGCTGCTGCGTCAAATGGGCGGCTGACGATGGCCACCGCACCGCGTTTGCCGACGGCACGAAGCAGCAAACCCTGAGTCGAGTGCTGTATGGCAGCGAACATCTCGGTGCGGCGTGAGCTGACCAGACCGGAGTAGACGAGTTCATCGCCAGGAAAGACATCAGCGGTTCGAACGATCAGGCTGAGTTCTGCAGGGATGTTGTCGGCAGCCGCATCCAGCATGCTGACGTCCTGCAGATTGACCAGTGCCAGTTCACGGATGGTGGACTTGAGCTGATCCGGGAGCCGTTCCGTGTCACTGAGGATTCTGACTTTCCGCTCGTGCTCATTCCCGGCTGCACGGAATCGGGAAATGCGAGCAGGGCCGGCCGCGTGCAGCAGTCGCAGGATCTGATCAGGTGGCAGGTTTTTGGGAGCGAGCACTCGGCAGGGGGCCGCAGCGGCTCGCAGCAGCTCCTCAACTGTGGAATCACTGGAGTGCAGGACGACAGCGGAGTTGGCGGTTCGCCCCTTCCGAGCCAGCTTTCGCAGCCAGTCGATGCCACGCGCGTCATCCAGCTCAAGAGCTGTCCAGACGACGTCTGGCCGGAGTCTGTCAACCGCCGCATCGGCCTGCTCAATCACCGAAAAGACGTGGACGGCGGAAATTCCCAGAGTCCTGCAGGCACCTTCGAGCATTTTGGATTGCAGTGAGGAGCGTTCGGCCGCAAGCAGCACATCGAGTGACCGCTCTGCCGGGGCGGTGGCTTTCGCAACCGGGGCGGCCGTAACGTCGGATTTGTCGTCCGCCGGGTGTTTTGCAAGCAGGTCAAGGGAGTCTGCGAGTTCGGAGGCGTCGGAGAACCGATCTTCGGGCCGCTTGGCCATGCAGCGCTGGATGATCTGATCAGCCAGCAGGGGAAGTTGCGGGTCAAGACTGGCGGCTGCCGGTGGCGTATCGAGAAGGTGAGCTTTCATCAGCTGCAGGATTGTGCCACAACGCTGAAAAGGAAACTCACCTGTGATTAATCGGAACAGAGATGCTCCAAGGCTGTAGATATCCGCGCTAGCATCGACAGTGCCCCCCTCAAACTGCTCGGGGCTCATCAAATGCGGTGTTCCCACGACCTGCCCCGCTCGCGTGGCCTGATCAGAGCCGGAAGCGACAGCGTCGAGAATCCGGGACAGTCCGAAGTCCACCACTTTGACTACACCATCCCGGCTCAGCATCAGATTTGCCGGCTTGATGTCACGGTGCACCATTCCAGCCTGATGGGCCGCTGCAAGACCCCGTGCCGCCTGTGCCAGAATTCCCGCGGCTTCCCGGAACGGTAACCGCCCGCATTTCTCCGACAGCTCGGCGACGCTGCCACCGGTCAGCAGTTCCATGACAAGGTAGTATTGCCCCTGCCAAATGTCGATCGAGTGGATGGCGACGACGTTGGGGTGGTTCAGACGGCCGATGGAACGGGCTTCGCCCAGAAATCGCCGCAGAGATTCGGCATTTGAGGAGAGTTCGGGGCTGAGCAGCTTGATGGCCACCTCGCGTTCGATCAGTGTATCAAACGCCAGATAAACGGTTCCCATACCACCCTGACCGAGGAGCCGGCGAATCAGGTATTTTCCGAGGGCCGTACCGCTGGGAAGCAGAGCACCCGCGGGAGCGGATGTTGGAATGACAGCCGCAGCTCCGGACATTACCACGGTGTTCCCGTCGCAGGGGGCAACATCCGACAGGCGCAGGGATTCAGCCGGAACGGGCGTTGATACGGGCGGATTGGGACGTGATGCTGAATCCGACACAGGTCCACTCTTCGGTATGCCTGCGAGTCACAGGCGAATGCCAGGCAGGTAAACGCTCGTCGGCATTCTAGCAGACTTGCTTCCACTGGACTATTGGACCGGCGAAAGGCAGGCCATTCTGACCGAATCAGAGGCTGTCAATTCTGCAGGCCGTCGTCAATCTTCATATTAAATGCGTGCAATAACCCACTCCACGAGAGCATCTTCTGTGAATTTTCCAAAAACGGGACACCTTTTTGGATTTTCGTGGCGAAAATTCTCTTGAGTGCCACTCAAATTATTCACAGAATCTGAACATTGCCTGTTCCGCGTCGCTGCTGAAGAAGGGGGTTTCCCATGTGGGATCTGCTGGTCAGCCTGATCATCATGAGCACCCTGACGCTTTTCCTGGCGGTGGCTGGGGCAAGTCTGCAGCGACTCCACAATCGCCGCTCGCTGGCGTTCAGCGTGTGGCTTGCTGTCAGTGTGATGGGGATTTACGTCGTCTGCCTTTGGAACTCCCCTCTGCTGGTGACGATTTTGCCATTTTCATCGACAGTGATCCTCGGCAACTGGCTGGCTCCCGGCGGTGGATTTCTCGCTGGCGTCTTATTCTCAACCAGAGCCGTTCATCCCGTTCGCAGGACGTTGCTTGCCTGTTCACTGCTCATCCTGTGCGGTTACTCGCTCGTCAGCCCGCTGCTTGGAACCGCTCCGCGATGTGCGAATGTGGAGTTCGAACGGATTCTGGAATTTCAGACGACGGATTCGACATGTTCTGCTGCATGTGCGGCGGGACTGCTGAGACTGCATGGAATTGCCGCGACGGAGCGAGAAATGGCGGAACTCTGCCTGACGCGTCGCGGCACACACTGGCTGGGCGTGTACCGCGGCCTCAAGCTGAAGACTGCAGGGACGGAATGGGACGTAGTCGCTGAACGCCTTTCCGTTCCCCAGATTCTCGCTTCAGAATCAACCCCGGGAGTACTGTCACTCAGCCTTCATGGCTGGGCGGCATCCCGCTCAGAAGACTCGGAGCTCTCCAGTCTCGCCGGACACTCCGTGGTCATGCTCGGATTGCGACGGCTCGGTGAGGCATCAGTATTCGACCCTTCGCCGGATTATGGTTTTGACGTCTGGACAAAAACCGCCCTTCGCGGAGTTGACTCGGCAATCCTGCTGCGGCTGGTATCCCGTCGCGGTCGCACGATCGTTCCACCGGCAAACGCCGATCGGGACACGCAGTATCTTTGGAACACCATTTTCTGGCAGCGTCCCCGCGTTCAGCAGTCTCGCCTTGATCGCTGACTCTGCGGATAACGTTTCTTCGCGGGACCCGCAGCTCTTCTGAGTGACGGCAGATTCGATTGTTCCGTTTCGCCCGGATATGAAGAAGATATCCGCAAGGATGGTCGTGCGAGGGACATCGATTACAGCTTCCCGGCGATATGTTCAAGCGTGGAAAGCTGCATACATCGAAAATCTCTGTAGCAAATGCGCACTTCCTCTGTTTGGAATATATGATTTCAGGCAACCTGGAACAGCCAAACGGCGTTGAGCCAGGGCATTGCAGCCACATCGACAGCTTCGAAGTCGATCCCATTAACCTCGCACATTGGCAATTCTGCATGGAAACTATGGACATCAGAGACTCGAATCGGGATCAGCGACGTGGCAGCTTTGATAAAAGAGCTACTGCGTGTCGTTTGATTTTTGTCGGTACTCTGACAGCAATGCTGTATCACTTTGTGCTGATGAGATTGCCAGCGATTTCCGCTGGGTATCCATACAATACGTTTCTCTTTAAGCCTTTCGATCGCTTCAGTGATTTCCATGTTCTCTTTCGGCCCCTTGTGCGCGGCATTCATCCCTACAGGGATTCTGTCTACTTCCCCGGGGCGTACGTGATTCTCAACTGTTTTTTGCCGCTTCGTGGTTACGCCCTTGCTGCCTTTCTGTTCATTTCCCTGACCAGCACCTCGATTCTGGTCCCATGCCTTCTCAAAAATCGGAGCATCCGTGAGCGTCTCTGCCTGCTGGCGGCGGTGCTGGTCAGTTATCCAGTGCTGTTTGGTATTGATCGCGCTAACCTTGAGCTCCTGCTGTTGCCGCTGGTCCTGCTTTGGTGGACCCTGAGATTCAAGGGTTACCACATCGCGGCGGCGATGTGCCTTGGTCTTGCCGGCTCCGCGAAACTGTACCCACTGTTGCTGCTGCTGCCCGATCTCATCAGTTTTCGCATCCGACGACTGGCTCTGACCACCGGATTCGTGATCCTTTTCACACTGCTTGGTCTGATGATGATGCCCGGAACCATGGTTGATTCCCTGCAGATGCTGGCAGGAAATCTAAGCTATTTCAAGACAGCGTATGTGCATGGCGGAGCAGGCTGGTCCAACTCTGTAAGTGCTCTGTCGATGGCAAAAACCATCAATTTCGTCATCGGCGTTCTTACCGGAACAGATCACAGGCCGCTTAACCGATTCATGGCGCTGAACTGGAACTTAGTTGTTGTTGCTGGTCTCGCAGCCATGCTTTGGGGTGGCTGGAAACTGCGCCGTCAGCATGAATGGAAGTCGATAACAGTCGCCACCGCCGCGATGGTACTGCTGCCTTCCGTCTCCGCAGACTATAAACTCCTGCACATCCTGCTTCCGTTTATCTTGTTCTTAAATGCAGCCCCCGAGATTAACGATCGAAAAATTGCAGTTGTTTTTGCCCTTCTGCTCATCCCCAAATCATATCTGTTTCTCCTCTACAATCTCTCCATTGCCGTGATTCTCAATCCCCTGCTGCTGATCATCCTGCTGCCGATGGCTCTCCGTCCCCAAGGAAAATCTTCATTACGTGCCACGGAAAATTGGAACGAAAGTCCGCAGTGCTCATACGCCCGATCGCGAGGAAGTCTGCGTTCCGCAGCCATAGGACTTAGGCAGTCACTGGCTGCCCTGTCAACAAGACCACGTAACCTTACAGGCGAGCAAGCAATAAGGCGACCAACGCCGCGACAGCCGCACCGCAGGGCACCGTGACGATCCATGCAAGCAGGATTTCGGCGACAGTTCGCCAGTTGGCCTGACCCGTGACTGCTCCGATGCCAGTGAGTGAACCGACGCTGACGTGAGTGGTGCTGACCGGCAGGCTGTGCAGGCTGGCGGTCGCCACCAGACCTGCGGTGACGAGACTGGATGCGAAGCCCTGACCGGCGGACATCCGTGTGATTTTTTTGCCAAGTGTTTCACCCACGTTTCGGGAATCGACGAGACCGCCGCAGGCGACGAGCACAGCAACCGCGAGGATGGCGGTCGAGGGGTCCAGCCACGGAACCACGGCCAGGAGTGCTGCCATTTTGGGGGTGTCATTGAGTCCCCGTGCGAAGCTGGCCGCACCCGTACTGCAGACATGAACGGCATCGAGTCCCGGGCCACGCTGACTGGGGGCCAGCCGCAAAATGCTCAGCAATGCGTACAATGCAGCCCCGAGGGCGAGGGCAAGGAGCGGGCTGAACAGGAGTGGAACAAGAAAGCGATCCCACAGGGCCGCCGGATGGACACCGCGGGGATTACCAACAACGCCGGCCCCCAGAAGAGCGCCGAGGAGCGCGTGGGTAGTGGAGACGGGAAAGCTGAATCGCGTTGCCAGAAAACTGGTCACGGCCGCTCCGCTGGCCACAGCTGCCAGGAAGTCGGGCGTCTTCAGCAGTTCCGCATCGACAAGGCCCTGGCCGCTGAAGCTTTTGAGCATTCCGGAGGAGAGCAACAGGGCAGACAGCGACCCGAGAAATGTGGCTGCGGTGCCCCAGAGCAGTGCAGTCCGCAGAGACGCTGTGCCGGTACCGTACAGCGAAGCCACTCCTTTGCTGTTGGCATTGGCACCGTTGGTGAACGCCACAAAGGCGGCGGACAGCAGCAACAGTCCTTCGATCACAGAGATGCTCCTGCAGGTGGCTGATCAGCGGCTCAGTGTATTCTCCTGAGTCTCTGCGGGGTGATGTTTGAGGGACGCATATTCCTTCCATGATCCTTCGTAGAGCCGCACGTGAGGATAGCCGGCCACATGTCGCAGGTAGAATCGCAGCAGACTGCCTTCGCGGGACGTGCCACAGTAGACAATGATGTGTTTCTCGGGTGTGATGCCGGCCTGTTCCAGTTGCCTGCGGCAGCTGTCAGCATCGAGAAAACGGTGGGTATTGTCTGCCTGCATAAGTTTTGCCCAGTGGAAGCTGATAGCGCCCGGGATGTGGCCTTTGCGAAGCCACACGTCATCATTCCCCAGATACTCGTTGCGGGGCCGCGCATCGACCAGCACGACGTCAGAACGGGATTTCAGGGCGAGCAGTTCCGGGAGTGCGATGCCGATTTCCGGGCGGCGAGTGTCCGGGAGTGTTCCTGGTGGATTGCCAAAATACTCCTGCGTGGTCGGAAGCCCGGCCGCCTGCCAGCCCGGCAGTCCTCCGTCAATGATACGAATGTCGTCCACCCCGAATTTTTCGAGCACATAGGCGACCATGCTGGCGCTGAGAATTTCATCGTTGGGCAATGCGGCACCGGTCGCATAGATCAAATGCGTCCGCCCCGAACGGACTCCGGCACGCACCAGCAGCGCAGCAGTCAGATCGTCGGGCAGATACTGCACCGGTACCCCCAGATCCGTACCACGCAGCGTGTCAAAGTTGATGTGGTGCGCACCGGGAAGATGGCCGCGGAAGTAATCCTTGTATCCGCCACGGGTGTCGAGCAGCACAGGGCGGGTCGCAGGGTCGTTGGTCGCCAATAGCTGAGCCGCGTTCTGCGGAGAAATGATGGTGATTTCGCCGGCCCCGAGCGGAAGACAGAGGGCCAGCAGCAGCCCCGCAGCAGGAATCAATCTCAACATGTTGACTGTGCCCTGAAAAACTAATGATGCTCGTGTGAATATCAGAACGAATCCCGCCGGAGCTTATCGAGGGCGGGCAGGCAGTCAAGCCACACGAGACCGCAGGGGCCTTGACGTTCCAGCACGGAGTGTTGCCGGGAAGGCGAGGCTGGGTTGGTGAAACGGTGTTAAGGACACCTGATTTCGTTCTTTGGATCCGCTCCACCGTGACAAGGCGTGCGGGGGATGTCAATCCCCCGGTAACGGTACGCACGCCCTGTATGTGCATGGCACCCGCCTCGAAAATCCCAGAGATTTTATTGGTATGCGCATCATTTTGTGCGGCACCGGGGACAGTCCCCGCGGACACGGCGGAAGCCGTGCAACAGGGGCGGTTGGCCGGGCGGTAGAATCGTCACAAACCGAAGAGTCCCCAGAAACCGCAACGACTGCGCCTTTGCCAGGGACAGTCCCCGCAGTCGCAGGCACCGGGGAAATGATTTGGGCCGTGGCCGGCAAAAAACGCCAGTTACGGCCCTGAGGTGCAGGGCCCTGAGGTGCATGGCACCTGCAGCGAAAATCCGTGCAACAGCGGCTGCAGGCTGGACGATAGAATCGTCATAAACCGAAGAGTCCCCAGAAACCGCAACCGGTAGGCGGCTGCCCAATGGCCTTGACTTTCCTGCAGAAAGAGCATCTGGCTCCCCTCTCCCCGGACCGGGGAGAGGGGTCGGGGGTGAGGGGTGAAACGCTCCTGCCACGCGCAGCACGGACAGTGCAGAAGGATGCTGGATTCACAGTGTCGTGGAAGTGTTGGCGATGGGACTGGCAGTGTTCTTTGACCCCTCACCCCCGTCCCCTCTCCCCTCGGAGATCGTCCAGCTTTCAGACCGAAGTTTTTGCTGAGTTTTCTGCAGCTCGCTGGAGTCGATCGAGGCACTGGATGGTGTGGGCCAGCACCATGAGCCCGCATTCCGCGTGGGCAACGGCC
>Ga0172373_10003917_pt1 | contig 21277 bp, 36 predicted proteins | sample Lak10m_2_FD_114546 | JGI IMG/M metagenome (GOLD analysis project Ga0172373, IMG submission 114546) | Freshwater microbial communities from Kabuno Bay, South-Kivu, Congo - kab_092012_10m | ecosystem: Environmental > Aquatic > Freshwater > Lake | place: Democratic Republic of the Congo...
CCAAGAAATACGAAAATCCCAAGAAATTTCAGAAACCCCCAAAAAAAGTTCAAGATTCTTTAAATTTCAAAAAGGGTCCCTTATTCAGGAACCCCTGATAAAAATAAAAAATTTTTCAAAAATTTCAATGTAGGTTTACACCGTATACATAGTATATTAGATAATAATAATTTTGAGATAGAATAAATACAGTTTATAATATAAATAGGTTAAACGAATACATCAGACTTTAAGAAGCTCAACAAATCAATCCACAAAGTTATAAGAGAGTTACAAGAAAAGGGCGGAAATTCTTTAAACGATCATTTAACAGATTACCACAAATAAGAGATAACATGTTACGTTTCAGAAGATATATACAATTATGGGAAGGAAGAATAGAATTTTTGAAGAGAACTTCTGGAGATATCAATTCATCACACGATACAACAGGCAAGTATAGATCATCATCCGACATAATAGATCATTTTGCAGAGAGATCAGATCCATCAGCTAACAAGCAATACACTCAGTGGATAATCAACAAATACAAGACGAGAATTAACAGAGACGGAAGCACAATACCAGGACAATTTCGTCAAGAGGATCATTCCAGAATAAGAACAGCACTTGAGGGATTTGATACATATAAAGAATTATTGCCACATAAAGATATTAACAGATACCAGAGTATTCACGATTTAGAAAGTGCATTAGAGCCACATTTAGGAACAAAGAAAAAAATTATCAACGAATCAACAAGAAAAGTTAGCGAAATTAGAGGGAGCAGATAAGATACACGATGATTCTGATCTTTCTGTAATACATATGAAAGATCATAATGCTGCAAGACTATATGCTGCAGGAACAAAATGGTGTACATCTAAACGACCAATGTTTGATTTGTATAATCAAGATGGGCCATTATATTTTATACACGATAAGAAGAGCAACAAAAAATACCAATTACATTTACCATCAAAACAATTTATGGACGAATTAGATAGACATGAAGATTTGAAAGAATTTGCAGATAGATTTCCTCAACTTAAGAAAATTGATCATTGGAAGAATGATGCAAAGGCAAATTTATCATTTGGACAACATTTATTAGAGCCTCACGAGAAAGACAAGATAGTAGATAAAATTATAAACTCAGGAACAGTAGACGAGAAAAAAATATTAGGATACTATTTACCAGAAACTTTAGATCGTTTAGTTAAAGATAAAAATCCAGAAGTAAGAAAAAATATTATTAGAAATGCACCAAATCATATATTAGATACATTATCAAAAGATCCATCAGATTCAGTAAGAGCTAGAGTAGCCCAAATATCATTAAGACATGCAGAGCAGTTATTAGACGATCCATCTATAAATGTAAGAAAACAAATTATAGATAATCATGATAAATATATACAACATTATATGAATGGCGATAATAAAGAATTAAGATCATATGCTATAGAAAAACAATTAAGATCTGACGATTCAAAAATAAGTGATGAAATAGCCAAAGAACATATTACTCCACATAATCTAGTAAATTTTTATCATAAATTATCACCATCTATGAAAACTAAAGCATTAGATTCTATTACATCAGAATCACCTTTATATGATATCCCTGAGATTAAGGCAGAAGATATAGCAAAACGAGTAATAAAAACAAACCATCCTTCTATTGAACATTTTATTAATCATAGACCAACAGATTTAAGCCGAATAACATCAAACATTTCTATATTAAAGAAAATAGTAGATAAGAATACAGGGGATCCCTGGAATTTAAGTTTCGGCATAAAAGCTTTAATAAAAGCAGACAATAAAAACGCACAAGAACATATAAACAAACATTATGGTAATTTTAGTGATAAAGGTTCCATGAGAAATTCAGGTATACCATTAAGAACAAATAATCCAGATCATCATCTTGATTTAGTTCAAAATCAATTTTATCATAAAGACTTAATAAGAAACCCTCATGTATCAGAATCTATTAAAAAGGGTATGGTAAAACAAGCATTAAATAATGGTGATGATTGGATTTATCAAAAGGCACATGTATTACCATATATAACAAATTCAGAAGATATTGATAAAATGTGGAAAAACAGACACAATACAAAAGGGTTTTTAATTAAAAACCAAAAATTCGTACATGCAATACACGATCATCCTTACGTTTCTGCAGCAACAAAAGATGCAGCAGCTAAAACAATAGAAAAATATAGACCAGGCAACGAAAAATTTGCAGAAAGACCAAAAACCCCTCGTCGGCCATCATGGAGACAATTAAGTTTAAGACGCCTTAGAGATGAAGAATAATTGACAGATTTTAGATAGAGTTTTTAAGTCAGCTATCTACCAGCAGCTTCACGGATAAGTTTCATGATATCAATTTTTTCTTTAGTATCAGATACATTTGATGTAAAATTTTTCAAGATATTATTTGCTTCTTCTTTAGAAGAATAATAACCAGTATATTCTCCTTTAGAATTCATAGTAGAATCTCTCCATACACCATCCGGATGAAGATATTCCTTTGTTTGAGGATTAGAGACATACCATCCAAAATCAACATTTTTGCCAATGTGATATTTCATATCATTACCCTCTACCAGCAGCTTCACGGATAAGTTTCATGATATCAACAGATTGTTTTTGAGAATACAATTTTAAGTTTTTTTTAGAAATATGAACTACACCATTATAATATCCTGGAGTTTCTAACAAAAATTTTTCATACATAGGAGATTGACCAAGAACTCTTAATTTCTTTTCAGAAAGGTTTTCATACCACAGAACAAAATCAGGATCCCATATAGGATTCATATGTACTATAGTAACCCAATCATCTAGTTTAAAGAGATTACTCATGTTTACCTCATTTACTTACTGATGTGTTATTTTATCTATAGACATTAGATTCATAAACATTAATGGGTAATTATTTTTTCTTTCAAATATAATATAAGAATTACCAACAAACCCTTTTATCACCAATTGTTTATTATTATTATACCAAACAATAAATTCTGGGTGAAACCCTTCTAAATTCTTTAGAATTACAACATCACCAATTCTAAATATAATATTATCAGAAGGATCCACATATTTAAATAGTATTTCTTCTGCAGTTTCTTTAGAAGAATATTTACATAAATAATCTTTCCAAATACCATTTTCGTGAAAATATTTTTTATTTTCACTAATAATATACCAAAAATCATCTTGATATTTTATATAAATGTTCATGGTAACACCTATACTTTTATATCTTTAAGAGCATTCGTTACTGCTAATGAAACACTAGCAGATAATGTTGTTTCTTTCAAATGTAATAATGCAGTTATTATAATATCTATATGAGTTATAAGCGGAGTATCAGATCCAACAGGACCAGTAGATCCAACAGGACCAATAGATCCAACAGGACCAATAGATCCAACAGGACCAATAGATCCAACAGGACCAATAGATCCAACAGGACCAATAGATCCAACAGGACCAGTAGATTCAACAGGATCAACAGAACCAGCAGGTTTATTTTTATTAATAATTTCTTGTAAAGCAGCTATAGTTTTCGGAGAAAGCCCAACTTGAGATCTGTAATCCTGTATTTTTTCTTCGTAAATAGTAATACTAAAACATCCATGAGATTTAAGCAAATTTAAAACAGCTTCTTTTATTGTAAGATACGTTTTACCACGCCATCCTAATGAAGGATATTCTGCAACCCATAAACCGTCTATATAATATACTAATACTTTAGATTGTATCAATACATAAGATGGATGAGATGCATCAACATAAACTGTGCGGAATTTTTCGCTGTTCTTACTCATGGATATGTCCCCTCTTTTTTAGATGGTTGTCCAATATTCCATAATGATATCAGCGATATCATCAAAGGTATGATTATTATCATTATATTGCCAAAGATATTTTTGAGTGTATGGTATTAACCCTTCACTAGTTTTTATTCCTGCCCATACTTGAACACTTTCTGGTAAATATCTTAGTTCCCCATCTATAGTATATATATCTTTATCTAGATCAAATTTATAATATTTCAGTTCTTTAATAGGAACTCCATGTTCTTTAGCTAATTCACAAAGAACACCGAGACAACAATATCCTTTATTTGTTTTCAGATAACCCCTAATTTGTTCATATTTTCCTGAACTCAGAGTATCTGCCCACAATTTTGCTATCTCATATTTCATTGTTTAGCCCTCGTAAGTTTATCAAACAGAGAATAGATTAACACCAGATATTTTTCTGGTATTTCTTCTATTCCATATTCTGCGATAAATTTATCAATGAATTCTTTACAAGAACGAGAGGTATCTAAAAAATCTAAAATTTTTTCTACGTTCATAACACAATACTCAATGCATAGTAATTTTAGAACGTTTTTCTAAACAATACAAGATAACTAATATATCTTCTTCTATAGATTCACCATATGTATCACGGAAAGTAGTAATAAAATTTTCTACAGAATAACATTCTTCTAACATACAGCGTATATTTTCTATAATAAGGCTTGTAGTTTTTACATAGGCTTGGTTTATTTTCCTCATTTTTCCCCCTTCATATTTTGAAAAGGTTTCAAGGAGAACGATTAAATTCTCCTTGAAACTAGTTTCGCTCATGAGAGTACGGAAAGTATACGCGCCCTCAATTATATAATATACTAGGAAGGGGTACAAGTAAAGTATTTTTTATCTTTTCAAATATTTTTATAATTTTTTTCTATAATATTCGCTATTTGTTTAAACGATTTACCATTATCATTTAATTCTGTCAGACAATATTCTGTTTTGTTATTACTTTCAAACACACCATTAATATTTCGCATACCAGCCCATTCTTTCACTTTTTGTGGTAACAGAGCAAGTTCTTTATCATAATAACAAAATATTCTATGATCAGAAATAATATTTTCATTATAAATGGATTTAGTATTAGTATCAAATTTAGTTTGAATATTAATAGATTTAGACTTAGTAGCTAGATCACAAAGAACACCAAGACAACAAAATTTATTATCCTTATTAAGATATCCTATTCCTTGTTTATATTTTCCTGAACGAAGTGCTTTTACCCAGCGGTCTGCTATTTTCTTTTTCATCACAATTTCTCCCAATTATTTTCAATAATATTCGCTATTTGTTTAAACGATCTACCAATATCATTTAAATTTGTTAAAGAAATACTGCGTCCTTTTGAATCGATAAATTCTCCTCTTTGAGAGGACATACCAGCCCATTTTCGTACAGAATCAGGAAGAATTTCAGTATAAGTATCATAAGAAGTCACTAATTCTTCGTCAAATTCTTTATTTACAATACCTTTTTTAGTAGCTAATTCACAAAGAACACCGAGACAACAGAATTTTTCTTCAATATTCAAATTTCCTCTTCCTTGTTTATATTTTTCTGAACGAAGAGCTTTGACCCATTTATTTGCGATTTCTTTTCTCATTATCCTGTCACTATCAAATTGTTACGAATTTCATTAAACGAGTATAATTTTGTTGTCACACCATTTTCGAATACTTTTACTAATGACCCGGTATATGTACCATCAGAAACAACAGTTTTATATTCATTATTTTCTTGTATTAGTGCTAATCTTCCTTTTTTAGAAACTTTATTTTGAGAAGTAACTGGCGATTTATAAACATCATTCCAAGTTTCATTAATTTTAATAGCAGAACATTTAATAGCAAACTGACAAGTATCTCTATTTACTTGTTGTAGAAGACCACCACCAGAACCAAACGCCAAATTATCAATAGACCAACCAAGATTAGTTAATTCGTTCATAATAACATTAATACTTTCGAACGAAATACCATCACCTTGAATCAATCTAACTTTATCATTAAGAACTTTAAACCCTTTAGAATTTACATATCCTCCAAATTTTTTGTATAGAATATCTAAACATTTAGATAAAACATCAACAGGATTACCAGAATCAGGCCTAATAATCAAAACACCATTTCTAGCTAAAACTTTATCTTTAAGAAGATCCCCCCATATATTGTCACAAGCATTAAAGATATCATAAGAATCTGAAACAACAGCCACCATTCCTTCAGGATATTGAACAAGCATATTTTTATACGCTTTAGCTTCATTTTCTTTGCCCCAAGAAGTAATAGTAGAATGTTCTGCAGCAGGAATAGAATTTCCACACATTAATGGCGGACTAGTATTACTATAATACATCAAAGGCAACAGAAATCCTGGTGAAGTATCTGTACCTTTAAAAGATAGTAGATGTGCAGCACCACCAATACCAGCAGATTCTAGAGATGTAGATCCACGAAACCCAAAATCATGTAATTTATAATCTATAGATTCTGGTGTTCCAGAATTATTAAGAAAATCTAGAATATTTTTACGCATGTAATATGATTGTGTTGCTATGGTAGTAGGATACCATATTTGCATTAATAATGTTTCTAACCAATTAGTCAACCAAGGCACTTTAGGATCAGTATTTTGTATTGTCATTAAGACATTTTTATTATTAACCACAGTACCTTCAGGAACTGCATGAATAACTACAGGAAGATTGCCTCCATGTGTTTCACATATATGTAACCATCCATCATAATTAAACAAATCAGCACCAAAATGCTGTTTCCAAACAGCTCTTGCGTAATCTATTTCATCCACAGTAATTGGTTTAATAAGATGTTTTAATAAAATATATTGTAAACCAAAAAACACAGTTTTATCAAATTTTCCACCACGAGATTCTAAGTAAGAATAAACATTAGTGGTACCAGGAGGATATTGTTTCCAATGAGAAACTTTATACGAATCTGTTAAAAGGGCTATATTATCCATAATTAAAACTCCAATCCAAGCATTTTCAAAAGTTTATGGTGAACAGGAACAATAATTTTATGTATATCTGTTTGCCATTTCATCCAAGCTAATTCAGCTAAATCATCCGAAGCTTTCGGTTTGCCAAAATTATAATCACAAATAAACAATGAAGTTATTATACAATCATTTGTTTTTTTATATCTCCAATCGTCCATTTTTGCTGAACCATAATAAGCCCATCCTGATGTTTCTATCAATCCTACTTCTTCTCTAAATTCTCTTTTAGCAGCATTAATAAACGAATCATCTACTGTGGAATCAAAAAAACCACCAGGAAATCTCCATAAAGATTCATCAGGTTTTCTACCTAACAATACTGTATTATCTTTTCTATTAAAACAAGCAATATCAACTGTAGGATAAGATATAGGTGGTCTGTTCATTATAGAATGAATTATTCCTTCTCTGAATTCAAGATACAATGGAATTCTAGTTTTTAACTCTTGACGAATTTCTGAAGAAGAAACAAAATAATCTTGTTGAATATATTGTGTTTTAAACACTCCTGTATAATTCTTAATAAAAGAATCTCTAGAACCATAAAGAATGACTTCTTCGGCTTTATCAACTTTTTCTTTAATAAGATCGTCTAATTTTTTAGACCATAAATTATCATCAGGAATATCTTTAAGAGGATATATTTGTATGTTTTTACTAACAACTTTCCTTAAGGATTCAATATACCTATTAATTAGAATTTTTCTAACTTCAAAACTTAATGGATCTCTATTATTAGGAAGAGCAGGAGAAACGCCTAGAATAAAGATAACTTTTTTATGCTTTTCTAAAACTTGATTGATAAAGCTTTTATGACCATTATGTAAATATGGGGTTTGAAATCTAGCAACAATAACACCAACGTTCATATTTTATATCCTTTTTCAATATACCCTTCAATATAAGGATATCATACCCTTCAATATAAGGATATCAATATTATAAATCAACATTTAATTACATAAAAGTTCTTTTTTATGTAGATTGATAAAAAAGAACTTTACTGGTGTTTTAACGATTAGTATAATACTACTGTTAGGAAAATGAATAATAGGATTAGTAAATGAAACATCTAATAACATTACGGGATATAATCAACATCTATCATGCTGGATTTGATGCTTCTATGTCTAAAACAGACATATATGATAATTTAGTAAGAGTATTAAAAGATATATATAATCAAACTCCTACTGTAGAGATAGAAAAATGGTTAAAAGATGAGATTAACAAACAAACAAACAATAAGAACAAATAATTATAAAGCCAGATATTTTTCTATAAAGAAAGACAGAAAACAAGGGTTAATAGTTACATCTCCTAGAATAGATTGGTCTTCTTTATCAGAGGAAGATCAGAGAATACAATGGGGACATAATATAAATTATCTTTGGGAATGTGAAAAAGAGAAAATATTTTCCAGAGAAGATATATTACCATCCTATTATAAAGTATTAGAATTAGCGAAATTTTCTTCACAAGACATTAGTAAAATACGATCATTAAAAGAATATCATATACCATTTTCAGTATTATCAGCAGGATTTTTAATATTACATGGATCTAGTAAATATAAACCAGGATTAGTATATTTTCTTGAAACATCTAAGAGACTAGTTAAGCTAGGATCTACAAATAAAAAAACAGAAAGCAAGAAAGAATTAGTTTCCATTAAAGATTCACCATTATCTTTATTAATAGACGAGATAATGGGACTAGAAGATTTAATGTTTAAGAAAAAAATCAATTGGCCTATTTGGATTGATAATAGAAATATAACTAAAGATTTAGCACAACAAGTAATAAAATTCTATATACCAAGAATAAAAGAAGTTGTAGAGATACGTAAGGGTACATGTGAACAATTGAATGAAGCATATAGAAATTATAATAATAAACAAAAAATACATATGTTATCTTGGTATACAGAATTTTTAGAAAATTTCAAGAAAATAGATAAAGTTATTGAAAAGAAACAGAGAATTCGTAAATCAAGAGTAAAGACATCAGACAGATTAGTGAAAAAATTAAAATACACTAAAGAATTTTTAGATTATAAATCAATCAATCCTGAGAAGATTATAGGTTCAGAGATATTATGGTGTTACAATGTTAAAACACGTAAATTGATATACTATCAGGCTAAAGACGGGTATACTTTGTCTGTATCAGGTGCTAGTTTAACTAATTGGGATAATAAGAAATCTTATAGTAAAACAATTAGAAAACCTGAGATACAGATAAAGGAATTATTAGAGAGAGGTAAGAAATTAATGTTAGGATATTTTTCGAGCATTAAATCGGTTAATTCTACAGTTTCCGGAAGAATTAATAGTGATATAATATTACTTAGAGTAACATAGCTTCATATTACAACGAAAATTATCCCAAAGAAAGGATAATTTACGATCAAATAATCAAGGTATACAATCCTGAGTATAAATGGTTAACATTTGATCAAGAACTAAAAATAGAACAACAAGTATCCGGAAACGAATTAAATATAGAATTTTTATTAGAAAAAACTATGTCTTATGTAGGAAGATTAGAACAATCTAATATAAATGGAGAAGATTTTCTAGATAATTCAGAATGTAAAACTGCTACATTAAGGCAATTAAGACCTTTTGAACCAACAGACAATAGATACAAAGCTACAATATATGATATATTTAGAAAGAAAGATTTAATTAGAACTGTTATATACAATAAACCTATGAACAAATTAGATTTTTTTCTTTTTAGGTTATCTGAAATAGGATTTTGTAAAATTAAGAGTACAGACTTAAATATATGTTATAATTTGAAAAAAGATAGATATGGAAAATTTGACAGATACAAAGTAGAAACATTTGAGGAATTATGCAAAAAGAATATCGTATAAGAGATAAAAATCATTATTATTGTGTATTTTCTGTAAAAGATAGTATATACGACAAAGAAATATCTACATATAAATTAGCGATTAAATATGTTAATCATATTAAAAAACAGTGTTTTATATATTCACCAAATAAGGTGATAGTTGGTAAATACGACAATCAATATTTTCCTGTAAATTAATATGAGATATTCCTTTTTGGAATAGCTTTTATATATAAGTATATATGTAAACAACGATAGGAAAATAAATATATGAGTATAGAAGAGATAATATCAGGATTTTTTATAGGAAGTTTGTTTGTATTTTACTTATATGTGGTATATAATAAATCTGAATATGATAAAATGATGGATCAATATGAAAATAGAAAAGAAAGTTATTATAGTTGATATAGATGGTACGATATCTGATTCAGATCATCGTATACATTATATAAGAACAAAACCGAAAAACTGGAAAAAATTTTTCGAAGAATCAAAACACGATCCAGTATATCAAGATGTATACTGGATCATTAATTTGTTACATTTAACAGGTAATACAGTATTATTTGTTACAGCAAGGCCTGAATCAGAAAGAGAACAAACAATACAATGGTTAACTAAACATGAATTAATACAAAAATCAGAAAAACTCTATATGAGACCTAATGGAGATTATAGAGATGATTATATAGTTAAAAAAGATCTTTTGAACGAAATAAGAGAAGATGGTTATGACCCATTTTTAGCTTTAGACGATAGAGAAACAGTTGTTAATATGTGGAGAGAACAAGGTATTTATTGTTTTCAAGTAAGAGGTCCTGTATTATGATAAAATACTACAAAGGGAATTTGTTTTTAGACTATCCTAATCCTATAGTTCATGGATGTAATTCAAAAGGAGTAATGGGTTCAGGATTTGCTAAAGAATTAGTAACTAAATATCCAGAAATATATGATGGTTATAAAAATTTTTGTGCATCTCCTAATGTTTTAGGAAAAATATATGTTTCTGAAACAAAAAGAGGAACATATATTTTTAACTGTATAACACAAGAAAATTATGGTAAAGATGGTAAAAAATATGTATCTTATGATGCAGTAGATTCTTGTTTTTTTACTATAAAGCATTTAATGGAACCATTGAACTTTAATAAGATACATATGCCTAAAATAGGAGCAGGGTTAGGTGGTGGTAATTGGGATATAATATCTGCAATTATAGAATCTCATATGAAAGATTATATGGTTTGTGTATATGAATTATAAATTTCCCATAATCACAGATATTCAACAAATTCGGGAGGCTATTAAAGGTAGACCTGAATTTATTGAGTTACACAGAGGCGATCATATAATTTTTAATTATTTGGTCGTCAATGAACATACATTTCCTCCTATTGTTTCTGAAAAAGAGGCGATACTTAGAGAATGTAGGGGTTTAGTGTTTGATAATTCTGGGAAATTAATATCTCGTAGATTTCATAAATTTTTTAATTTGAACGAAAGAGAAGAAACACAATCACATTTTATAGATTGGAATACTGAACATATATTATTAGAAAAACTAGATGGATCTATGATTACACCTTTATTGTTGTCTAGAGGGTTAGAATGGGCAACTAAGATGGGTGTTACAGACATTGGAATGAAAGTAAAACAATTCATAAACAAAAATTTAGAACATGATTATATCACTTTTGCTTATGATTGTGCAAGTTGTAATGTTACGCCTATTTTCGAATATATAGCACCAGATAATCGTATTGTAATCAATTACAATACAGAACAATTGATTTTATTAGCGATCAGAGATAATATAACTGGTGATTATAGATCGTATAGGAAAATATGTCAAGCGGCTTCTCTATATAATATTCCATATGTGCAAAAAACTAAGGCTTCAGTATTAGAAACTAAAGAATTAGAAAATATAGAAGGTGTTGTTGTTTTATTTAATGATGGACATAAGATAAAGGTAAAATCTGATTGGTATGTTAGAATACATAAAGCTAAAGAAAATTTATTGTTCGAAAAAAATGTAATAAAAATGATATTAGAGGAAAAAACCGACGATATTATTCCTATGCTCCCTGAAGAAGATAAAAATCGTTTAAAAGTGTATACCACAGAATTAATAAATAAGATAGACGATCATACAACTAAATTATCTCTAATATTAGATAATTTAATAAAAAATTCTAGTAAAAAAGAATTTGCATTAAATCATGCTGGTAGTTGTTCACCATTGTACAGAACTATTATTTTTAGTTGTTGGGATAGACCAGAAAATATTAGACAACAAGTAATAGATTATATTTTAAAAAATACTAGAACACAAAAAGAAGTAGATTTAATCCGTCATTATATAGGAGTTAAGTGGTAGATGACAATACAAGATTTATTAGATAAAGTTAGTGAAGCAGGAGTATCTTTGTGGGATTTAAAAACTTATGGATTTTCTATAAAAGATGAAGATGGCAATACATACAGAGTATCAGACATTAAGATTGATGAAAATAATAAAAAAATCAAAATAAAGATAGAATAAAGAAGATTTATTTATATTAAGGAATAAGTTATAATTTACGAGATATAGAAGGGTTTTAATATGAAAATTTTTTATATGCTTGTAGGATTACCAGGAGTAGGTAAAACTACTTGGATAGATAAAAATTTGTCTTTTATACCAAGTATAATATCTACTGATGATATATTAGAATTATTGTCTGTTAGATATGGAATGACATACAATCAACTATTTGATCCTGTTACATATTCTTTTGCTGAAAAGATGATGTATAAAATAGCAGAGTATTATTTTGTTAAAAATGATCCTATCATTATATGGGATCAAACAAATTTAACTAAAAAAATTAGAAAAAGAAAATTAGATATTGTACCAGACACATATATTAAATACTGTGTGTATTTTCCTCCTCCTGACAATCATATGGAAAGATTATCTAATAGAACAGGGAAAACTATACCAGACAATATTATAGAATCTATGAAAAAAAGTTTTGAGATGCCTTTTAAAGACGAAGGATTTAGTGAAGTTATTATAGGATATACATAAAAAGATTTATTATCTATAATAAATATAGGGTATAATAGAATTATAAGGGATAATCCTTATAATCATATATCGTTGAAGTTATCAACGAAAAGTTCGGACAGCGGGGCAGTACCGCTCGTCTCCACCAACAGCATACTACTTGGGAATCAAGGTGGTAACCAGCCCATTCGTGACTCCACCCTTAATCGAATGAGTACGATAGCCCAGGAGCGTGGCTAGGAAAGTTTGAAGTAGTATGTTGTTGCTGGGGGCGAAATAGGATCGACGAGCTTGGAAGAGGTAATGGAGATATCCCGTGCAAACTGGGTTAACGTAAGAAAAGCAACAAGTGCAAATGATAATGCACCTATGGAAGAATTCGCACTAGCTGCGTAATCTTCTTGGGTTTGGCGGTTTTCCTCGAAACAGAAAAACCGCCTCTCAAAAGGAGTGTATTATGAACTTAAATCTAGAGCCTATTATGTATATTTTAGCCGGACTAACCATAATAGTAGTATGTTTAGGAGTTATAGCAATTTTAAAATAATTGTAAATAGTACGAGTACGAAAGAGGCAGCCTTTTTGGCAAAAAGGCTGCTATTTTTATTTAAGAGGTAATATGAAAGTTTTGTTACAAAATGCAGAACTTTTATTATGTAAAAAATTAGGAACAGATACTTTAAAGGTTTATGTTGAATTAATTGAAGAAAAAGAACAATATAGGTTTGAAGAGTTTTTCTTTACAATAAATGATACATATATCGAAAAAGATATAACTTCTATTGGTGTTTTATACAAGATATTTTGTTGTGTCAAAGAATCTTTAATAGATTATATAGAAAAAAAGATATTGACAAAAATTGAAGATGGGTATACAATAAACCTATATATTGAACCTTATGGTAATAAAAAACAATCAAAATTTCAATTGTATAAAGCATACTTAGAAAAAATAGCAAAAAAATATAAATGTTCCTTATACGAACATGATAAAGGTTATGTATTAAGTTTTGATTTAGAATAAATATATGTATATCTTAACAATAGGAGATACATATGTTAAAAGGATATAGAACTTATATTATTGCAGCATTAATGGCAGCTTTTGGTGTTATGGCTACATTTGATTGGATTAGTGTATTTAATGATCCTAAAGCAGGAATGGTGGTATTATTTCAAGCATTAGTTATGGCTGTTTTAAGATCAATCACAACAACTCCTCCAGGTGAAAGCGAAGAACCAAAAGTATTAACAGAAGACAAATAATTTATGTTTAGTTCTTTATGGGTAATGATTCTAAGTATTGCCAGTGGAGTTGTAAAATTCGCTGGCAATATGATGGAATATTTTAAAACTCAACAAAATATTCAAATTGGCAAACAGCTACAAGATGCTGAAATTAAGGCTAAAGAAGCAGAAATTGCCCTTAAACAAGCAGAAATTTTAGCACAACCTAAAACTAAAGAAGAATTAGAAAAACAGTTAAATGATGGGAAATTTTAATGAAAATATTGATTGTACTGATTGGATTTGTAATTACTGGATGTTCTAATTTATTATTAAATAATCAACAAGCAGCTGAAATAGTTTTACGTAGATGTCCACCATTAGTAAATTATACAGAATTACAACAAAAACAAGCCTTATTAGAAATAAGAAAATTGCATTCAGATTCGCAAATATTAGCGATGATTAATGATTATTCTAAATTAAGAGAAGCTTGTAAAGTTTACAGATCAAAATTAAAACAAATAGCTAAAAAAAGATAATTATGTTTTCTGAAGAAATTGAAAAATATAAATTATCTAAAAACATAGATAGTTATATAGAAACAATAATAATGTTTTGTATTGAAAAAAATATTGATTTAGAATTAATAGGTCATCAGTTAAAAACAAATCAAAATTTAAGATCTAAAATTCAATTAGAAGCAGAAGATTTAAATTTCCTAAAAAAGGGCGCAAGATTGCCAATATGAAAAAATTAAGAGAGATATTACCTGAAGGAGCAGTAATTCACTTTCCTGGAAATTTTAGAACCACTAAACCTTCTCCAGATTTATTATCTCATCAAAAAATCTCTTCAGAATTATCTAATGTGGTTAATAAAGATTATGATAGATGGCATCATGATGATTTAAGAATAAAAAATTCACTGTCACATTCTATAGAATCTATAGCTCATCATATAGCTTTTAGTGCTAAAGATTTTTATGACGATACTAATCATGATGATTATAATCGTAGAAAAGGAATAGCTAATCAACATTATAGAGATAACAAAGCTTCTATAGATACACATATATCTGATACATTATCAAATTTAGATAAATTACATAATAGAGCAACAACAGGAAAATTTGTTTCTGATAGAGAAAGACTTAAATCCATTAGTGATATACAAAATGCAAAAGAACATTGGGCTAGAGTAAGAAATTATTTAAATGGAAGAATTTGAGGCGTACAAATTATATTTATGTTTAAAACAACATTTTGAAGGAAAGTATGATTATTTTAAATATAATGGTAAAATTAAAGCAAACAAAGATTCGTTTTTAAAACGTAAAGATAGAATTTTCTTTCAAAAATTAGCAAAACATAAAAATCTTAGAAATTTTTTAGTTGCTAATTTTATAGAAAATAGTAAAATATGGGTACGTGATTTAGCTTATTCAGAGCAAGCAGAACAAACGTACCAAAAATGGCTTAAAAAACAACAATCTATAACATATATATTTAAACAAGATATTGAAAAATTAGATAATAAATTTGATATTTTGTTCGTTGTAAAAAACAACGAACACCCAGAACTTTTCAAATCATATTTGGCTAGTGATATAACTATAGAAACTTTATGTATATTATTAGAGATTTCTAAAGCCAAGCCATATTGGGATAAAAAATTAAAATATGATTTAGTTTGGGAAGAATATAGTAAGCGAATAGAAAAATATTCGCCATTCATAGAATATGATAAAGATAAAATAAAAAATATAATCTTTTCATATTTTGTTCCTAGCGAAATATATGCGCCAGGATAAATACAATGGGCGATATACGTGGCCCATATAACTTAATATAAACAATACAATAAATATGGAGAAAATATGGACTTTTCACAATTAAAATCTCTTTCTGGTAAAAAATCATTAGATGTATTAAACGCAGAACTATCTAAAATAATTTCAGAATCTGTACCTAAAGGTGTTGATGATAGATTTTGGACAGCTACAGTAGATAAAGCTGGAAACGGTTATGCAGTAATTCGTTTTTTACCTGCACCAAAAGATGAAGATATTCCTTTTATCAGAATATTTGATCATGGGTTTCAAGGGCCTACTGGATTATGGTATATTGAAAAATCCCTAACAACTTTAGGCAAACCAGATCCAGTATCTGAATATAACACAAAACTTTGGAATTCAAATTCTTCAGACGATTCTGCAGAAAGAAAAAAAGTAAGAAAACAAAAACGTAGATTACATTATATTTCGAATATATATGTAGTTCAAGATTCTGCAACTCCTGAAAACGAAGGCAAAGTATTTTTATATTCTTATGGTAAAAAAATATTTGATAAGCTTAACGAAGCAATGAATCCACAATTTGCTGATGAATTACCAATGAATCCTTTTGATTTATGGTCTGGTGCTAATTTTAAATTAAAAATTAGAAATGTTGAGGGTTATAGAAATTATGATAAATCAGAATTTGATAAACCAGCACCTTTATTAGAAAATGATGATAAATTAAAAGCAATTTGGGAAAAAGAATATTCGTTAAAAGAATTTCATAATCCTTCTAATTTTAAATCTTATGACGAACTTAAATCACGATTAATTAGAGTATTAGATACAGAAGAAGTGCACATAACATCTAAACCAATACCTTCTGCAGAACCTGTACAACAAAAAGCTGTTTCTGCTAAGAAGGAACTGGAAGTTCCTTCTTCTGATTTAGTTGATGACGATGATTCTATAGAATTTTTTAAAAGTCTAGCAAATTAAACATGAAGACCTTCTTTTCCTTGTTTCCAATAATTTAAAATTGATGGAGCCCAAGGATTATTAGGTCTTGATGGATTAAAAAACGCATCTTGCATTGGCTCCGCAGCTGTTGGTTGTGGAGCCGATTCATTTTGAGCAGATGGTTGTGGTGTCGGAGCAACAGGTAAAGGTGGAGGTATAGTCATCACACGAGGCCCTGGTGATGGAGGAGGAGGCGGCGGGGTTGCTGGTTGTGGTGATTTATCAACAACACCATCGTTTAGAAACGCAGGTGGTCTTATAAAAGAATCTTCTTCTGTAGAAGGTGGTCTTAAAATAGGAGTTTCTTCTTTTGGTATAGGTTTAGAAGGAGAATTATCTTCTAAAATTTCTTTTGAACCATCATCATATTCTTTTCCAGGTTCTTTTATTTTATTATCTTTTGGATTAGGGCCTTGTTCTTCTTTTTGTTTTTTTGGTGGATTTCTATAAAAGTCATATTGATGAATTTTATGTCTAGATTTAATACTTCCTTGATTGCCACTAATAGATCTAAAATTACCTTTGCCATCTGTGCCTTCTACAATATTAACATGACTTCCTGTTTTTCCAGTAGTACCAGGACCTCTACGTCCAGAAAATTCAGGTTTTCTAACAGCAATATCTCCTGGTTGTGGAGTGTCTACTTTTTGACCAAAATTTCTCCAATTTGACGCTACTTGAGGATTTTTAGGAGGAGTTCCACCTGCAGCTGTAACAACAGCTGCAGCAAAATCGCCACACCAAGCACTATTTTTAGGATATCCTTGATCTCTCATAAATTTAGATAACGCTTCAGGACCAAGTAAAGCAACTTCTTTAGCTTTTGTTAATATATCTTCTGGCACACCAGAAGTAGAAGGTAATTTAGAAGTACCAGTATTATTTTCTTTTCTAGCAGCTTGTTTTCTACCTTCATATTCTTCAGGAGACATAGAATATTGTATAGCATCTTTGTGTTCTCTACGAAATCTATTTTGTATACTAGATTTCATTTTATCGTTTAATGTAGATAAAGACCCGACATATTTTGATCTAGCATCGTATATAGAATCTAATTGTTGTTGTGGTGTTTTACCAACACCATTTGCAGCTGCTTGATCTAATATTTTTTTTGCTTTTCTATGTTGAATAGACATAGAAAATAAAGCTTCTTGTATTCCTCTATTATTTACATCAAATCCTAATTTTTTAGCATGTTCTAATAAAGGATTATAATGTGTTCTTGCCAAGAAGTTTTTTTGTGCACTACCAAATTCTTTGCCTTTTTCTCCTGCAATTTTTTTATAAACTTCATTAAATTGTGGAGTTCCAGGAGTTAACCCGTGAAACGCAGAGGCAAACGGAGCTCCTTCAGGACTACGTAAAAATGCACCCATAGAATATTGTGTAGATAATTGGTGTTTACCATAAGATTGACCACCAGGATCATCTTTTCCAGAAGATATAAACCCTACTCCACGACCACCAGATTCATATTTTTCAGATAATGCTCCTAATTCATTTCTTTGTTCTTCAGTAAGCGGCACATTTCCATACATAGCACCTCTTTGACCAATACCTGCTCCATTTGCTGGTCCTCCTTGACTAGGAACATTATCTATTTGAGGAGAAATTTTTGATATATTTGGATTAGGTTGGCCATCAGGGCCTAATACTTGAGAACCCATCCCTTTCATTTTATCATATTCTTGTTTAAATTTGTAACCACCATAAGCAAGACCACCAAGACCAATAGCCGCCTTTCCTAATCCAAGAATTCTTTGGACAGGTGATAATCCTTTAACTAATCCAAATGCTCTTGCTAATCTACTAAAAAAAGAATTAGATTGTTGTCTATTATTACGGTTTCGTTCGTTTCTACTACCTCCACCATCATTGCCACCACTATTGCCACTACCACCACTTGTACTACTTGCAGCAGCAGCTTGAGAAAGAACAGTTATAGTTTGAGTTAATTTTTCAATGCTTCTAATAGTTCTAGATTGCATTTCTATCATAGAAGATAGAAGTTGATTAGATTGTTGAACACCTCTAGAAACACCATCAAATTTTTCGCCATGATTATTATGAGTTTCTATCGTTTTTTTATGTAGTTTTTCGAAAGCTTTAAATAATCCAGGACCAAGTATTTTTTCTAATTCATCATTTTTTTTATTTGCAACGTTTCTTAAAGAAGTTGACGAGTTTTTATCAGTTTGGTTGACTGTAGGTAATACTCTAGTTTCTCCTTTTATAGGAGGAGTACTAGGTTTCATAGAAATTCTTTGAGCTTTTATAGTATTGTTAGCCATGTTGTTTTTGTTTTTCTTCTACTTCTTTAAGATAATTAATTATCATTTGTACATATAAGTCTCTTTCAAACGGAATCATATGATTTATATCAGATAAAGTATATTTGTGGTGCTGCATTAAAGAAAAATTTGTTGAATAATAGTTATCCAAATTATTATAACGCAGCATCACATAAAAAAATCTGTTAACGTTGTTAATTCTATAATTCTTTTAGTTTGTTTAGAATTTTCATATTCTATTCTATAATATAGCTTAGGCATATTAGTTAAAAATTCGTTTATCTTTTCAAAAGATTTAACATCTAATACTTCTAAAAATTCTGAAAGTTCTTCTTTAGAATACTCTGACGCTTTATAGATAGTATCTTTTTGATAGATAGTATCTATACATTTAATAATTAAATCAAATAATGGTTCTTTACTATTATTTAAATATTCAGTATCATCATATAAAGACGCAGAAGGATATTTCATAATAATACCAGTATCTTTAGAAAGTTTAATATCATTAGATATTTTTTCTGGTTCTTTTATTTCTATTGTATTAATATCTATTTCAAAATTATATGTTAAATTATCTTCATGATCTATATATGATACTTTAACAATATTATCTACTGAAACTCCTCTAAGTTTTAAGAATATATATTCCAAATCAAAAGTAGTAAATTTGTTTATATCTATATTTTTTTCTAAACAACAATTATTGACTATTTGTTTGATAGCACTTAGATGATCAGAAGGAGAATCTGATTCTTTAGCCATCAGTAACAATTTTTCTTCCTTAACTAAAAATGGTCTAAATTTAGTATTCTTTTTAGTAGAAGGAATTTTAAACATATGTATAGGATAATCTAATTTAGGTAATGTCATTATTCAATCTCCGTCTTTTCAGTATATCTTGATACACTATTTTCTTCTCCTAGTACATCATCAGGATGTAAAGAAGAACCAACTAATGTATATTCTTTAAATGTAATAATTATATTTAATTTTAACAATTCATCTTGAGTATTCCATGATAATTCATTTTCTTTAATAGATAACGGAAATGCATCATAAAGATTAATTTTTTGTATAGCATTACCAAAATTATCATAAACAATAATTTGCATTGTGGTGGAATAATCTTGTTTATATTCATTAGCATAAGTAGGAATTCTAAATGCTTGTCTAGCATTAGCAGAATCATAACCTGTAAATTCAAAAATAGTTCTAGCCCAATTATGCCAGAATTGCCAGATATGGCCATATCCGTCAGATAGTATATTGAAGAATATTTCTTGAAATTGTGCGTTAACAGGCATTTTTTGTGTTGGACCGACACCATATCTGGATACTTCAGGCGCCAATATATTAATACTAGGAAGTCTTAATTCTTCTATACGATATCTCAATAATCTTGTTATTTCGTTTGTAGAAGTTTCGGTTCCTAAATTATCTATAGCCTTATTTAACAATATGTTTGGTGGTCTAACAAACACTTCAAATTTGTTGTTTGGTAATGTTTGATATACTGCTATATTTTCTTTAAATCTGTTTATGTTAAACATTAATATGGAGGACTTCTTCTATGGTTTCTAGGATTAATAATCCATCTTTGTAACGGTAATAATACAACTTTTTCCCAATCATTAGAATTTATTTCATGATAAGAAGATACTACATGAGCCATTAAATATCTTTTTACACAATTTCTATAACCACTAAATTGACTGTTGTATTTTTTAAGAATACCATAAGAAATATTTAATTTAGTTGTATTATCCATTTGTTGATTGTTTCTTAATGTTAATAACTGAGATAATAATGCTGCTCTGGCGACCGGAGGTAAATAGTGTAAATTTAGTCCTATAAACCCAGGGCCGTTAGGGCCGGAATAATAGTCAGTAACTATTGTTAAAGGGTACATATCAAAAAATGGCAACTTTTCTCTTGTAAGAGGATTATAGGTATATAGGTACATTTTTCCAATTTCTGGAACAGAAGTCTGTTTCATTATATTATCAGGATCAAATGTACTAGATGTAGTGCCTATTTTTAGGATTTTTTGTTTATACCAATCAAGAGCTTCTTTTGCTTTTCTAGAAAGAATAGATGCAGTAGATTTCAATAAATCAGTAAACGAAGACATTTATTTCTCCCA
>Ga0172373_10003919_pt1 | contig 21275 bp, 17 predicted proteins | sample Lak10m_2_FD_114546 | JGI IMG/M metagenome (GOLD analysis project Ga0172373, IMG submission 114546) | Freshwater microbial communities from Kabuno Bay, South-Kivu, Congo - kab_092012_10m | ecosystem: Environmental > Aquatic > Freshwater > Lake | place: Democratic Republic of the Congo...
GAGCGGCTTCTTCGCGATGCCCTCGCCGCCGCCGGAGAGGTCGAGCACGCGGTTCGCGAGGCCCTTCAGGAAGGTGCGGTCGTGGGAGACGAACAGCATCGTGCCGTCGAAGTTCACGAGGGTCTGCACGAGCATCTCCTTCGTCTCGAGGTCGAGGTGGTTCGTGGGCTCGTCGAGCACCAGGAAGTTGGGCGGCCTACGCCCGAGACATCGAGGTCAGGCGCCGCATCAGATGTTCCTTGAAGTCCGTGAGGCGGGCGATCGCGGCTTCGTCCATGCGTTCGCTGCGCGCCAGCTCGGCAACGCGCAGGCCTTTCAGCACCCAGGCCAGGGTCAGCCCGGAGAAGCCGCCATCGAGTCGTGGGGCATCGCCGACTGCGCGCTCCAGGTTTCCGCCTCGTTCGAGCAGCACCTCCAGGTCGAACAGGTCGCGCACCTCCGCTCGACCGAGCAGGGCACAGAGCTTGTTGACCAGGATCACGTGGGCGGAGTCGATGGGAATGCTCAGGTCCCCGAGAAGGACCTGCTCGGGCGGAGCGAGGGCCGGAGCCGGCTCGCTGACGAGGTCGACCAGGCACGTCTCGTCTCTGCTCGTGACGTTCAGGCGGTGGAACGTGGGGGCGCTGCCAACGGCAGCGACGTCGAGGCCATCGGCGACGAGTCGCGCCCTCACGCGCTCGGGCAGATCCTCCAGCTTCGCTCGGTCGCGCCAGAAGAGATCGAGGTCGCGTGTCGTGCGATGGGCGGTGTGGAACCCGGCCAGCGCGGCGCCGCCGGTCAAGGTCCAGGGTGGCGTCAAACCGGACAGGCAGCGCAGGATCCTCTCCTGCAGCGCGCTCAAGCTACCCTGCGGCACGCTCCCCATCTCGCCAGACGCCGAGCAGCCATGTCCAGAAGTCCCGGGACGAACCCAGGTGGCACTGGACGATGTCCCAGTGCTCCTCGATCGCGGCGCGCGTGACGAACTGGAAGACGTCGTCCGGGCGGGCCTGCCTCATCAGCTTCGCGATCCAGTAGCCACGAACGTCCCGCTCGAGGTGCTCGAGATTGGCCTGGAACTGCTCCAGGGTGACGTCGCAATCCCACAGGAAATAGGGCCTGCGGCGCGCATCGAGCAGCTTCTCGGGAGGCGTGAAGTTAAGCACCGGAGTACTCTAGCCCCGGCGTCGTGAGCATGCCAGACGCGCTCCGACGCGGCGGGAGCGCGTGCTCGCCACGCGCTCAGCTGGACCACCGCCTCGAGGCTGGGCGGTGAAACGGCGTAGCTCAGCGGTGCACGCCCGGCGCTTCGTGGCCGGTGTGCGCGACCCAGTGGGCGTAGTCGCCCTGGAAGACGAGCGGCTTCTTCGCGATGCCCTCGCCGCCGCCGGAGAGGTCGAGCACGCGGTTCGCGAGGCCCTTCAGGAAGGTGCGGTCGTGGGAGACGAACAGCATCGTGCCGTCGAAGTTGACGAGGGTCTGCACGAGCATCTCCTTCGTCTCGAGGTCGAGGTGGTTCGTGGGCTCGTCGAGCACCAGGAAGTTGGGCGGATCGAAGAGCATCTGGGCCAGCACGAGGCGCGAGCGCTCGCCGCCCGAGAGCGCGCGGATGTGCTTCTCGATGTCGTCCCCGGGGAAGTCGAAGGCGCCGAGCAGGGTGCGCTTGGAGGGGATCGTGGCCGTCGGGAAGGCCTGGTCGATCTGGTCCCAGACGGTCTTCTTCTCGTCCAGGATCTCCAGCGCCGACTGCGCGAAGTAGCCCAGCTTCAGGCTCGCGCCGAGGCGCACCTGGCCGGAATCGGGCTGCAGCACGCCCGCCACCATCTTGAGCAGCGTCGACTTGCCCGCGCCGTTGACGCCGATCACGGCCCAGCGCTCGCCGCGCTTGACCTCGAAGTCGAAGCCGTCGTAGATCGCGCGCGTGCCGTACTTCTTCGTGACGCCCGAGAGCGTCACGACGTCGTTGCCCGAGCGCGGCGGCGGACGGAACTCGAAGGGCACGAGCTCGCGCTTCCGCGGCGGCTCGAGCTTCTCGATCTTGTCGAGCTTCTTGATGCGCGACTGCACCTGCGCGGCCTTGGCGGCGTGGCGCTCGAAGCGCTCGATGAAGCGTTCCTCCTTCTTGAGCATCGCCTGCTGGCGCGTGTAGGCCGCGGCGTCCCGGTCGGCGCGCAGCTTGCGCTCGCGGTCGTAGAAGTCGTAGTTGCCGCCGTACTCGTTCAGGTTGCCGTCCTCGATCGCGATCAGGCGCCCGACCACGCGATTGAGGAAGTCCTTGTCGTGGCAGGTCATCAGGAGCGCCGCCTCGCTCGCCTTCAGGAACTCCTCGAGCCACAGGATCGACTCGATGTCGAGGTGGTTCGTGGGCTCGTCGAGCAGCAGCACGTCGGGCTTCCCGATCAGGACCTTGGCGATCGAGACGCGCATGCGCCAGCCGGACGAGAGCGCCTTCATCGACCCCTCGACCTGCTCCTCGTGGAAGCCGAGCCCGGCCAGCACCTCGCGCGCGCGCGCCTCGAGCTCGTAGCCGCCGAGCTGCTGGTAGTCGCCCTGCACCGTGCCGAAGCGCTCGAGCAGCCGGTCCATGTTCTCGGCCTCGGCCGGATCGGCGAGCTTGTGCTCGAGCAGCGCCAGCTCCTCGTGCAGCGCGCCGAGCTGTCCGCTCCCGATCATCGCCTCGTCCAGCACGCGCCGCTCGCTCGGCTCGCCCGCATCCTGGCGGAAGTAGCCGACCGTCAGCCCCTTCGGCACCGAGACCTCGCCGTCGTCGGGCGTCTCCTCCCCCACGATCAACCGGAACAGGGTCGACTTGCCCGAGCCGTTCGGCCCGACCAGCCCGACCTTGTCACCCGGATCCAGCTGGAACGACGCATCGACGAGCAACGCCCGCCGCCCGTAGTGCTTGGAGACTCCACTGAGCGCAATCATGAGCCGTGCAGCGTAGCAGGGGGGCGCGGAGTGCGGGCGTGACGTTCTGGAGCTCCAGGAAGCCGGGGCGCGCGGTCGATCTTGACAGATTGAAAGTCTGACTTTGAAATTGTCACGAATGCCGTCCCGCGACCTTGCCCCCCACGCGCGCGCCCTCGCCCGGCGCCACCCGGTCCTGGCCGTCACGGGCCCGCGCCAGAGCGGCAAGACGACCTTCTGCCGGGCCGAGTTCCCCGACCACCCCTACGTCACGCTGGAGGCCCCGGACGAGCGGCGCTTCGCACTCGAGGACCCGCGCGGGTTCCTGGCGCGTTTTCCGGACGGCGCCGTGCTCGACGAGGTCCAGCGCGCGCCCGAGCTCCTCTCGTACCTGCAAGGGCTCGTCGATGAACGCCCGAAGAACGGTCGCTGGGTCCTGACAGGCTCGCAGCACTTCACGCTGTCGCGCGCGCTCTCGCAGAGCCTCGCGGGGCGCGTCGCGCGCCTCGAGCTCTTCCCGCTGACCTTGTCCGAGCTGTGGCGCTTCCCCTCCCCGCCCGAGACGCTCTACGAGACTCTCTTCGCAGGCGGTTATCCGCGCATCCACGACCGCAAGTTGCCGCCGGGCGAATGGCTCTCGAACTACGTCGCCACTTACGTCGAGCGCGACGTGCGCGCGATCCTGAACGTCGGTGACCTCCTCGCTTTCCAGACCTTCCTCGGCCAGGCGGCGGCGCGCTCCGGGCAGCTCCTCAACCTCTCGAATCTCGGGGTCGATGCCGGCGTCAGTCAGCCCACGGCGAAGAGCTGGATGTCGGTGCTCGAGACGAGCTACGTGACGTTCCGCATCCCGCCCTTCGCGCGCAACCTGCGCAAGCGCCTGGTCAAGGCGCCCAAGCTGTGCTTCCTGGACAGCGGGCTCTTGTGCTACCTGCTCGGCATCCGCGCTCCGGCCGAGCTCGTCACCCATCCTCTGCGCGGCGCAATCTTCGAGTCGTGGGTCGCGGCCGAGATCAAGAAGGCCCATGCCCACCGCGGCGAACGGGCCGAGCTCTCCTTCTACCGCGACCAGCGCGGCCTCGAGATCGACCTCCTGCTCGCGCACGGACGCGAGCTCCACGCCATCGAGGCCAAGTCCGGCCAGACCGTGTCCAGCTCCTTCTTCGAGTCCTTCGAACCCTTCGAGGCCGCGCTCGCGACCGCGCGGCGCAGGGAGCCGCCCACGCGCAGATACGTCATTTTCGGCGGCGAGCACGGGCAAGAGCGCAAGGACGCGCACGTGCTCGCCTGGCGCGAGCTGGCGGACCTCGACTGGCACGCGAACGGGTGAAGGAGGAAGGGACCCCGTTGCCCTTCCTCGAGGATCGTGACGAGGATGACGATCCCGCGCGGCGCTCCGATGCGCGCAGGCATCCTGCACGGCCCGGGGACGTACGCTATCTTGTCGGGCTCGAGGCCAATCTCGACGCCATGATTCCGCCCCGGAAGAGCCGAACGATCCGCATCCGTCAGCTGAAGCTCGGTGGGGACGCGCCCATCGTCGTGCAGAGCATGGCGGCGACGCGCACGCAGGACATCGCTGCGACCGTGAGGCAGGTCGAGCTGATCCAGGCCGCGGGCGCGGACCTCGTGCGCATCGCGGTCGACAGCAAGGCCGACGTCGCGGCCCTGGCCGAGGTGCGGCGGCGGACGAAGGCGCTGCTCTCCGTGGACCTGCAGGAGAACTACCGCCTGGCGGAGCTCGTCGCGCCGCACGTCGACAAGCTGCGCTACAACCCCGGGCACCTGCACCACCACGAGAAGGAGAAGCCGGTCGCCGAGAAGGTCGCCTACCTCGTGGGCGTCGCGCGCGAGCACGGACTCGCGCTGCGCATCGGCGTCAACGCCGGCTCGGTCGCGCCGGAGTACGCCGAGCGCTTCCCCGAGCACCTCGATGCGCTCGTGCACTCCGCCGCCGACCACTGCGCCATGGTCGATGCGCTCGGCTTCGCCGACTACTGCGTCTCGATCAAGGACTCCGACCCGCGCCTCGTGGTCGAGGCCAACCTGCGCTTCGCCGCTCTACGCCCCGACGTGCCGCTGCACCTCGGCGTGACCGAGGCCGGCATGCCGCCCGACGGCGTCATCAAGACGCGCATCGCCTTCGAGCAGCTGCTCTCGCGCGGGATCGGCGACACGCTGCGGGTTTCGCTGACCGTGCCCTTCGACGACAAGGGCATGGAGATCACCGTCGCGCGCCAGCTCCTGGCCGACATCGAGGCTGGCCGCTTCCGCTCGGTGCCGCCGAGCTTCTTCGACGGCCTGAACATCATTGCCTGCCCGTCCTGCTCGCGCGTCGAGAACGAGAAGTTCATCGAGCTCGCCCAGGACGTGAAGGAGCTCACGCGCTACGCCGCCGAGCACAAACTCACGATCGCCGTGATGGGCTGCCGCGTGAACGGCCCGGGCGAGACCGACGACGCCGACCTCGGCCTCTGGTGCGGCCCGACCCACGTGAACCTCAAGAAGAAGGACGCCGAGCTCGGCGCCTTCCGCTACGACGAGATCCTGCCGCGCCTGAAGCAGGAGCTCGACGCGCTGATCGCCGCGCTGGGGTGAGCGAGCCTGCCACCCCCCCGGGACCTCAACCTGTAAATCGCCCACGGCGTGGGCGATCATCGACCGCGCAACGGGCCCCTCACACCCGGTTCCGCAACATCAGCTCCTTCGGGTGCGGGTCGAAGTAGAGCTGGCCGGCGAGGTACTCGATCGCGTGCTTCTGGATCTGGAAGCGCAGGAGCGTGATCGGGACGACGAGCGGCAAGAGGCCCTGGTGGTAGTCCTCGATCGCGGAGTGCAGCTGGGCGCGCTCGCCGGCGTCGAGGTGCTCTTTCAAGTAGCCCATGGCGTGCTGCAGGACGTTCGTGTGCTTCCTGTTCGTGGCGCGCTTCGCGAGCGTCGTGAAGAGCTCGCGCTCGAAGGCGGCGTAGAGCTCCTTGTCGCCGCCCTTCTTGGCCGAGCCGACGAGCTTGCCGAGGCGCTGGTAGCCGCTCTCGTCGTGGGCGCGCACGAGCAGCTTGTGGGCCGTCCAGAAGGCCACGAGGCGCCCGCGCGTGCGGCCGCCGGCGACGAGCGTGCGCCAGCGCTGGCGCGCGAAGAGGCGCTCGACGAAGTTCTCGCGCAAGACCGGGTCCGAGAGGCGTCCCTCCTCCTCGATCGGCAGGAACGGCGCGGCGGCGAGCAGCGCCTGCGCGTACAGCCCGACGCCGTCCTTCGACTTGGCGCCGTGCTCGCCGTAGAGCTTGACGCGCTCCATCCCGCACGAGGGCGAGTCCTTCTTCAGCACGTAGCCGTCGAGCTCGAGCGGCTCGAGCGCCTTCACGCGCTGGGCGGCGAAGCGCTCCATGCGCTCGGTGAAATCCTCGCCGCTCGAGGGCGCGATCATGCGCACCGCGCCGTCCACCTCGACGAGGCGCACGGTCGGGCGCGGGATGCCCATGCCGGCCTCGACCTCGGGGCACACGCTGACCCACTCGACGTAGGGCCCGAGCTCGTCCACGAGGAAGTCACTCTTCTTGTGCCCGCCGTCGTAGCGCACCTTCTCGCCGAGCAGACAGGTCGAGACGCCCACGCGCAGCTTGCCGGCATCCGCATGCCACGCGCGCCACGCCCCGTGCTCTGCCTTGAGGTCCTTCGCTTGCATCGTGCCGCGAGCTTAGCGCACCGGGCCGGCGTGCCCGCCATGCTCGACCCCACGATTCGCACCCGGCCCTGATACGCTCTCCGGCATGTTGCGCTGGGGTCTGACTTTCCTTTGTGTCGTGCTGGTGATCGCTCTCGTGTACTTCCGGGCTCTCGCCAAGGTCGAGGAGCTTGCACCGCTCGTGCCCGTGGCGCCCACCGAGGACGCGGCGCGCATCGATCCGGAGCCCGTGACGGACGCAGCGCGCGCACCCGTGGACTCCGCGCTGGCCGCGCGCGCACCGCTCGAAGCCCGGCCGGGGTCCGCCCGCGTAGCCGCGCTGCGCGGGCGCGTCCTCACACCGACGGGCGAGCCCTGCGGGGGGGCCACGCTGCGCTTCGCGACGGTGCGCCGTGGACGGGCCGAGCTCGAGCAGACGAAGAGCGGGCCGGACGGGCGCTTCGAGCTCGTGCCCGCCGCGTCCGCGACGCGCGGTGACCTGCTGGCCACGGCCGACGCACACGAGTTCGCGCCCGCCGTGCGCCGCGATGTCGCCGCGGGCCCGGAAGAGCTCGAGCTCGTGCTCGCGCCCGGACAGACCTTCGCCGTGCGCTTCGTCGATGCCCAGGGCGTCGCGCTCGAGCCCCACCAGCTCTCGTTCCACTGGATGCTGGCCGGCGTGACGCGCGAGGACGACGAGGACGCGCTCGGGAAGCAGCGCTGGATCCGCTCGCCCGTGCCGTTCCGCATCCACGTGAACGACCCTGCACTCGTGAACGATTGGTGCGGCCCGTTCGAGCCGAGCACGATCGGTGACGTGCTCGTGGTCGACGTGCGCCGTCGCGCGCTCGTGCGCGGGATCGTGCGCGCGGGTGGAGCACCCGTGGCAGGGGCCGAAGTGCGTCTCGAGTCCGTCGCCGCCCCGGCGTCGGAGCCTGGACGAGTGCTCACCCGCACGCAGACCGATGCGCGCGGGGAATTCCTCTGGCGCCTCACTGCGGCGGAGACCTCCGGGCCGCTCGCTTTCCGACCGGTCGCCTTCCACGCGCTCCACGGGCGCGGCCTCGGCCCCGAGCTCGTGTGCGACGGCCAGCGTGATCTCGACGGCCTGGAGATCGAGCTGAACGAGCCCCTGGGACGCATCGAGGGCCGGATCCTCTTGCCGCCGGAGCGGGACGCCGGCGAGCTCGTCGTGCAGCTCGGCTCACGCGCGCGCACGCCGCGCGAGGACGGCTCGTTCCTGTTGCCGGAGGTCGAGCCGGGGCTGCAGACCGTGGGAGTCGCGCCGGGCACTCCCGAGTGGCCGCGTGACGCGTGGCAGTGGCTCTCGAGCGAGCCCGTTCACTGGCTTGGTCACAAGCCGACCTGGAACGTCGAGGTGCGCTCCGGGGCGACGAGCGAGCTGACACTGGACCTGGCGACGCCCGCGCCGGTGCGGATTGAGGGGCGCATCGAGCTAGGCAAGGCGATCATGGACGCAAGCACACTCGGCAACTTCGCCGCGCGGGGGGTCACGTTCCAGCGCGACGGAGTGCCCGGCGTCGAAGGGCAGGCCTTTCTGGACGCGGCAGGGCGCTTCGCGGCGGGCTTCGCGAAGCCTGGCGCGCGACGGTTCGAGCTGCAGATCATGCTCTCGCACAGGGGCGACGGTACAGGGGACCCACAGCTGAATCCGAGCCTGTTCGTGACGTCGACGTGGACGGTGCGCGACTCGCTCGAGCTCGTGCCCGGACTCAATGACTGGGATCTCGTGCTCGCTCCGGGTGCGCTGCGGCTGCGCGCTCCAGGAGCGGAACTCGAGCTCTCTCCGGGCCCTGATCTGCACTGGCAGGGTCCCGGAGAATGCACGGTCGACGTGCAGGGCTGGGCGGCTCTCTACGACTCCTCCCAGGAGGCCCTGACGTATGCGGAGGTCCCGCCCGGCCGCGTGACCTTCCAGCTCGTCCCGGACGGCACGACCTACGAGGCCGTCGTGCGCTCCGGCGAGACGACCGAGTTCCTGCTGCCCGAGTCCGCGCGGCCGGAGCTCGAGGCCGCCTACGACGTGCGCGCGAACGGGCTCCAGCTGCCGTCGTACCTCATGGACATGGGCGGGTATTGACCCGAGGGCGGAGCTCGCGGCGGAGCCGGCGCGCGAATTTTCTCCGGTTGCGTGATACGTGGAGCCTGCCGCGTGAGTCCAGGGCCTGTCGGGAATCGGCCCGACGCATCTTCAAGAGGAGTGACCATGGGCAAGGCAAGTGGCAACTGGATGGCAGCGTCCGTGCTGGTGGCGGTGCTCGGCGCAGCGGGCGCTTCGTGTGCGAGCACGTCCGTGCACGAGATCGGCGTGAACATCAGCGGGGACGCGACGAAGGGCGAGCTCGACATCGGGCTCTCGTGGCGGATCTCTCCCGTCACGCAAGCCATCACCTTCAAGAACTCCGGAGACGAGAGACTCGAGTTCTGCATCCTCTTCCTGGACAGCCGGGGACGGGAAAAGAACCGCTTCTCCGGCGCGGTAGGACCGGGCGGGGAGCTCTCCACGACGGTTCCTCAGGGAGCGACCAACATCCGCGCGATCCCCGACGACGACTGCGACGAAGAGGACGACGACAAGGACGACCTGCAGTCGGGCGAGGGCGAGGATCCCGAGCCGCGCGGAGAGCGTGAGGTCCTGACCCGCGAGGCGACCTCCCCCGCAGCCGGCGAGCCGGGTGGCTCCTGGCACGCCAGCCGCAGCACGACCCTGCTTCCGGACCTCACCGGCGAGGTCAACGTGGACTGGTGGATCGCGGTCAACGCCCTACGCTCCAGCTCGGCCCGGGCCGTGGCCGAGACGCTTGCCGAGCACGGCTTCGAGGTGCCGTTCCCCGCTCTCCCGGACCTGCGCGCGGTCGAGGTCTACTACTACTGCGAGAGCCGCGTCGATCCGGTCGCGGGCACGATCGAGCTGACCTTCGCCGAGGATCAGACCTTCGAGGAGTTCGCGATCCTCGTCAACGGACAGTCGGTCGCGACCCTGGCCCAGAGCACGGCGGTCGCCACCGCGAACGGCTGGGAAGCGCGGCGCTTCGTGCTGGACCAGGCCTACTTCGCCTACGATCCCGCCCCCGGTGCCACCTGGCGGAACGAGCTCGAGATCCGCTATCGAGTCGAGGGCGAGGAGACCGAACGGGTGGCCCAGCTCTCCTACGAATTCCAGAATGCGCCCTGACCTCCTGGCTCGAATCGTCGTGGTTTCCGGCACCCTTCTCGGAGGGTGCCGGAGCCTGCCTCCCCTGCAGCTCGCCACGCCCGAAGGCCTCGTCGTGTGCGAGGACGAAGTCGTCGGCGAGCGCGTCGCCGCAGCCCTGCGTGAACAGGGTCCGCTCATCCGCGCGGCCCTGGGCTCGGAACGCGAGCCTCCGCGCATCGAGCTGTGGCGCGACTTCCCCCACGGTGCCGGGGGGTTCACCGCGCCCGATTTCATCGCCTTGAACAGCCTCCCGGACGACATCGAGGCGCGCGCGCTCCACGAGCTCGTCCACTGGCACTCGTCCCCGGCCTTCGATCGCTTGCCCTACTACGCGCAGGAGGGTCTGGCCGAGGCGCTGACCAATGCCCTCAGGACGTTTTCCTCGGGACTGTCCCAGATCAGGGGCAGTCCCGTGGAAAAGGACCTCGAGCGCATGTTCACCATCAAGAGCGGCGCTCTGGCGCTCGCGGACTCCGACATCTACACCGAGAACGCCGGAGCCTGGCTCGTGGCGGCCATCGGATGGAGACGTCTGCGGGACTTTTGCGTCCGCGCCGAAGCGGAAGGACTCGAGCTCGTTCCGGACGACTGGCTCCGGGCCGAGCTGCCCCCCCTGGGCAGCGCGCTGGGGATGGATGCGGCCTGGGTGAACGACGGGGTGCCGGGCAAGCTCGCAGGCACGGCGACGCTCACTTCGCCCGAATGATTCGCGCCTACTCCGCGATGCAGTACAGGCTCGCGCGCCCGCGCAGGAAGAGCTCGTTGCCGGCCACGGCGGGTGAGGCGTCGAAGCCGTCCTCGAGGTGGTTGACGGCGAGGGTCGCGATCTCGGCGCCGGTCGAGAGCACCTCGACCGTGCCGTCGCGGCCGGCGATGTAGAGCTTCTGGCCGGCGACGACCGGCGAGGCATAGACGTCGGCCACGCCGTCGAGGCGCTCGGGGCCGTAGGTGAGCTCGCCCGTCGACGGATCGAGCACCGAGAGGATCCCCGAGTCCTGCTTCAGCAGGTAGACCTTGCCGTCGTAGGCGAGCGGCGAGGGCACGTGCGGCGCGTCGATGCGCGCGCTCCACAGCAGCCCCTCGTCCTCCTCGGCGCCCTCGGCCTTCGCGGCCCCGGCCACGAGCGCGCGCGCCTCGCCGCCGCCGCGGCCGCCCATCGCGTACACGACCAGGCCGTCAAGCGCGACCGGGCAGGCGATCGCGCCGTTGCGACGGCCAGCCTCGCCCTGGCCCCACAGCTCCTGGCCCGTGGCCGGATCGTAGGCCGCGACGCGCGGACCGCCGATGACGAGCTCGCTCTTGCCGTCGACCGTGACGACCAGCGGCGTCGACCAGTTCGTGCCCTGCGCGAGCGGTGTGCGCCAGCTCTCCTTGCCGCTCTTCGCGTCGAGCGCCACCAGGAACGACTCGCCCTCGTGGGCCCACAGGACGACCACGTTCGAGCCGACGAGCACGGGCGAGCTGCCCTCGCCGAACTCGCCGTTGACCTTCATGTCGCCGAGGTCGACCTGCCACAGGACCTTGCCCGCCAGATCGAGCGCGAAGATCCCGTAGGAGCCGAACGAGACGTACAGGCGCTCGCCGTCCGTCACCGGCGTCGGCGCGGCGTAGGAGCCGTCGCGGTGCGTACCCTCGTGCGGCATCGCCGTCGCGAGCTTCGTCTGCCACAGCGTCTTGCCGGTCTTGCGCTCGAGCGCGAGCACGACGAACTCCTGCTCCTCGACCGGCTCGCCGCGCCCGAAGCCACCGCGTCCACCGCGGCCTTCGCCCCGGCCTTCACCGCGCTCACCGCGCCCCTCGCCCTCGGGACGCTCGCCGCCGCGCTCGGCCCCGGCCTCGGCCGCCTCCCCCTCCTTCTTCTTCCCCGTGCCGACCGCGCTCGTCACGAAGACCCTGTCGCCCCACACGATCGGCGAGGAGTTGCCCTTGCCCGGCAGCGCGACTTTCCAGCGCACGTTCTTCTCCTCGGCGAACTCGACCGGCGGTGCGCCCGCGGAAACGCCCTGTCCATCGCCGCGCCAGCCCGGCCAGCCGTCGGACGGAGTCGTGTTCGAGGCGGTGTGGAGCGCGACAAGCAGAGCGAGAAGGGACATGGAACTCCTGGGAAGAGCGGACGTGGACGGGAGCGAGAGGATACGACCGCTGCCGGAGAACGCGCACGCCTCCGGGCGGATTCCCGCGCGCCGGGCGCGGGTGTAGCCTCGTCGCCATGTCGAGCCCCGCCCCGCACGAAAAACCGCCGAAGCCCGCACCGGAAAAGCAGAAGGCCGAGCCGCGCCCGGCCGAGGGCGCGCAGCAGAAGTCCCCCGAGCGCAAACCCCTCGATCTGCGCGTGCGCACGGTTCGAAACGAACACGATGCCTCCGGCGGACACTGAGCCGCGCGCGCGACGCACCGGCGTGCTGACCGTCCTCGTCGCGCTCGCCGCGACCTCCTGCCGCTCCGCGCCCCACGCGACCACGCCCCGCGAGTCGCCGCCTGCGCTCGCTCCGGCCCACGAGCCCGCGTCCGCGGCGACGCTCGCCCCCATCCCCGCCGACGCGCTCGTCCTGCTCGACGGCACGTCGCTCGGCCTCTTCGAGCCGACCTCCTTCGGCGGAGAGGGCGCGGTCGAGGTGCGCGACGACGGCGTGCACCTCGGCATGGGCATGATGCTGACCGGGATCCGCCTCGCGGCGCTCGGCGACCTGCCGACCGACGACTACGAGCTCGAGGTCGTCGCCGCGCGCTTGCTCGGCAACGACTTCTTCTGCGGGCTCACGTTCCCGGTGCGCGACGGCTTCGCGACGCTGATTCCGGGCGGCTGGGGCGGCGCGCTGACCGGGCTCTCGTGCCTCGACGGCAAGGACGCCTCGGACAACGAGACGAAGAGCTTCCGCCGCTACGAGAAGGGCCGCGACTACACGCTCCGTGTGCGCGTGGCCGGCGGCCGCGTGCATGCCTGGATCGACGGCGAGCGCGTGGTCGACGTCTCGATCGAGGGCCGGCGCGTGCACCTGCGCACCGAGGTCCTGAAGAGCGCACCGCTCGGGATCTCGAGCTTCGCCACGGCCGCACGCGTGCGCTCCGTGCGCCTGCGGCGCCTCGCGGCGGGCGAGTAGCGCCGCACCCTCAGGCCGACAGCTCGTGCGCCTCGCCCGCGCCGCGCGGGATGCGGATGCGGTCGATCAGGCGCTGCACGTGCTCGGGCGGTGGCGGGGTCAGGTGCGCGACGAGCGTCGCGACCAGGAAGTTGAGGGCCATTCCGAGCGCGCCGATGCCCTCGGGCGAGATGCCGAACCACCAGTGCTCCGCCGTGTTGTTGTCCGGTGCCACGAACTTGAAGTAGACGATGTAGCTCGCGGTGAAGCCGAGGCCCGCCAGCATCCCGGCGATCGCGCCCGGTGCGTTCATGCGGCGCGTGAAGATCCCGAGCACGAGCACCGGGAAGAACGACGAGGCCGCCAGGCCGAAGGCGAAGGCCACCACCGCGGCCACGTAATCGGGCGGATGGATGCCGAGGTACCCGGCGGCGACGACCGCGACCGCCGCGGCGACGCGCGCCGCCACGAGCTCGCCCTTCTCGCTGATCGAGGGCATCAGCGCGCGCTTCAGCAGGTCGTGGCTGATCGCCGAGGAGACCACCAGCAGGAGCCCGGCCGCGGTCGAGAGCGCCGCCGCCAGCCCGCCCGCCGCCACGAGGCCCACGACCCAGTCCGGCAGGCCCGCGATCTCGGGATTGGCGAGCACGATGATGTCGCGGTCGACCTCGAGCTCGTTCGCGGCCGGATCGCCGACGTACTGCACGCGCCCGTCGCCGTTCTTGTCCTGGAACCGGATCAACCCGGTGCGTTCCCAGTTCGCGACCCAGGCCGGCAGCGTCGCGTGCTCCTTCCCCGCCACGGTCTCGAGCAGGTTCGTGCGCGCGAAGACCGCCACCGCCGGCGCGGTCGTGTAGAGAAGCGCGATGAAGAAGAGCGCCCAGCCGGCCGAGGTGCGCGCCGCGCGCACGCTCGGCACGGTGTAGAAGCGCACGATGATGTGCGGCAGCCCGGCCGTGCCGACCATCAGCGCGAGGGTCATGCACAGCACGTCGAGGCGCGCCTTCGAACCCTCGGTATAGGCCGCGAAACCGAGCTCGGCGTGCAGCCCGTCGAGCTTGTCGAGCAGCGGCGTCGTGCTGCCCACGAGGTCCGCCCCGAGCCCGAGCTGGGGCACGGCGTGTCCCGTCATCTGGATCGAGATGAAGATCGCCGGCACGAGATAGGCGCAGATCAGCACGCAGTACTGCGCGACCTGCGTGTAGGTGATGCCCTTCATGCCGCCCAGCACGGCATAGAAGAAGACGAGTCCCATCCCGATCCACACACCCGTGTCGATGTCGACCTCGAGGAAGCGCGAGAACACGACCCCCACCCCGCGCATCTGCCCGGCCACGTAGGTGAACGACACGAACAGCGCGCACACGACTGCCACGACGCGCGCCGTCTGCGAGGCGTAGCGGTCGCCCACGAAGTCCGGCACCGTGAACTTGCCGAACTTGCGCAGGTACGGCGCGAGCAGCAGCGCCAGCAGCACGTACCCGCCCGTCCAGCCCATCAGGTACACCGAGCCGTCGTAGCCGAGGACCGAGATCATCCCCGCCATCGACAGGAACGAGGCCGCCGACATCCAGTCGGCCCCGGTCGCCATGCCGTTCACGATCGGCCCGACGCCCGCACCGGCCACGTAGAACTCCCCGGTCGACTTCGCGCGCGTCCACAGCGCGATCGCGATGTACAGCGCGAACGAGAGCCCCACGATCACGAAGGTCCAGGCCTGGACGTTCACGCTCCACCCTCCTCGTCGCGCCCGCGCTCCTCGTCGACCCCGCACTCGCGCTCGATGCGATCCATGCGCCGCGCGTAGACGAAGATCAGCACCACGAAGACCACCAGCGAGCCCTGCTGCGCCATCCAGAAGCCGAGCTTGAAGCCCGTGCCGGGGATGCGCACGCGGTCGAGCACGTCCACGAGCAGGATCCCGGCCCCGAAGGAGACCGCGAACCACACGAGCAAGAGCAGCGCGACGAGCCGCAGGTTGCGTTGCCAGTAACGCTCACGCTCCGGACCGGAGGAACTCATCGTCGCGGATCGTAGCCGGGAACCCGCGCGCGCTCCACGCCGCCGCCGGAACCGCTACACTGGCCGGCGAGGAGTCACGCCATGCTGTCACTGAGTCTCGCCCTCTTCCTGATGGCCGCCCCGAACGAGTGCGGCGCCTGCAGCGTGCGCGCCGAGAAGGTCACGCTGTGTGCCGACCACACGCGCGAGGAGCAGCTCGTGCTGAAGCGCGAGCGGCGCAACTTCGAGAAGGCCGACACGGACGAGCAGAAGGTGGCCGCCCTGCGTGCCATCGCCGCGCTCACCGAGGCGCACACGAATGCGCCCTCACCGGCCGTGCCGAAGGTCCTCGCCATGGGCCTCGCCGATCCGTCCGACGTGGTCGGAGCCGAGACCCTCGCGCTGTTCGCTCCGCCGCAGAACCCGCAGGCCGCGCTGGACGTCCTGCTCGACCTGCGGCGCGATTTCTTGCCGCGTGCGAAGCTCGACGTGCCCGCACCGGGCCGCGGACTGAAGACCGTCGGTGACCTGAAGAAGCTCGGCCGAGATTCCGCGCAGGCCATGACCCAGGCCCAGGAGGCTCGACCCTTCATCCGGGCCATCGCGGGCATCGAGCGCCATCTTGTGCACCTCCCGGACGAGCGCGTGACGAAGGCCCTGCGCGAGGACCTGTCCCTCCCCTCGTCCGCGGCGCTCACGCTGGCTTCCCTCGGAGCGCAGACGACGCTCGAGCCCTTGCGCCGCGCGCTCGAGGCCTACGGCGAGCCGTTGCCCGTGACCTGGCCGCCGGCGCGTGACGGCAGCAGGTCCGATGCGCCGCACCCGGGCGCCGAGCTCATCGCGGCACTCGAGGCCCTCGCCGCCCGCCACGGCCTCGCGCCGGTTCCCGAGGAGCAGCGCCTTTCCAGCAAGGAATGGAGCCTCTGGCTCGCGGCGAACCGCGCCTCTTTCCCCGAGCGTCTGCCGGGCGTCGGCGCGCTGCCCGCGGCACGCTGAGCGGCGGCTCGCGCGAGGAAGTGAGCGACCGTGGACTGCGCTCCGCCTCGGTCGGCAGGCTCGAAGGTGTTGCCCGTCGCGCCGACTCGCTAGCATCCCTCGCGGAGGCCCAGACGATGTTCCTGATCACGAACCGAGACGTGGACGAAGCCCGGACCGACCTCAGGGCCTTCGGCGAGCGGCCGAACCGGCTGGGGCCGAACGAGCTGCGCCTGGCGGAGTGCACGAAGAGCGGCGGGAAGTGGCGCGTGCGCGTGCTGCCCGACGCGTGCACGCCCGACATGCTGACGGCGGCCGGTCTCGCGCCCGCGAAGAAGGGCGAGCCCGTGTACGCCAGCCGCTACGTCGCGAACCGGCTGCTCTTGCGCATGCAGGCGCGCCTGAAGAAGGAACGCCGCGCGCCCGCGCTGGTCTTCTTCGTGCACGGCTACAACAACGACGTCGAGGCCGTGCTCGAGCGCGCCGCGGGTTTCGAGGAGCTCTACGGCGTCGAGGTGGTGGTCTTCACCTGGCCGGCCAACGGCGGCGGGCTGCGCGGGGTCGCGAGCTACCTCTCCGACAAGCGCGACGCGCTGCTCTCGGTCGGCGCCCTCGACCGCGCGCTCCTGAAGCTCGACGGCTACCTGAAGGACCTCAACGCCGAGCGCAGGACGCGCCTCGAGGCCGCCGCCTCGCAGGCGAACGGCGACGACGCGGCCGGATGGGACGAGGACTTCGCGCGCGCGATGCGCGCCGAGTGCCCGTTCACGGTCAACCTCGTGCTGCACAGCATGGGGAACTACCTCTTCAAGCACTACCTCGGCTCGTCGACCTACGGCGGCAATCGCCTCGTGTTCGACAACGTCGTCCTGGTCGCGGCCGACGCCAACAATCCCGGCCACGCCGAGTGGCTCGACCGCGTGCAGTGCCGTCGACGCGTGTACGTGACGATCAACGAGAACGACGTGGCCCTGATGGCCTCGCGCATGAAGGCCGGCGAGGAGCAGAAGGCCCGCCTCGGCCACTGGCCCTACGACCTGGCCTCGAAGCGCGCCGTCTACGTCGACTTCACGCGCGCGCGCTCCGTGGGCGACTCGCACGCCTACTTCGAGGGCAAGCCGGTCGAGAAGAACCCGCGCGTGCGCGCCTTCTTCCGCGCCGCCCTGGCCGGCGACGTGGCCGAACAGGGCCTCCCCTACGACGTGGCGCGCAACCTCTACCGCGTGGAGTAGCCCTCAGCGCGCGCGCGGCGCGGGCCGCTCGAGCACGAGCTCACGCTCGAGCTCCTCGCCCGCCCCGACCTCGAGCGACGCGCCTTCGTCGTTCAGGAAGGCGTGCAGGAGGTCCTGGTAGCCGCCCGGCTCGCGCGGAGCGTCGAGGGCCGGCACGAGACGATGGCGGCCGGGCGGAAGCTCGAGCTCGCAGCGGCCTGCGGCGTCGCTCGAGACGAGACCTGTCGGGTACTGGAGCGCCGTCGCGCTGGCGTTCGCGGGCAGAAGTGCGAAGAGGCCTGTGACAGGCACTCCGGCGCGCGTCACGCTCGCGCGCAGACGCGCGGGCTCGCGTGCGCGCACGTCGCTCGGCTCGAGCTGGACGACGAGCGGTGCGCGCTGTTCCCAGGCCCGGAGGTGCGCGCTCCAGATCGGAACGCGCAGGCCCGGAGCCTCGACCGACAGGCGATACGTGCTCGTCCCGAGACCCTCGAAGCGGAAGCTCCCGTCCGGCCCCGAGCGCCCGTGCACGCCGCCCGCGCGCATCGGGAGCAGGAGCTCCGCGGCCTGCAGCGTGAGCGGCGCCTCCAGCGGATCCCCCGCCGGGTCGAGCAGGCGCCCTTCGAGCACGCAGGTGCGAAGGAAGTGCAGCGTGGCGACGAAGGCGGCCCCGTCTTGCCGGGGCGCCACGCTCTGGAAGCGCTCGTCGCGCGTCAGCACCGCGACCTCGGCCGGCGCACCGCCGTCGACGTAGGCCTCGGGTCCGTTCCAGGCGATGCGCCAGCGCGTCGCGTCGAGCACGCTCACCGCGGGCGAGTCGGGCGCAAGCTCCCGCCAGCGGCTCGTGTTGCAGTTGCCGCAGAAGCCGTCGGGTCGGGTCGAGTCCTTCACGAAGACCAAGGCGATCTCCGGCCCGGGACCACCGCCCTCGCCGCGCGTCTCGACCACGAGTTCGAGCTCGCGCTCGAGCGTCACCGCGAGCTCGCTCCCGTCGACGAAGACACGCTGTGGCTCGTATCCGGCCGCACTCACGAGCAGCGCACCGCGCGCATCGGCGCGCAGCCCCCGCAGGCGTGCGCGCCCGGTCTCGTCGGTCGTCAGCGGCGCGCGCCAGAAGGCGGCCAGGGACTCATGTCGCGAGAGCATGAAGGCGGACTCGTCCCCCGCCAGGGCATCGAGGTGCGCACCGGCGAGCGGCCGGCCGGCCGTGTCGTGCACCGAGACCGCGACCGGCTGCTCGCTCACGAGCACCAACTCGAGGCGATTCTCGCGTTCCGACGAGAGCAGGCGCGCCGCGAGGACCTCGTCCGCGAAGCCCGGCGCGCGCACGCCGAAGGTGACGCGCCCGGGCGGTAGCGTGCGGCACGTGAAGCTGCCGTCGGCCCCGGTGCGCGCGCACGCCGCAAGCGTGAAGAGCTCCTCGGACGGACGCGGCTCCGGCCCGAGCACCGCCAGGAGCTCGGCGCCCTCGATCGGCCGGCCGTCGAAGGTGCGCACGTGCCCGCTCAGCTCGACCGGCGGATGCAGGACGAGTGCGCCCAGCTCGACGGCCTCGGCTTGAATCGGCACGTTCGCCAGGACGCCGGGCGCGAAGCCCGCGCGGGCGAGGCGCAGGGCGCCGCGCGGCTGGCCCGCCTCCACGGCGGCGGTCTCGAGCCGGAAGCGCCCGTCCACATCGCTCGCGGCGCGCGCCAGGAACTCGAGGGCGCGCCCGTCCTGGCGTACGAGCTCGAGCTCGACCCCGGCGAGCGGCGCCCCGGCCGGATCGAGCACGCGGCCCGCGAGCGCGCCCTGTGGTGCGCACAGACCGAGCAGCCCGGCGAAGACGAGCGGGTTCCCCACGGAGAGGAGTATCCCCCCGCGCGGGCCCGGTTTCGATCCGGCACTTCCCCCGCGGCCTGCGCATGGACGAAACCGAGCGGACGCTCCAGACTGTCGGCATGCTGACGCTGCTCGCTTCCTCTGCGCTGCTCCTGCTCGGTTCCTGCTCCCACGAGCCCGCGCCGGTGGCGCCGCGGGCGGAGGGTGAGTTCGAGGCGCTGTGGTACGACGGGCAGGCCGAGCTTTCGGGCTACGTCTGGTCGGGCTCGCGCTACGGCGAGCGGCGCACGGGCGAAGCGGTGGCGATCTTCGTGACCGAGAACGTGGACGCGAAGACGCACGTCAAGCTCGACGATCCGTCGAAGGGTGATGGCGTCACGGTGCTGAAGCTCAACCTCGTGCGCGACTTCCAGACCGGGCTCTACGATTACGACACGACCACCAGCGTGTTCGCCGAGGTGGGCGCGTTCCGGCCGCTGCGCGTGACCTTCGCCAGCCAGGAATGGTGCGGGCACGTGCACGAGGTGCTCGACGTCGGGAAGAAGCTCGCGCTCGACGTGCAGAGCTACTTCGAGGACGAGAGCGTCAAGACGACCCTCGCCTGGAAAGAGAACGCGCTGCTCGGCGACCACCTGTTCGTGTGGCTGCGTGGCCTGCGCGGCGCACCGCTCGCGCCGGGCGAGACGAAGGAGCTGCCCTACCTGGCCGACGGCTTCGAGCGCCGCCTGCGCCACGCGAAGGCCGAGTGGCAGAGCGTGAAGGTCACGCGCGCCGCCGCCAGCGCGAGCGAGACGGTCCCGGCCGGCACGTTCGCGGCCGTCGTCTACACGCTCACGACGGGCGACGGCCGCAGCGGCCGCGTGGCCTTCGAGGAGGCCTACCCGCACCGCCTGCTCGCCTGGAGCTGGCAGCGCGGCGGCGAGGTGCTCGATTCGGCGCTCCTGACCGGCACGAAGCGCCTGAAGTACTGGGAGCTGCACGCCGAGGGCCAGGGCGCCCTGCGGGCCGAGCTCGGCCTACCGAAGCGCTGAAGCGAGCTCGCCGGGCCCGCGCACGGGCAGGGTCGGCCTACGCCCTGCGCTCTCCATTTCTACGCCACCCGCATCCGGCGCACGGTGACGCGCGCGGCGTAGGCTGGGCGAAGGAGGCTTGCCCCATGCGCCCCACCCCCCTCGTCCGTCGCTCGCTCCTGCTCGGCTTCGCGCTGCAGGCCACCCACGTCGCCCAGCTCGGCCCCGCTCCGTCCGGCGTCGCCCCCTGCGAGCTGGACGCGAGGCGCGTGATGTATGCCGATCCGCGCGAGCTCCTGCCGGCGCCCGTCCCGGCCAACACCTGCGCCGTGGGCGACCTCGACGGTGACGGCGATCCCGACGTGCTCCTGGCCGTGGGCATGCCCTGGATGGGGCAGACGCTGGCACTCTGGCGCAACCGCGAAGGACGCCTGCGCACCGACGGCACGCTCCCCTTCGTGACGGGCACCGATGTCGACTCTCCGCAGCTCGTCGATCTCGACGGCGACGGAGACCTCGACGCGACCTACGGACTCCAGACGCTGATCAACGATGGCGCGGGGCACTTCGAGCTCCGGCCGGTGCCGCTCCCGGTGCCTCGCGGCCCGCGCGTGGCCCCGAGCGCGCCGGCGAGCGGCACGCCCGGGCTCTTCTGGACACCGCTCGACCTCGATGTAGACGGCGACCTCGACCAGCTTGGTCTGCGTGCGCGCTGGGATGGCCTCGGTCTCGGGTCGGTCGCCTACTTCCGCAACGAGCTCCTGCTCGACGACGGTCAGGGCCACCTCTTGCGCGCGAACCTCGTCACGGACGAGCTCCCCCTGCTGGACTACTGCATGACGGCGACGCTCGGTGACCTCGAGGGCGATGGCGATCTCGATGCGCTCCGCTTCGACTTCCAGGGACGCCTCCACGTCTCCGAGGGGGACGGCCGCGGCCGCTTCGCGGCTCCGCGCGCGTCGGCCAGCCGCCTGCTCGGGCACGTCCCGCAGCGCGTCGTGGCGGGCGACCTCGATGGCGACGGTGACCTCGACCTCATAGCGCAGGGACGCGACTCGGACGGACGCTCGTTCGAGCTCCTGCGCCAGCTCGCAGGCGAGTTCTGGACCGAGTCGTTGCCCACCTACGGCGAGGCCTTCGAGCTCGGCGACGTGGACGGCGACGGCGATCTCGACTGCCTGGTCGCGAACGAGCGCGCGGACTGGCGCGAGGAGCTCTTGCGCAACGACGGCAGCGGGCACTTCGCGCTCGACCCGAGCTTCCCCGACCTGCGCACCGACGCCCGCGACGCACACCTCGCCGACCTCGAGGGCGACGGCGACCTCGATGCCTGGTTCGCGGCCACGCCGCCGCGCCTCTTGCGCAACGACGGCACGTCCTGGAGCGATCTCAGCACTCGCATCCCCGCGGCAA
>Ga0172373_10003920_pt1 | contig 21273 bp, 16 predicted proteins | sample Lak10m_2_FD_114546 | JGI IMG/M metagenome (GOLD analysis project Ga0172373, IMG submission 114546) | Freshwater microbial communities from Kabuno Bay, South-Kivu, Congo - kab_092012_10m | ecosystem: Environmental > Aquatic > Freshwater > Lake | place: Democratic Republic of the Congo...
AGAGCCTTGTTCGGGCTGGTACTGGAACGGCTTGAGGCCGACTTCGGCCCGGTGACCATCCGCACCATCATGACGGCGATCTGGGCCGCCCGTCGAGGATTGACCGAAGAGGCACTGGTTGAGATCACCCAACTAAATCGCATGACCTTGTCCAGCGTGCTGCTGGCCGTGGATACCCACCTGGCCCGGCGCGGTGGTCTCCTGACCTTCTTCCATGACTACCTGCGTCAGGCGGTGCAACTGCGGTATCTGGACACCGAGGCTGAACAGCAGGAGAGCCACCGACAACTGGCCAGTTATTTCCAACAGCAGCCGCACATAACTCAAAGAGTCGCCGAGGAACTGCCCTGGCAATGGCAACAGGCTGAAGACTGGGAAGCCCTCAAGGACTGCATCAGCGCCATTCCAATGTTCGAGGTGCTTTACGACCGGGATGAAATTGAGCTTTTGGGATACTGGCTCAGCATAGGTGAGCGGTTTGATCCGGAAGAGTGCTATCTGGAGACACTAAAAACATGGGAAGAAAATAGTCAGCCAGTGGAAAATGCACTCGCGTGTACTTTGAATGATTTAGGCAGATTTCTTAGCGAAGAGATCCGAATATATGTCTTTTCAGAAAATATTCTGCGACGAGCACTAAACATTCGTAAAAACGCACTTGGATTAGAACATTCCGATACTGCCGACAGTTTTAATAATTTAGCAGAGTTATTAAGATTACGGGGAAAATACAAGGACGCTGAACCACTACAAAGACGTGATCTAGAAATTTGTGAAAAAGTTCTGGGTCCCGAGCATCCAAATACTGCTACCAGCCTTAACAATCTAGGACTATTATTGCACAAGATGTGCGACTATGAGGGCGCCGAAAGTCTCCACCGACGTGCACTGTCTATTTACGAGAAAGCCCTAGGTCCAGATCACCCACTTACTGCTAATAGTCTCCATAATCTGGCAGGGGCGCTTAGAGATAAAGACGACCTTATAGACGTCGAATCCATGTATAGGCGCGCTCTTTCCATCTGGACGAGGGCTCATGGTCCCGAGCATCCACTGACAGCAAACAGTCTCAATAGCCTTGCTGTGTTGCTGAAATCAAAAGGTGATTACACGACTGCGGAATTGCTCTACCGACGCGCTATGGCGATCAGGGAAAAAGTGCTTGGCCCCGAGCATCCGGATACCGCTCAGAGCCTAAATAACTTGGCTGTACTTCTCGATGAGACTGGAAACCATCATGCCGCTGAATTTTTTTACCGTCGATTACTTTTTATCCGAGAAAAAACACTTGAATCAGACCATCCTTATTTACTCCGAACAAGACAGAATTTTGCCGTAATGCTGCGTAACCAGGGGAAATTGGATGAAGCCGAACCAATCCAACGTGCTTCGCTGGATGCGTTCATTCATGCCTATGGCGAAGATGCACTTGAAACAGCACCAGCATGGAGTGCGATCGGGGCATTGCTACAGATGAAAGGCAAGCATGATGAAGCAAAGAACTATTATTTGAAAGCATTGGCCATTCGTGAACGTGAACTAGGCGCATCCGATCCCAGCACCGAATTAGTCCGAACGCGACTAGAGTCTCTTTCGGATAGCCCACACAGATGAAATAGACACAGTAAACCAAAAAAATTTTCGGCATATTTACCCGTTGGTTAGCTCAAGACATCACTATACCTAATTCTCTGTCTTTCCGCCATTAAATACAGGGTCACCACATGGAGTCCATGTTTCTTCAGTCAACTCAGAAACCGACCGTTTCAGAGGGACAATCATCTGACGGGGACTCCTCTCCTTTTTCCCCACGGAATTTCGCGCCATCTCATTACCCTCTTCACCCCCTGCTTTATTTCAAGGAGTCAGTAGACGCGACAACTACCATATCACAGGGAGGTTTCCGGTTAATAAATATCACAAATAACATAAGTATAATATTTCCCCATACCACAGCAAGGAAAAGAGAATGCATACGATTCTGTATGCAATAAATTAGCTCTCAACTAGACCCGATAAAACCCCCCAATTTCTTTCAAGTTCAATTAGATCAATATGAGCAGCTGGGTGATAGAGAGGAACGGCTTTTATTTCTCTCTCCTTGATTGTTCCAGACACAATCTGGGACTCATCACGAAAAATTTTAAATTTTTTCGCAGCATCAGCATCTCCTAACACACTTGATGTTAGATGCCATGAATCTTCTCCGAGACAACCGATAACACGAAGATTTGGCATCTCTTCTATCACCCATTTCAGCATGCTACCAAGATGAGCAAAAAGCGCGCCTCGTTTAATTCCAGGAAGTGGTCGAGTCCAATTCGGTTCATTAAATAGAAGATTGGCCAACGCAGAACCATAGAGAAGATTTCCATCCTTATGCAATTCCGGAAGGAATTTTTTCACCAGACGATCCAATCGTTCATTTGTCTTCACCCCACCCTTATCCCCTAATCTTCTTTGCGCATGACGCCAAGCATCCTTTCCCTCCTTTTTAAATAATTCGTAGATTACATGCGCTGGCGCTGCATCCTTTGCAAGCAACAGGACTTCAGCATCCCAGTCCCCATACAATGTTTCCGTTGCATATAATCTTGGGCAATCCTTAATTTTTTCAAATGCATTGGTATACCCTTCATACCTGAAATCTTTTATCCAATCTGGAATATTTACAATCCTGCTCACCGAATATCCTCTCCCTACCAGAATCTGATACAACCGATCAAAGCCAACCAGGATTAGCGTAACCCTCCTCAAGCCTCGCCAACAACCCCGAACGTCGGGATGTCTGCTTACTGATCCCTTCCTTCAATACGGATTCAGGACTGACCAACAGCACCTCCGAGCGTGCGCGCGTGACGCCTGTGTAGAGCAATTCTCGGGTCACCACACGAGTGCTCACCGCGGGTAAAACCAATGCAATGCGTGGAAACTCCGAACCCTGGGACTTGTGCACCGTCATGGCAAAGGCCGTGTCATGCTCGGGCAACCGTGCCAAGGGGACTGACCGGTATCCATCGCCCCCTTCTCCCGGAAAATACACCTTCAGGGCGCCGTCCTCTCCCCCTGCGAGAGTAATGCCGATATCTCCATTAAAGAGGCGGGTGCTGTAATCATTGCGCAGCACCATGACGGGTCGCCCCGGATACCAGTCGGATCCCTGTCCGATATCGAGAACCTGTCCCATTTTCCGGCGAACTGAATCGGCGATGAGTCGATTTAAGGCATCCAATCCCCTTGTCGTGTTATGGATTGCACACAGCACCCGAAACTGGTTAAAAACATTGAAGATGAAATCCAGATCGGTGGCCTCGGTTACCCGATCGGGCAAGGCCGCCATGTAGTCGGCATAGCCCGCCAGAAGACTTTTCTGTACCGGTGCAGAGAGAGACTCCCCTTCATCGGGCACCCAGGTGATGTTCGGGGTAGAACCCGACTTCAGCCAGGTTAATGCCGGGGGGACCTGGTCAGGCAGTTTTCCCATCCCCTGGTTGATTCTGGCGGCCAACTCTCCGATGCCGGGGGCCTCGTGAAAGCGATAGTTCCGGGTAAACCAGACCACAGCATCCTCAAGCGGGGTGGACTGGATCGCCGGCGGGGGCACGATAGCTGCCTCCGGGGTCTGAGTGAGTCGGGACAACGCCCGGACTCTGTTGGGAGTCAGGCTGGGATCTGCAGCAATTTCAGCAAACACGGCTCCGGCCTCCACCGCCGCCAACTGGTCCTTGTCTCCAAGCAAAATCAGCCGGGCACCTGCCGGCAGGGCCTCCAGCAGTCGTGAGGCCAATGCCAGATCCAACATGGAGGCTTCATCCACCACCAAAAGATCAATCGCCAAAGGATGATCTCGATCATGACGGAACCCGCCCTCGGGTCGCACACCGAGCAACCGATGAAGGGTCCGGGCCTCGCGGGGAAGTTTTTCTGCCAGATCCGAAGGCAAAAGTCCCTCCTCCGTCAGGCGGGCGACCTGGCCATGCAAGGCCTCGACCATGCGTGCCGCCGCCTTGCCGGTCGGCGCTGCCAGAGCGATTCGGCAATCGGGTTGATCGATCAGAAGGCACGCCAGCAGTTTGATGACCGTGGTCGTTTTACCGGTACCCGGCCCACCACTGATGATGGTCAGTCGACTGAGAAGGGCCATCCCGGCGGCAAGCTTTTGCCAATCCGCCTCTCCTTCGCCCGTGTCTGCAAACAGTTCATTCAACAGCGTTGTCGCCTTCGCTGAAGGGGTGCCCTCGACTGGCCGGGCCAATGCCCTCAGCGATTCTGCCAAATTTCGTTCCAGCTGAAAGTAGCGCTGCAGATAGAGTCGCTCCCCGCCATCCAGAACCAATGGCAAAACCCCAGTGTCCTCAGGCCGGCAGACCATTCCGGTCGACAGCAAGGTGGCTCGATCATCTTCCGGCCAGGCGGACAGGTCAGCACAAACATGACCCTCAGTAGTCGCCAGTACCGCCTCCCGGGCCGCTTGGTTGAGCAGTTCCCTAGTCGCGTCATTGGAGTCCGGCTGCGTTCCCTGGCACCACCGCGCCAGATGCATGGCAAACCGATCCGCCAGACGCTGTGCCGGACTCAGGAGTTGGGGACTTTTCTCAGACATGATCGTGGGGTTGCAGTAATTGATCGAATGCCATCACGGTCTCCAGTGGGGTCCGTTGATACAGCACACCGGTCGGAAAGCCGTTATCGTCTTTCCAACCAGGACGCACCCCACGGACAAAGAGATAGTAGGCCCCGCCAAAGTCTCGCTCGTAGTCATAGTCAGGGAGACGCGACGCAAGGAAACGATGGAGGGCCAGCGTGTAGACCAGGGACTGGAGTGCGTAGGCATGGTCCCGCATTTCCTCCCTGATGCGCGGCAAGGTGTAATCCCGCGCCGAGTAGCCCAGATGATTCGACTTCCAGTCCAGCAGGTAATAACGACCCGCCTGCCGGAATACGAGGTCAATGGCGCCATTGAGATATCCCTGAATGTCACGGAAGGCCAATCTCGGGACATCAAGGCCTACCTGACTGATCAGTGCGTTGAGCATTTGCGCCTCTATTCGCCTGGCGCTGAGGGTGAAACTCAATTCGCGAAGTTGATCCCCCCGCGGCACCTCGGCCAGAAGGTAACTCCCTCCAACGGCATCCGGGAGCGGAGTATTGAGGACGTTGGCCAGAACACCGGCCATCTGCTCCCCCACCTTGTCAGCACCGCGCTGGGGGTAGTCCGTCAAGGCCCGAACGATCGCCGCCGGCCATTGGGTGCTGTCTGCGAAATCGGCATGTTCAAACAGACTATGAAGGCAGTTGCCGGCAAAGGCACCCCGGGGAAAGGCGAGGATGTCCGACCCATCGATATCGTCAGGCCTGGCAAGACGCTTTCCGGAACCCTCCACATCCTGATCGTGGTCCGCCCCCTCCTCGCCCACGGGTCGACGACGGATCATCCCCGAGAAACTACCCCGATTCCAGGCTTCCCCCACCGTGCGCGATAACTTTCTGGCGGAGTACTCGAGGTCCGATTTCGGTTTATTTAGTTGGGGAATCTGGGCCAATACCGGCAGCGGCTCAATAGACAAACTGGCCTTGACTTCCGCGCCAGACCATTGCGTGAGCGAATGCCAGGCCTCAAGGATACCTTCCGGAGTTTGCTGATTTTTCCTGGAGTCAATCCAATCTTCAGGAGCCACCCCCTGACCGCAGGCCAACCAGTTGAGCAGGCTTCTTGAGGCCTCCCCATAGGTCGGTCCATTCCTGCCGGCGTTGCTGTAGACCCCTGCAATCAGATAGCTGCGGTAAACGGCCCGGGTCAGGGCCACATACATCAGACGCACCGACTCGGCGGCATCTTCGAACCGGATGAGCGACTTGACCGGATCGCTGCCGTAGCTGGCCGGATCAAAGTCAATGACACTGCCGTCGATCTCGGGATCATAGTACCGGCGAAGATCTGCCTCCCTCGGCTTGCTGTTGCGATAGCCATCCCAGAGGAACGGGCAAAACACGAGGTTATATTCCAGCCCCTTGGATTTGTGGATGGTGACGATCTTGACCCGTTGGCTATCGGACTCCAGCCGTAACTGGGCGCCTTCTCCCCCGGTGGTTTCGATGCGGCAGCCATGCAGCCAGCGCAGCAAGGCATCGATTCCTTCGTGGGTCTGAGCTGCCGTGGCCAGCAGTTCCCCCAGATGCAGGAGGTTGGTGAGGCGCCGCTCACCGGATGGCTGGCCAAGCAGACGGGATTCCACCCCTTCGTCTCGCAGCAGTTGCCGGAACATGACCGGAAAGCCCTTTTTCTCCCAGAGATCCCGATAGCCGGCAAACCGGTCGACCCGAGCGAAGAAGTACGCTTCTTCCTGACCCAGCGCATCGAGTGTCTCGGCGGTACCACCGAGGAGGTCGGTGGCCAATGCAGCCCGCAACAGACCGTCGCGCCTTTCGGCGATGGCGAGCAGGATGCGCTCCAGTTCCTCGGCTTCCAGCGTGGTCCAGACGCTGGCGAGGGATAACTCCACGCAGGCAACTCCCTGGGCCTCGAGCGTCCGCCGCATCAGCTTGCCCTCCCGATGGCTGCGCACCAGTACGGCGATGTCCCCGGCTGTCAGTCCCCTATCCCCTATCCTGATTTCTTCTGCCATCCCGGCATTCAGCAATCGGACAATTTCCCCAACGGTCGCATTGGCCGCCAGTTGCTTGGCGTCCTCCCGTGTGGGTATCCCGCCTTCACCAGTCCGAAGGGTCCAGATCTGGAGATCTGCCCGATTTTCGGCGCTCGTATCCGTGAGAGGCAACAGAGTGGCCTGTTTTTGGCCCACCCCCACGGGACGGTACTCAATGCCTGACTGCAGAAAGGCCGATTCATTAGCCCCAAACAGGACATTGCCCGCCCCGATGAGGCCAGGTACCGAACGTTGATTTCGGGGCAATGAATATTTGGCATTGGCCAGCTGCTGCGCCGAAAGATAGGTATGGAGATCGGCGTTGCGGAAGCGATAGATCGCCTGCTTGGGATCGCCTACCAGGAAGAGTGGCAGCCCAGGCTCTCCCTCGGGGGCATAAATTGTCCGGAAAATCCCGAACTGCAACGGATCGGTATCCTGGAACTCATCGATCAGCGCCGCCGGGAACCGCACTCGCAGCGCCCTGGCCAGTTCATCGCCCTGGTCTGTCACCAGGGCTCGATGCAGATTGGACAGCATGTCATCGAAGCTGACCACCCGCTGTTGCCGGCGACGTTGGCGGAGGACGTTCGGCACCTCCGCCACCAGGCGCCGTAGGAGACGAAGCCGCGCATATTCCAGGGCCTTGTCCTGCGCTTCACAGGCGGCCAACAGCTTTTCAGCGGCCTCAAAAAAATCATGCTGCGGCGGCGTCATGTTCTTTTTGGTGCCCTGCCCCACCGCCAACTTGTCCTGGCGGTAGAGTGAAAGCTTGTTGTCCTTGATCCGATGATGTCCCCCGGTCGGGTTCATCGAAGCAAACCAGGCGGCCCATTCCTGAAATCCCTGATCAATTCTCTCGGGACTGTAGCTGGTTTTTTTCAGACGCTCTTCATCCAGTGCACGATGCAATTCCTCCACGACTGATGAACCGGCATCCGGCTGCCAGATTGCCCGGGCTTCGTGAAATGCGGACTCAATCTCCTTCGCATCAGGCAGGGCCACCTGATCAAGATCCTGTGGCCAAATGGGGTCTGCGAGCGGTTGCCCAAGGACTGCCTTCACTATCCCGGCCAGCTTGGTCGGCGAATCCTTGTGCTTGACCAGGTAATCGGCCAGCATGGGCGTCATCGGTTCAATCGGCGGCAAGGACTCTGTGTTGGGGGAGAGCTCGGAGGGTTCCCCGGGAGACATAAGTTCCGACTGAGGATAGGCAATGTATCGGCGCCAGAAATCCTGAACCACCTGTTCAAGTCCTTCGCTATCGTCCTCCACCGCCTCCAGCTGAAACGGTTGGCCGGCAGAAAACGGGGCGTCGCCGAGTGCGCGCTGGCAGAAACCATGAATGGTGAAGATGGCGGCTTCGTCAAAGCTTTCACGTGCCAGCTTCAGGCGGGCCAGAATCTGCGACTCGTTCCGCCCCTGGCCCTCTAGATGAGCCATCAGGTCGGCGACAAAGGCATCGCCGGAATTTTCCCGACCACCCGAAAGGGCATCGATCATCTCGACGATGCGCTTCCTGATACGATCACGGAGTTCCGCCGTCGCCGCCTTGGTAAAGGTCACCACCAGAATCTGACTGACCGACAGTTCGCGCTCGACCAGCAAGCGAAGATAAAGCCCAGAAATATTCCAGGTCTTGCCGGTCCCGGCAGAGGCCTCGATGAGGTTAAGCCCGTCGAGCGGACATTGGAGCGGGTTGAGGTCGCTGAAATCACTCATCACCATCCTCCCCCGCCCCGTCTTCATCCATCACCACCGACGCCATGAACGGCAGAAAAACTTCCCTGGCACAGCCCTCAAATTCGGCATCCAGTGGATCAGCCACCCCTCGCAAGGCAAGGGCATAGGCGCTACCGGTACTCTCGCCAAAGCCACTGTAGCCGACCTCCCATTTCTTGCGGGCGGCCTTGAGGGCCTTGCCGGCCTCAGTCTCATCCCAGGCTTCGGCGTAAGCCCAGGCGCTCTTGGGGAAGAAGGGGAGCGGTCGCGTCTGTCCTTCGCGATAGAGCTTCACCAGCAGCGTGAGATACTCCCGGGCATCCGGCAGGGGCGGCAATTGATAGCCTCCGGTTCGGGCGATCCAGCGGGTCACCGGAAAAACACCGGCCGGCGCCAGGGCATTCAGAAAAAGATGCCGGATCCAGCCCCCCAGTCGATCATTCGGACGCAACTCGTCATAGCGCCAGCAGACGAGACCCCCGGCTCTCAGTTCAGCCATTTCGCCGGCAAGACGCCAGGTTTCACCGTCGATATCACAGTCCAGATGGCCCGACACCGGCGCCAGGACGGCACCCTGATGGGCTTCGCGCAATCGTTCCGTAAATTGAGTCAGTTGCACCAGTTCCTGCTCCAGCAGGCGTTCTCCCAGATAACCGGGTGGGTAGGCCCCACAGGCGCGGGCCATGGCACGGAGGGATTCGGGATCCACAGTCTCGGCCTTGAGGCTTTGTCGTAACTGATCCGCGAGTCGTCCCGGACTGTTCCAGGCAGGCAGGAACAGTTCCTCGTCGACCAATTCCTCCTCCGCTTCCGCCAACGTAACCTGGAGACGTCGCTGCAGCAGGTACTGACAGGGATTTCGAAAAAACCGGATCAGATCGTCGAGTGACAGTTCACGGGCATCCGTCTCGCGTCGGGGGAGGGCTTCAGTGAAGAATCGGCTGCCGGGCAAACGGGCGCTTTCGTCTTGTTCTCCCCCCTCCTCCGCCCCTGCGTCGGAGTCAGATTCAGGCAAGTCAACTGCAAGCTGCATCGGTTGGCCCAGTGCGCTGGCGTACTCCTCCATATAGCTGAACCACGGGTCGTATGTATTATCCCCGGCGGTTACTTTGAAATATTGCGGTGAAAAGGCCTGCAGCGGATGGCAGTGCTGCCAGGGACGATCATCTCGCCCGGTCCGCGTTACCAGATAATCGGAAAGTTCGGCCAGGAGGATTGATGGCGTCAGTTCGCTGTCGTCACGGATGCTGCGACCGGTATGACTGAGATGCAGTCGATCACCGGCAGCCAGCACCAGATCCAAAAACAGGTTGCGGTCATCGCGGCCACGCTGGCGGTCACCCAGTTGCGCCGGGCCTTGCGCCAGCAGGTCGAATTCGTCCGGGCGGTTGACCGCAGGGAACACGGTATCATCGAGGCCGAGGGCGCAAATGACCCGGTAGGGCAATCCGCGCATGGGACCCAGTCCGGCAAAGGTCACCCGCCCTTCGGGCGTAGCCCCGCGCGCACTGGCCTCAAGTTGTTCCGTCAATGCCTGAGCGATGACATCGAGGCTCAGCGGTTCCGTCACGCCGGTGTCTTCCAGCACCTTGCCCAGACCCTCAATGGCGCGGCGGACTTCAGTGGTGTCATCAAGGGTTTCGCGTGTGGATTCGAAAAAGCCGTCAAGCCAGCGGGAAATTCGTTGGCACCAGTCCTGGCCAGTGACAGGCTGTATGGCTTCTGCAGCGGCGTCCTCGAGCGCGGCAACGCACTGATCAAAGGCACCAAGGGCCAGCGCCGAAGAGCCCTCCACCCACCCGGCCGGGAGATGGCCGGCCAGTGGCGTATCCATACCCAGGGTGGCGTAGGCGAGGAACAAACGATCCAGTCCCTCGCCAAGGCTCCCGGCGGTCTCGGCAGGGAGATCAAGGCGGGACCGATGGGCGGCATTCAGCCCCCAGTGGATATCTGCCTCGCGCATCCAGCGATGCAAGGTCTCCAGATCGTCCGCACTCAGCTTGTAGCGCACGGCCACCAGAGGGTGACGCAGCAGGGCAAAGACCTCGCTGGCCTTGAATCGGGACGACAGCAGGGTCAACAGCTGGATGAGTCCCGCAGCGACCGGATTGGCCCTGGCGCGGGGCAGACCGGTCAGGGCAATCGGAATCCGTCGTTTCGTCGGAGCCGTTTCAAACACCGCAGTAATCAGAGGTGCGGCATCCTCCAGATTCGGCATCACCACCAGTACATCACCGGCCGTGAGGTCGGGCATCCGGTCAAAGAGGTCGAGCAACTGGTCCTGGAGCACCTCCAGTTGCCGGGTCAGGGAATGGCAGACATGAATCCGGATGCTCGGGTCATCCGGCTGCCACTCGAATGGCGGCGTGCCGGCCTCTGCCGGGTCCACCAGATCCAGAATGTCGCGCTGCACCCGTTGCAGGAGGGTGGTGGGAGCGGGGGCCGATTCCGGGGACTCAAAGAGTTCGTCTTCGACCAGAGACGTTGCGGGCAACTCCGAGAGTTGCTGCAGCAACCCCTGGGTCTGACGGCCCCAGCTCGCCAGCAGGGGGTTGCCGACTTCGTGATACTCCACCCGGCCTTCGGCTTCGAGGTGCGCCATCCGCTTCGATGTGCTGATTTCGTTCCAGAAGTGGCGGCAGGGATTGAGCACATGGAGATGGATATCCATCATCCGTGACAGACCGGCGAGGATGTTGAGATAAAGCGGCGGAATGTCGGCAACACAGAACACCGAGACGCGGGCCGGGAGCTCCGGTGGCCGAACTGGTTCCGTCCCTGACTTCAGGGAGCGGAAGAATGACTCCGCCGGATGTTCGGCCCCGAGACCCATGGCAGCGAGAAGGCTACGCCACAGTTCCGCCTGCCAGGCCTGATCCTGACGGGCTGATTCCGGAACTGATCCCAGATCAACGGCCTGACCCGCCGCCCAGGCCGTCACCCAGGGCTGTCGATAGGTGATGTACTGATCCAGCAGGCGGGCAACGCGTTGCGCCAGTTCAAAGCGCATCAGCGGATCGGACCCGGCATGGGCCAGGTAAGCGGCCAGCCGCGGATGGCGGGAGGTGAAGGACGCGTCGCCCAACTGCCCGAAGATACGCCAGACCAGCTTCTCCGGTGCAAAGGGGGAATCACCGGAAACGTCGACGACCCTTGCCAACTGTTGCCAGATCCATTGCGCCAGAAATCCAAACCGAACATTGGCGCAGATGGTCTTGTCGCGCGCCCAATCCAGTTCCAGCTGCCGTCGAATTGCGGTGCCGGGCACGATGATGGACTCGGAGACAAAGGGGTCGGCCCGACCAGAGGACAACGGATCAAGGTCGGCCAAAAGACGCCGGGTCAGTGCTGCATGACGGTTCGAAAAGATCAGGTTGAGCATGAACAGGAATCCTTAATCGTCATCCAAGAACCTCACTACCGCGTGGCACTCCAGTTTTATTGACCCCAATCAATGCCAGTCACCAAACAGACAGTGAGCAAACTCATGTCCCAAGGTGACCAGGGTCACCTTCCGGGGGACGATGATGTGACACACATCCAGCACGGCGATCTTCTTCCATACGGCGCAGGCTTCGACCGCAACTCCGAACGCCTTCATGCCATGAATTCTGCGCTCCTCTTCACAACGCCCCTGCACATCTCCGGCGTATTCAATGGTGATGGTCGACATCGTGGTCATCGACTTTTTCATGTCGAAGATGCGTTCCGGGTCTTCGTGAAATGGCTTGGCCAACACCTGGGTGGAGAATAGCAGCATGATCAAGAGAGGTTTCATCCTTGAGACGAGATCACAACGATGAACTGGCTCCCCCGGCCAGGCTGGAGAAACGATAGATGTATTTGCGGTTGGGGCGCGGATTGGTATGCGGACCCACCAGTACCCAGATCTCGTCGCCCCGAATTTGCACGCCATGCACCCGCTCCTGAGATGGATTGAGGTTGGTGCAGGGTATGCGCCGGGTCATGTTTTCGCCGGGGCGAATGACTTCGAGGGAATTGGAGGATTGGTCATAAAGTGCGTAACCATCGGTCATGGGTCTGTCTCCTGATGTTGGGGGGGGTCAATCCGGGGGGCGAAATAATCCCCCCGGGCAGGTTTTGGGATCTCTTTTGGGTAAGGGGGTCTATTCGGCAGTGGCCTCGGCATCAGGGGCTTCGGCAGTGTCCGGTTCCTCCACAGATTCCTCGGCGGCTTCCCGATCCAGCATGGCCTGCCACGCCTGCTGCGGGGTCTGCCGGCCATACATGATGGCCAGAACGCCCGGGGCGTAATGTTCAATCACCGAGTGAACATCGTGGCGCATGCGTCGGACCATGGCGACCGTCAGTGCACTGTCGTCGGGGATAACGGTGCATACCGCTCGCCATTCACCATCAGAGAGGTCAAATTCGAACTTGGCCAGAAACAGCCGATAGTTGGCCCGGGTCAGGTATTCCATGACCGCCATGCGCCGGTCTTCCGGCACGGTGAATGGCACATAGGCGAAGATGCCCAATCGGTTGCGGCTGACCCCTATGTCAAATACGGTCCGGCTGACCACCGGGTCGACATGGATACGGGTTGTCAGCAATACCCGCTCGCCCTCGTCCCGTTCGCTTTGTTCATAACTCCAACCCTTGTCATCGAGATAGGCCTTGACGGTGTCCACCAGGGTCGACTGTTGCGCCGGGGCTGGCGTTGGCTGCAGGCTGTCCTGCTTGCGGGTACTCATGCGCTGACCTCCCCGGAGGCAGCGTCTTCCTTCTCATCCCGTCCCTGATAGCTTTCAAACGCGGCCTGCGGCGTGAGTTCTCCAAAGGCGATGGCCATCATCCAGGGATAGGCATCGTTGAGATTGAAGTGGGCGGCATTTTCCAGGCTATTGATCATGGCCTGGCTCAGTTGACTGTCTGCCACCGTGACCGTCACCACGGAACGAATTTCTCCGTCATCCAGATCCATTTCGATCTTGCCGAGATAACGGGTGTAGTTGACCCGGGTCAGGTATTCGGCCACGGCCAGGCGCTTGGCTTCTGGGATATAGATGGCGGAGTAGACATACACGCCGAAGCGTTCCCGCCCGTCGTCGGCATCAAAGCTGCTGCGAAACTCCCCATTGGGCAGGGTGACGCCAGCCCCATACATGGTCAGGCCTTCTCGCTCCTCGATGTCGTAGTTCCAGCCTTCGTTGTCGAGATACTGTTTAACCGCCTCGGCAATGGGGCGGCTGGATTCGGTTGATTCGGTCATCGTGTCTCCTCCCGATGGGGACTGCGGGGCATTCGGACCATCCGGACGCCATGGCCAACACGATAAGCGAGGGGGGTGACAGAGTGAGTCGCGGGGTGATGCGCGGCTATCGATAATTTTTTCTGGCATGCGACCTACTCTGTCATGGTGGAGACCTAGGCTGTGTTCCAGGGCCGCGGTGTTCTGCATTCCGTACCGACATTAAATTCCCGGTGAATGGCTTCAACAGAACACACGGCGGCCGGTTTTCAACCTTATATGGAGGTCACCCCATGTCAGCCTTTTCCGATTCCCGGCGTTATTTCTCGAAGTTTTATCGCAACTTTACGGTTCAGCAGACCGATCACGGCTGGGTCATTCTGAATTTTCCCAACTGGGCGACTTATGGCCCGGTCAACCAGGGACCGTTCGGGACCTATCAGATCGCCTGCATGCAGATCGATCGCCTGTTGAATTCACAGCGGTGACCGTAATGAAGCACATCTTTTTTGTGATTGCCCTGCTGTTCACCACGTCCTCCTGGGCCTGGGGCCCAGGCTGGGGACCCGTGTGGGGCCCGGGATGGGGACCCGGCTATTACCCGGGCTGGGGTGGCATGGGCTACGGCTATTACGGCGGTGGCTACGGGATGCTTGGCATGGGTGTCATTCAGACGCCTTCGTTCAATTACACGACGACGATCGTGCAATCCCCGCCCATCATCGTCAACCAGACTGCCGAGAGCCCGCCGCGCTATCCGGCCAATGCTGGAAACCAGGGCTACAGACGCTGAGTAGCGAGTTGATTCATCTGAGGAGATTTGTCATGAAAACTTTTTTGTCAGCTGTTTTTCTGATCGCTTCCTTTTCTGCCTGGGGCATTGATCAGCCCTATGGTCCCTATAACCAGCAATACACCTTCAATCAGAATCAGCAGTACGGTTCCACCAACTGGTACAGCTCGGCACTGGGCATGGGAGTGGCGCAGGCGGGTGTGACGCTGATCGGGGGGTTGGTCAATGCCATGTCCCGGCCTGATCCCGTGGTGTATATGCAGCCACAGCAAGCACCGGTCTATGTCAATAACCCCGCAGCGCCGGTGGCTGCGGCCACCGCACCGGGGGCCGGCACCGGCAATTGCAGCATGCAGACCCTCTACGATCGGCAGGGCAATCCCCGATACGTGAAGGTCTGCGACTGACCAGGGCCATGCCGGACCGACACCATTCAGACTTGATCGGGATTGAACCGATGGCGTAGATTCGACACGGTCTGGCTGTTACCTGATTCCTGAGAATTCAGTCACCTGATCCATGATCACCTGGGGGAAAACACGCTGTGGCAACTGAGAACAAATCCAACCGGAATGAACCCAAGGACGCCATCCTGCGCCAATGGGTGATGCTGCAATTGATTCCGAGAGAACCGGGTGGCATCACCACGCAGCAACTCCGAAAGAAACTGGCCGAGGCCGACCCCCTCTACGACGTCCACAAGCGCACCATCGAGCGCAATCTCATGCAGATGATGAGCATCTTCCCGACGCTGGATTACCGGGAACAATCCGGGGGGAATCTGTGGTTCTGGGAACGAGATACGGTCCTCGACATCCCAAAACTCGATGCCAAGAGCGCCCTGATGTTCAGGCTGGCGAAGGACTACCTGTCACCCCTCCTGCCAAAGGCCACATTGAAGGAACTCGAACCCCACTTCAAGCAGGCGGAATCCACCCTGAAAGACATGGGTGAGCGCCACTACTCTCGTTGGCCGGACAAGATACGGATCATCCAAAATTCGATCCAACTCAGGCATCCGGACATCAATGAGGATATTCTGGATACCGCCTATGACGCCTTATTCCATGATCGCAAGATGCTGACCACCTACCGTTTAAGGAATGGGGAAATCTGCGATTACCAAATCAGCCTACTGGGGCTGGTGTTCCGGGATGGTGTGATTTATGCGGTCAGCCAAATTGACGGCAAAGACAACGTGCGGCAACTGCCATTGCACCGCATGTTGGCAACTTCCCTGAGCGACGAGCCATCCACTCCTCCCCTTGGGTTCGATCTCGATCAATACGTAAGAACCTACTTTGACTATCCCTTACGAGAACTCAAGGGCAATGAAGCACGGCGGAACGAGATTCCGGATAAGATAAAACTGACAGTGGCGATGGATCCGGTTTCAGCTGTCCATTTGCGAGAATCGCCGCTATCGGAAGACCAAACCGAACAAATCCTACCGGATGGCCGAATGGCCTTTACGGCCACGGTTAACAATACGGAACGGCTGCGGTGGTGGATTTTGAGTTATGGACCGTATATGGAAGTAATTTCCCCCACTGTAGTGAGGCAGGAGATCAGCGACAAAATCAAGACAGCCATGCAATATTATGGAGAGACATCATGACCTATTGGAAAATTGCCCCAGGCGAACGCGCCGGCAATTGGGACATCCAACGTGATAGCGGCTATATCGGTATCGGCTGGCCGCAACTTGGCAACGTTCTTGAGTGTACCAAGCAAGAATATGACCGAAAACGTGAAGAACAAGCCCGACTGCTTAAAAGGAAAGCGTTTGATGGTCATAGAAATGTGTGGACTTTCATACATTCCATTGCTATCGGCGACATCATCGTCGCCAATCGGGGAATACATCTCATTGTTGGGATTGGCATAGTGACTGGTGATGCCAAATATGTCGCTGACAGCAATAGCAAGTACCCGAACCGCAGAGCCGTTGACTGGAAATACATAAATAATTCTGGCCTTCTGTTGCCTTCAGCACAATTCACGCAAGCAACGGTAACAAAGATCAGCAATCCCGACTGGATTTCGTTCTCCCAGGATCTTTTGAAAAGTTAAAATAAAAACAATTGAAACATTATTTGATGCCACGCAAAAGCATTACACCAATATGATATATCTTAATAATAACCGCAATAGGCCTCACGCAACAATATATAAAGACGAAAACGCTTTTTACGATCTCAGACCAGACCAGAAACCACTAATTAATGGCAAAGAACTCAAAGCGCCAATTGAAAGCCTAGAGTTTAAATTTTACGGACAAATAATAGCCCTTAGTAAAGATGACGAATGCAAGGTATTCAAATACGTCAATATTAATCATGCACATCCTGAACTTAGTGAAATAGAGTACACCACGTACACATTTTCAGAAGCCGTCATAAGAGATTATCGCAATGATAACGGGGACATCATCAAATCAGTTGTTTTTCAAGGAAAAGAAGTTGAAAATAAAAAAGAAACCATCACAAAAGAAGAAGCTAGGAAAATATATAATTTTCTCTTTGACATAAACGGAAACTTCAAACAAAGTAGCGTTTTTGCAGATAATATCACGCAACAGCAAACAGACAGCGGGAGTATTCCCAACATGATCCATCAAAGAAACACAATATTGTTTGGCCCCCCCGGGACCGGAAAAACCCATGCATTAACCAGCCTAGCCCTTTCCATTCTCGCGCCCAACCAAGGAGATGACGCCAGTTACGTCACCCAAGCCCAAAGCATCATCAACGGTAAGGACCTTACCGAAGTAAGCCATGAAGATTACCAAACTTGGCACTCTAAACTGCAGGTGCTCATCCACGCGGGTCGAGTGGAATTCACCACCTTCCATCAAAACTATGCCTATGAGGACTTTGTCGAAGGGCTTAAGGCCGAGTTAGATGAGAAGACAGGCACGGTGCATTACAAAATCGAGCCCGGGATTCTCAAGCGCATTGCCTATCGGGCTCTATATTCCTGGCTGACTGGCAAGGAAACTGGCTTCGAGCTTTCTGGGGACCAGATGACAAAGGTCACAGATTACCTTTCGGGTAAAGTCCCACACGGTGATGCGCCGGAGGCCATTCCCAACTACGTCCTCATCATTGATGAGATCAATCGCGGCAATGTGGCCCGTATCTTCGGGGAGTTGATCACGCTGGTCGAAAACAGTAAGCGGGCCTGCCGCGAGATCACTCTTGGCTCGCAACCCGTCTTCGCCACACTGCCCTATACCAAAGAGCGGTTCATCCTGCCGCCCAATCTGCACATCATCGGCACCATGAATACCGCCGACCGCTCGCTGATCGGCCTGGATGCCGCGTTACGGCGGCGGTTCGATTTTATTGAGTTACCCCCGCGTCCAGAACTTCTGAGCACTGACGTAGACGGCATCAATCTCCAGAATTTTCTGAGTGCCCTGAATCAAAGGATCGAAGATAAGGACACACGCGATCATTGCATCGGTCACGCCTACTTCATGGCAGTGAAAAGCGTTGAAGATATTCAGGAGGTGATGCGACGCAAGGTCATTCCACAGCTTCAGGAATACTTTCATGACCGGCCTGCTGAACTCAAAAAACTCCTGACAGTAGCTGACCGATCCTTCGTTAATGACAAAGGTGTTATTGACTCGGTTGTTCTTGGCGACCCTGACATGTACACCGGTTTTGCCTCCCAATGATTCGGCTCATTCTGCGTGAAGGCGAGCGCTACAGTGCCAAGCAGATTCGGACTCAGGTTTTTTCGGACCACCAGGCAACTAGCGTTATTGCCGATTTTCCTGAAGAGAGGACCACTCTTCTGGTCAAGCGCATTATCGAGACACTCATTGAACTAAAACTGCCCAGCACGCAGCTACCCACGGTTACATCTGTTCCTTTATCCGAAGACGCGGAAAACGACGACGCTTTGGATGATGAGCGAGACGAAGACAATAGGGTCTACCTGGCTCGTCCAACACGCAATGGCGGTCTTGCTCTACGGCATTTGGTAGGGTCGGCAACCCTTCAATGGCTGCCGTCAGAGGGCCTGCCTCCGGTCGCCGTCGAGGTACTCCCCAAGATCACGCACGAGGATGAGGATGCTGATAGGGCCAGTTTGCGCCGCATGTGGGAATACGCCTGCGACCTGAACCTGCGAGAGGAAGAGCAGGCTAACGAAGCGGACGATGCCAAAATGCCTCTGCATGAATGGCTGATCCAGCGCTTTCTTAACCAGGTTGAGCAATTACTGGCGCGCGGCATTCGGGCAAACTATGTCGGCAATGAGGGCAATCTTCTGACAGTCAGGGGCAGGCTGTCGGTCCAGGAGAACCTGCGACAAAACACGCATGCCCCCCATCGTTTCTATTGCCGGTTTGAGGAATTTTCACCCAACCGGCCTGAAAACCGGCTGATCAAGTCGACGATTCTCGCAGTGCGTGCTCAAACCCAATTACCGGATACCCGCCGGCGTGCGGCTCATCTGGCGGAGTGGTTACACGAAGTCCCCGCATCCTCCGACATCTCGCGCGACTTCGCTCTTTGGCGAACTGATCGGCTGATGACCCATTACCTGGAAATTCGCCCGACCTGCGAATGGATTTTACGATCTCAATCGGCTTCACCCGTGGCAGGCGTCCAATCCATGATTGGCCGCTTCGTTCGTATGAACGATGTCTTCGAGCGTTATGTTACACGTTGGATGCAGGAAAAAATGCGGGGGAATTATCAGGTGCTCGGGCAGGGTGAGGGCGAAGGCACTTTGCCGTTGTGCAAGGACACTCATGACCGTCCGGAATATCAGATGCGACCAGACATCCGCGTTGTTCGTTGTTCAGCCTCTCAAAAAAACTGTGTCGCGATTCTAGATGCCAAATGGAAACCGTCCAATAAAGACGGCAAACTGGCCTCCGGTGGTGATCTCTATCAGATGTTTGCGTATGCCAGCCATTGGCTGAATCGCTGTGATCATGAAGCTGAACCCCGCCTGATCAGCCTGATCTACCCCGCAACGAATGATGGGGAAACCTCCTATGCCTTTTCATATCCGAAGTTGGACGGTGTGACTGCGATGGTACTGAGATTTCACCTCCCACGGAGAACTGCCAATGACCGGTGGCGTGAGGGATTTTTGGTGGATCAGGCAACCCTCAACATGGCACCTTACCTACCTTTGCCTCTGTCAGATTGGACGTCGGCAATTGGATGAGCAACCTTGGCACGAAACTCCAGAACTGGTGAGGTTCGCTATTGAACCCATCAAACTCCACGGCGTTTTGTCTCAGTTCGAATACGTCAGAAACTGTCGTCGCAATTATCCGTAACTATTGGCATTGGACCGCCTAACTTCTCTGTAGCTCGACGGATTCGGCTACGTGCGATCAACCAAGAAGTACAAACAAACTCGGATGTCTCACCATCCCACGTCATACCGTCGGGGGCAAATAAGGAAATATCCCAACAGCCGCCATCACAAGGACGAAGCTTTCTGGCATCAACAGTCCCGCCAACACCCTCGACCATCTCTCGAACAATCCTTTCCACTTCACTCATGGGCTGTTCCCTATGGAAACGCTGAACAAATCAAAAAACCCAGCGACCAAGGTGTTTCGAGACACCCAGCCGGACAACACTCTATCGAGATATGAACGGGTCACTCCGCCTCACCTGACTCAGTTCCAACCGCCAAAGACAGGCCTGAATCGCTTGCTGGTATCTTGGAGGGCAGATGTATTCGCTGTACCAGTCAAGATCGAATATCCGCTGCCAACTGGCCTGAATGACGCTTTGTCTTTGCGCCAACCGATCGACTGCGTCCTCAGAAATAGCGTCAAATTCCAGATCAAATGCCTCGTCATCCGCCTGATTGATTGGCAGATACCAATCATTCAGTACTTGATGCCAGAGTGTAAAGTCGGACAACAGGACCTGCTCATCCGGCACGTGACATTCTACCCGATAGCCTTTTTGACGTTTGGGCAGATGATGCTTCCGTGCGATCGGTTTTTTCCTAGGCCCCAAATACTGGTACCAGGCCCACAACGGGAGTTTAACCCCTGTCTCTGGCGGACCGAGTCGCTCTTGCATCTGCTGCATCATCCAGCGATAGGCGGTGAGAAAATGTTTCTCACCAAGCGCTTCGTCATCGCAGATCAGATATCCGCGGTCATTGAGGCTTTTCCAGGCGGCTTCCGTCAGGATCGTCCACAGCCTCATGCCATTCTCTCCGAATAACCCATAAGTTCATCCCCAAAGACTTCAAGCACTGCCCACCGCAAGGCCTTGAGATAGTTCGTATCCAACCACTCGTCACGTCGATGTTGCTGGTGATAACCAATGCTGATGTTGGTGCATTCGGGTATGAGGTCGATGTAGTAACGCACGTCGGTCAGTCCACCGGTGCGGCAAGGAGTCAGCTCATAACATGTGAGGTGCGACGATAACTGCCAACTCAATTCCGCCACAAATTCTGGACTACACCCTCGCTGGCCGGCAAAGTGACTCACCACGTCCTTGGTTCCGGGGCGATCAAAGCCAATCGCTCGCTGGAAACCGGCCAGCCAGTCACGCCGATGAACCGCCAGCCAGCGGGACCCCTGACAACCCCGCTCCTCACCCACATGAAAGACATAAGTGCCGGGAATATCCGCTGCGATCATTTCCAGCATGAGCCAGATGCCCGCGCCATCATCCGCGCCGAGACATTCACCATCGGGTGAGTGCAGGTCGCCGGGTCGACCTCTGAGGCTTTTTACCTGCTGATATCCATCTTGGGTGTGGACGGTATCCAGATGGCAGGCGAACAGGGTGGGTACCGCACCGCCGGGAATCTCATGCACCAGGGCGACGGTTTCCTCACGATCATCGACCCATTCTTGCGCATCCGTCGGCATCCACTCCATGACCTCGGGCAGC
>Ga0172373_10003925_pt1 | contig 21264 bp, 14 predicted proteins | sample Lak10m_2_FD_114546 | JGI IMG/M metagenome (GOLD analysis project Ga0172373, IMG submission 114546) | Freshwater microbial communities from Kabuno Bay, South-Kivu, Congo - kab_092012_10m | ecosystem: Environmental > Aquatic > Freshwater > Lake | place: Democratic Republic of the Congo...
AATTCCCGCCATCGAGGGCTATCGTCCCGATTTGATCGTGGTGGCGAGCGGCTATGACGCCAACGATTTCGATCCGCTGGGCCGCATGATGCTGTACAGCGATTCTTACCGCGAGTTGACCAAGACCGTGATGAACCTGGCCGACACGTATTGCAAGGGACGATTGGTAGTGGTGCATGAAGGCGGCTACGCCGAGGCCTATGTGCCGTTCTGCGGCCATGCGCTGGTGGAAACGCTCTGCGGCGAAAGAACCGCTGTCGAAGATCCCTTCATGGCCTTCGGGGTGGGCCAGCAACCCTTCGAGCATTTCCGCAAGTTCCAGCGTCAGCTGATTGACGAGATGGCGGCCAAGCTCAAGTAGTCCATACTCCTTATCAAGGGAACCAAAAATGAATCTGAACGAATATGCCAGCCAGGATGCAACCGGACTGGCGACACTGATCCGAAGTGGGGAAGTTTCCGCTGTCGAAGTCCAGAGGGTGGCGCGCCAAGCCATCGAGACGGTCAATCCGAAAATCAATGCACTCGCTGCACCGTTGTTCGCCCAGCCGCTGGACTACAACGCCAGCGGACCGTTTGCCGGCGTGCCTTTCGCGATCAAGGACATTGTCTGCCATGCGGCGAATGTGCCGACGCGCTTCGGCAGCCGTTTCATTCCTGCCAATTTTGCCTTTCCTTACGACACCGAACTCATGAAGCGCTGGCGTGCCGCCGGGCTGGCGACGCTGGGCATCAGCACCACGCCCGAGTTCGGCTACAACTCGAATACCGAAGCGCTGGTGTACGGTTCGACCAAGAACCCCTGGAATACCACACGCTCTACCGGCGGCTCGAGTGGTGGTGCGGCATCCTTGGTTGCTTCGCGCGCCTTGCCGGTGGCCCATGCCAACGATGGCGGCGGCTCGATCCGCATCCCCGCGGGCATCTGCGGCGTAGTCGGCTTGAAGCCGACGCGCGGTCGGGTTTCTCTGGCACCGGATGCGGCCGAAGCGCTCTCCGGCATGGCCATCGAATTCGCCGTGAGTCGCTCGGTGCGCGATACCGCCGCCTTGCTGGATGCAGTCGAAGGTCCTGCCACCGGCGAAAAATACGAGATCGCCCGGCCGATGCGCCCGTATGTCAAGGAGGTCGGCGCCAATCCGGGCAAGCTGAAGATCGCCATTTCGCCCAAAGGCTGGTCACCTGTGCCTATTCATTCGGCCTGCGTGGCGGCGGTCGAGAAGACCGCCAAGGTGCTGGCCGGTTTGGGGCATCATGTCGAGGAAGCCACGCCCAAGTTCGATGTCGAAGCTTTCGACAACGCCAACGTGGTTCTCTGGTCGGTGGGTCTGGCGGACTGGATCATGTCTTTTGCGGAAGCGTTGAACCTGAAGCCATCGCCGGACAACCTCGAAGCCACGATCTGGGCTTGCTTGCAGCACGGCAAGAAACTTACGGCGATCGACCTGCTGACGTCCGAGCATGTCATGAACACGGTATGTCGTTCCGTGGGAGCATTTTTCCAGGGCTACGACCTGCTGCTGACGCCGACGGTTGCGGCTCCGGCGACGCCGCTGGGATTTCTCAACGCCAACGATCCGGCTTTGGATGCGACGGCCTGGACGCGCAAGATCTTTACCAACATGCCTTTTACCGCACTGTTCAACGTCACGGGTCAGCCGGCGATTTCGCTGCCGCTTTGCATGAGCGATGATGGTTTGCCGGTTGGAATGCAGTTTGTCGGCCACTTTGGCGATGAGGCGCGTCTGATCCAGATCGCCTCCCAGCTTGAGCAGGCGATGCCCTGGATAGAGCGCAAGCCTGCTGTTTGCGCAGGTGCCTGAGCGATTTCAGCCATGAACCTCAAGGAATATGCCAATCAGGATGCAACCAGCCTGGCCAGCTTGATCCGCAGCGGTGAAGTCTCCATTGCCGAAGTGCATCAGGCTGCGCGTCAGGCCATTGCCGCCGTCAACCCTCGGATCAATGCCCTTGCTGCGCCGGTGTTCGACCAGCCTCTGGAATACAACTCCCGCGGGCCGTTCGCCGGCGTGCCCTTCGCCATCAAGGATCTGATCTGCCACGCCGCCGGCGTGCCGATGCGTTTCGGCAGTCGCATGGTGCCGCCGGATTTTGCCTTCCCCCACGACACCGATTTGATGCAGCGCTGGCGGGCGGCCGGACTGGCGACGCTGGCGCGTACCACCACGCCGGAATGGGGCTTCAACGCCAACACCGAAGCGCTCGTGTATGGCTCTACAAGAAATCCCTGGAACACCGGACGTATTGCCGGTGGTTCCAGCGGCGGGTCGGCGGCGCTGGTGGCCGCACGGGCCTTGCCGGTGGCGCATGCCAACGACGGCGGCGGTTCGATCCGTTGCCCGGCAGCGATGTGCGGCCTGGTCGGCCTCAAACCGACGCGCGGCCGGGTGCCGATCGGACCGGATGTTGGCGAAGCGCTGTCGGGATTCGCCATCGAGTTTGCCGTGACACGCACGGTGCGCGACTGTGCCGCTCTGCTGGATGCGGTGGAGGGACCGGGAATCGGCGACAAGTACCAGATCGCCCGCCCCGTGCGTCTCTATGCCAAGGAAATCGGGGTCGAGCCGCGCAAGCTGAGGATCGCCATTTCTCCGAAATGCTGGTCGGGTGCGCCGGTCGATGCCGAAAGCGCCGAGGCGGTCATGAAGACCGCCAAGGTGCTGGCCGGTATGGGCCACCACATTGAAGAGGCGACACCCCAGTTCGATCAGGAAGCCTTCATCCTCGCCAGCCGCGATGTCTGGAGCATTGCCTTGGCCGACTGGATACTTGGCATCGCCGGCTTTATCAACGTCATGCCCACACGTGACAATATCGAAGCCACCGCCTGGGCCTGTATGGAACACGGCAGACGCTTGTCGGCCATCGACGCGTTGAAAGCGGATCATGTCGTCAATGCGACCTGCCGCGCCGTCGGGGCATTCTTCCGGAACTATGACATCCTGCTTACGCCGACCTGGGCGCGGGTGGGGTTGCCGCTGGGATCGCTGAATGCCAACGATCCGGCGTATGATGCCGATAGCTGGACCCGGCAGGTGTTCACGCTTTCCGCATTCACGCCCTTGTTCAGCACGACCGGCCAACCGGCGATGTCGCTGCCGTTGTGCATGACTTCGGACGGTTTGCCGATCGGCCTGCAGTTTGTCGGGCACTTTGGCGATGAAGCCACGCTGTTCCAGCTAGCCTCGACGCTGGAAAAAGCCATGCCCTGGTCGGGCCGCAAACCGGCCGTGTGCGCGGGCGAAATCTAATCGCAAGAAAGGAGATCACGCTATGACCGCAACCAGTTATGTCCACGGAGCTTCCGATATTCCCCTGATCGGCAGCACCATCGGACAATATTTTGACGATGTTTGCACGCGCTATGCGGCTTCCGAGGCTGTCGTGGTGCGGCATCAGAATGTTCGCCTGAGCTATACCGAATTTCGTCGCAGGGTCGATGAGCTTGCCTGTGGTTTGATGCGGCTCGGTCTGCAGGCGGGAGAACGGATCGGCATCTGGTCGCCGAACAATCTCGAATGGGTGCTGACCCAGTTCGCCACGGCCAAGGCCGGCCTGATCCTGGTGAATGTGAATCCGGCCTACCAGCGTGCCGAACTCGACTATGCCATGAACAAAGTGGGTTGCCGCGGGCTGATCCTTGCCCCGGGCTTCAAGACCACCAACTATCTCGACATACTCAACGATCTCGCACCCGAACTGGCGAACAGCCAGCCGGGCAAACTGAAATCGGCCAAGCTGCCGCAATTGGAAATCGTGGTTCGCCTCGGTACCGGCAAGACGCCAGGGACGTTCAACTTCGATGACTTGTGCCGGGCACCCAAGGCGGAAGAACTGGCAGCGCTGGAGGCTTGCGGCAAAAAATTGCAGTTCGACGACCCGATCAACATTCAATTCACCTCGGGCACCACCGGATCACCCAAGGGAGCGACGCTCTCGCATCACAACATCCTCAACAACGGCTTCTTCATCGGTGAAGCGATGAAGCTGACTTCAGCCGACCGGCTGTGCATCCCCGTGCCGCTGTATCACTGCTTCGGCATGGTGCTGGGCAATCTGGCCTGCCTCACGCACGGCGCCGCCATGGTGTTTCCGGGTGAGGGCTTCGACCCGCTGGCGACGCTGCAAGCCGTGGCCGAAGAAAAATGCACCGGCTTGCATGGCGTGCCGACGATGTTTATTGCCGTGCTTGACCATCCCGAGTTTGCCAAATTCGATTTATCGACCTTGCGTACCGGTATCATGGCCGGCAGTCCCTGCCCGGTCGAAGTGATGAAACGCGTGGTGCAGCACATGCACATGGAACAGGTCACCATCGCCTATGGCATGACCGAAACCTCGCCGGTGAGCTTCCAGAGTTCCACCGACTCTTCCCTGGAAAGGCGCGTGTCGACCGTCGGCCTGGTGCACCCCCATGTCGAAGTCAAGATCATCGATACCGAGGGGCGTATCGTGCCGCGCGGCGCCACCGGCGAACTGCTCACCCGCGGTTACTCGGTGATGCTAGGTTACTGGAACGACGAGGAAAAGACCCGCGATTCGATCGACGCCGCCGGCTGGATGCATACCGGCGATTTGGCAACGGTGGATGCCGAAGGTTATGGCAACATCGTCGGGCGCATCAAGGACATGGTGATTCGGGGTGGAGAAAACATCTATCCGCGCGAGATCGAGGAATTTCTCTATCGCCATCCCAAGGTGCTGGAAGTGCAGATTGTCGGCGTGCCCGACCACAAATATGGCGAGGAGCTCTGCGCCTGGATCATTCTGCGCGAAGGGCAGACGGCCACACAGGAGGAAATTCAGGCCTTCTGCAAGGGGCAGATCGCACACTACAAGATACCGCGCTATATCAAGTTTGTGACCAGTTTCCCGATGACCGTGACCGGCAAGATCCAGAAATTCCTGATCCGGGAGCAGATGCGAACCGAGCTTGGTCTGATCGAGGAAAAGTCCGCCTGATCCAGATCAAGGTGGAACGCGCAGCCGTATGTGATGCTTCCGCATCTTGCCATTTAAGATAAAAGAGGAGATAACGTCATGGCAGAGCTTGCCGACTTCATCCAGGCCCGTAATTTTCTGTGGGCGCATCGTACCGACTACGCAACGGCCTACAAGGATTTTCGCTGGCCCACGCTTGAGAACTTCAACTGGGCGCTCGACTATTTCGACCAGTTGGCGCAAGGCAACGACAAACCGGCACTGTGGATCGTCGAAGAGGATGGATCGCAAAAAATTCTGAGCTTCCAGCAGCTCAGCGAACGCTCCAACCAGGTTGCCAATTACCTGCGCCAGCTCGGCGTGAAACGTGGCGATTGCATGTTGCTGATGATGGGCAACGAAGTGCCGCTGTGGGAATTGATGCTGGCCGCCATCAAGCTCGGCGCCGTGCTGTCGCCGGCAACCACGCTCCTGACCAAGGATGACCTGACCGATCGCATCGAGCGCGGCAAGGTCAAGGTGGTCGTCACCAATTTGATCGAAAAATTTGCCGACATCCCGGGTTCTTTCATTCGGATCTCGCTCGGCAAGCAAGCCGCCGGATGGCAGCAGTATCAGACCAGCCATGAATGTGCGACGAGCTTCGCTCCCGACGGGGCGACCAAGGTCAGCGATCCGCTATTCCTGTATTTCACTTCGGGCACGACATCCAAGCCGAAGCTGGTGTTGCATACCCAGCAAAGCTATCCGGTCGGGCATTTGTCCACCATGTACTGGATCGGTCTGCAGCAGGGTGACATCCACTGGAACATCAGTTCTCCGGGCTGGGCCAAGCATGCCTGGAGCTGCTTTTTTGCCCCCTGGAACGCTGCCGCGACGGTATTCATATACAACTACGCGCGTTTCAACGCCCCGGATGTCCTCAATGTCCTGGTCAAGTACCGCGTGACCACGCTGTGCGCCCCGCCCACCGTGTGGCGCATGCTGATCCAGGAAAAGCTTGCCGATTACCCGATCAAATTACGGGAAGTGATCGGTGCGGGCGAACCGCTTAATCCGGAAATCATCGAGCAGATCCGCAACGCCTGGGGTCTGACGATTCGCGACGGTTTCGGCCAGACCGAAACCACCGCGCAAATCGGCAATTCGCCGGGCGCTCCGGTCAAGCCGGGCTCGATGGGGCGGCCACTGCCGGGATATCAGGTGGCCCTGCTCGATCCGCAGGGTAAGCCGGCCACAGAAGGCGAGATCTGCCTTGACCTGGTGCGGCGTCCGCTGGGGCTCATGGAGTGTTATGCAGGCGACGAAGGCAAGACCGAAGAGGTCATGCACGATGGCTATTACCACACCGGCGATGTCGCCAGTCGCGATGCCGACGGCTACATCACTTATGTCGGACGTGCCGACGATGTCTTCAAGGCTTCCGACTATCGCATCAGTCCCTTTGAACTGGAGAGCGTGCTGATCGAACATCCGGCCGTGGCGGAAGCGGCCGTGGTGCCATCGCCCGACCCGGTGCGCCTGGCGGTACCCAAGGCCTTCATCATTCTGGCGGCCGGTTTCCAGCCGACCCGGGAAGTGGCGCAGGACATTTTCAAATTCACCAAGGAACGCCTGGCACCTTTCAAGAGGATTCGTCGTCTCGAGTTCTCCGATCTGCCAAAAACCGTTTCCGGTAAGATTCGCCGGGTCGATCTGCGCAAACAGGAGCAATCCAACCAGGCGGCAGCCGAAAGGCGGCCGAAGGAGTTCTTTGAAGAAGATTTCAGCTAGTGCCTAAGGCAAGCGCACTGGCGTGGTTCGGTAATATCGCGCGATTTGGCGCTTGTTGAAGCGCGCTGAGGAAATGTGGTTCTGATTCTAATAAAGGGAGAAGATCGATGCTAAAGATGCTGCGGCAATCCATTGTGTTACTTATGCTGACGGGCGGTCTCATGGCACAGGCCAGCGCGTTTTCTCCGGAATCGTTGGTCTGGAAAAAATGTGGCGACTGCCATCAGCCCGTCAATGGTGTCATGCCCCGGTTGGAAGAGATACGCACGACGCCGGAAGAGTGGACGGTCATCGTCGATCGCATGGCCCGGCTGTACAAGATGGAAATTACCAAGGCGGAAATGGATACCTTGCTGAAGGAACTGACTGCGACGCAGATCCTGACGCCGGCCGAAATGGACAAGGTTTCCTACCTGAATTTGCTGAATAACCCGCAGACCATGGAAGTCCCGGCCGGGCCGGATCAGGAAAAACTCTACAAGACCTGCGTGCGCTGCCACAGTTTTGGAAAAATCAACTCATACCGGATGAATCCGGCTTCCTGGGCCAAGGTTAGGGATTTCCACCTCTATCTGTATCCCACCATCGTCTACCAGATGCGGGAAATGCGTTGGCCCAAGGAAGCCGATGCCGTGCTCGCTTCCCTAACAAAGACCAATCCTTACGGTCAGGCCTGGCATGCGTCCACCGCCAAACCGGCCAATTCCTGGCAGATTTTCGGCCATGAACCGGGCAAGGGAGACTATCGCGGTGAAGCGAGTTTGACGGCCAGCGGCAACGACGAGTATGCCGTTCAGGGAAAGGTCACGTATACCGATGGCACCATAGAGAGTTTCAAGGGTGAAGCAACCCTGTATGGTGGTTATGCCCTGCGCACGCGCACTTCGCACAATGGCGTCAAAACCCTTGGTGCCTATTCTTTGGTCGATGGGAAACTGCAAGGCGAGCATCACTTTCCCGCACCCGACTTCAGAACCTCGACCAGCACTTGGTATCCGGCCGACGGCAAACCGCAACTGTTGAAGGTAACACCGGCTTTCCTGCTCAAAGGAGAGAAGACCAAGCTGGTGCTCGAAGGTATCAAGCTGCCTGAAGCCTCGGTGGCGGATATCCAGTTTGCCGGAGGTTCGGTCAAAGTAACCGGGGTGAAGCGCATCAGTGCCGAAGCCATCGAAGTGCAGGCTGAGTCTGTCAAGGATGGCCTGGTCAAGGCAAGCGTCGGCATCAAGGGTCTCAACACGCTACCGCTTGTCCTCGCCAAGCAGATCGATTACATCGCAGTGACCCCGGAGATGGGGCGCGCACGCCTCAACGGCAACAGCCGCTACCCGGCTGAAGGTGTGCAATATCAGGCAATTGCATTCGCCAAGACCGCCAAGGCGAGCAAGCCTGCCGATGATGTCCGCCTCGGACCGGTGCCTGCGACGTTCAAACTGACTGAACTCGTCAAGAGAAAGAACGATGACGATCTGCAGTGGATGGGAATGATCCACGCCAACGGAAAATACATTCCGCATGGCGATTACAACGCCATCCCGACGCGCTCGCAACAGGTCGAGGCTACCGGCCTGTCGAGGGTCGAGGCCACCTATAAGCGCGGTGGTCGCCAGTATGTGGCGAAGGGCCGGCTGGTGGTGACCTTGCCCGACTACATCCAGAGGATCAGGTAGGCATGCTCTGCGAATGGGCCGATCACCAGGTGTTTGGCGTCGCCGACGGGGCGATTCTGTTTGGTGTCGACCAGGGCAGCCTGTTTTTCATCGACGCGGAGACGCGCGGCGCATTGTCGCGATGGAATGACAGGCCGCTGCTGGATCTGGATACCGTGCCGGCTGCCGACCGGGAAATCCTCGAGGGGTTGCAGAAAGCGCGCTTCCTGACACCTGCAGGTAAGCTGCGTAAGCATCCGCCCCTGGCTCTGGATATCGGTTCGATTCCGCTGTCGACGATGGTGCTGGAGGTCGCCCAGGACTGCAATCTGAATTGCACCTACTGCTATGCCGATGGCGGTTCCTATGGTCGCTCGGCGCGCCTGCTCGATCCGGACATGGCACGGCAGGCTGTCCGGAAGCTGATTGATGAATCGGGCAACAAGGAAACCGTGACGCTAGTGCTTTTCGGCGGCGAACCGTTGCTCAACATGAGCGCTGTCAAAGCCGCGGTGAGTGAAGCCGGCACCTATGCCGCAGAGAAGGACAAACAGGTTTTTATTTCGCTGACGACCAATGGCACTTTGCTCAAGCCCGACATCATCGATTTCATTCATGAGCACAAGCTGGCGGTTTCCATCAGTCTCGACGGTCCGCCCGATGTCCATGACAGCAACCGGCCCGACATGCACGGCAAAGGCAGCTACGCAACGATTGCGGGAAATCTGCGGGGATTGCTGAACGGCGCCACGGCGCCTGTGGCCGCGCGCGTCACCTTGACGCCATCGCAATGGTATCGCAGCGAGGAGGTGTTTTATCACCTGCTGCAACTGGGCTTCCATGAGGTGGGCATTGCTCCGGTGAGCCCGGTACGGCGCGATCTGCTGCCGGACGCTCAGCAGGAAGACAACCTGCTGCGCAGCTTTGCTTCATTGGCGCGCGACTTTCTGAGCATGGCGCAGTTGAAGCGTGTTTTGCCATTCACCAACATCATCGACCTTCTGGCACGGCTTCATCTCGGCCAAACCAAGTCGATTTCCTGCGGCGCCGGCTACGGGTATTTGGCGGTCGATGCATCGGGCAGCCTTTACGTCTGCCATCGCCTGGTTGGCGAGGAGACGTTCCGGGTCGGCGATCTCGACGACGGGGCGAACCCCGGGGAGATCCGCCGGGCGCTGGATGCGGTGACGTGCGGCAAGCAGGAGATGTGTAGCAGCTGCTGGGCCAGGACGCTGTGCTCGGGCGGCTGTCATTATGACAATCATCTTCGCGAAAACCGCCTGGGACTGCCTCCCGGCGGGAGCTGCGATTTCATTCGCCGCTGGCTGCAACTGGGGATCGAGATCTACGCGGAACTGAAGCGTTCCGGCGCCGAAGAAGTCTTGCAGCGCTTAGGTAAACGAGTCAAATGTTGATTTCATTTTTTGAAACGGAGTAACGCTCGCAACGTATCCACAAGCATGGAGGCCCACAGCATTATGGACAAGAAAAAACGCATAGAAGCACTCAACGAGAAAGCCCGCGCCATCGAGACGCTCGCCAGCGGTGAACAAAATTCGGTGAAAGCGCTCGAAGAGGGTGGTTTGCTGGCCATGCCGGTTGGCTGTAGCACGATCTACGATACGGGTTGGGAAACCAATCCCCGCCCAAGCAACCCGGTCGGCATGTGCCAGCCTTCCGCGCATGACTATCTCGGCTGCGCAGGCGATTGCTGGTGGCCTGCACAAAATCCGGATGGCATGACCAATTCTCCGGATCTCGAGCTCATCTGCAGCAGCATTATCCGGGACTGGCGCGATATCAAATAATTCGGTACGGACATGTTCGTTGGCATCGATGGCGGTATGGATTCTGCGCCCGCGCCGATCGCACTGAGAAACTGGAACATTTAACGGGGAGTTGACGATGAAGAGCAATTATTACCGGCTGATAGGGATCGTGACGTTTTGCCTCCTTGCATTGGTGGGACGCAGCGAAGCGAAGGAGCTGATTTTTAATCTGGGCTACGGCAAGGTCCAGGTGATCGATGTTGGCAGCGATGAGTTGTTGCCCGATATCGCCATCAAGGGCTGGGCGCGCGAGGCCAGTTTTTCGGCCGACAAGAAATATTTTTACGTGACCGCAAGCCGCCACTGGATCCACAAGGTGGACCTGAAAGAGATGAAAGTGGTGCATACCATCGACATGCACTCGGGCGGCTGGGACCGTTTCATTTTCGGCATGGAATTGGCCGAGGATGGCAAGACCGCCTACGTTAATCTCTTGTCGCGCAAGACCAGCAAGGGTGAAGCCGTTGTCGGTACGCCGAATGTGGCGCAGATCGATCTGGAGACCGGGCAGATCCTGCGCAGCGTCGATGTGCCTTTCGGTGTGGCGAATCTGGCCTATGTCAAGAGCAAGAAAATGCTGTATGCGATCGGTCAGGACATCACCATGATCGATGTGAGTGGTAAAGACATGAAGACCGTCGACCAGCATCCGATGTTCGACAAGAACATGAATCTGCTGCCGCTGTTTACCTATGGCGAAGAAAACAACGGGGTGGTGTTGATTCCGTACTGGATTGGCGAAGCGCCGGGACTTCTGAGCATCGACAAAAACACCGGAAAGATCACCGAAACAGCCGTCAAGGACCCGATGATGGTGTACGGCGCGATCTATTCCCCCGACATGAAAAAAGCCTATGCCAACATGGACGAGCTGTATGTGATCGATTTGGCGACCCAGAAAGTGACCAATGTCGAAGTCATTCCGCAGGGCACGACATTCAGCGTGATGACCAGTGCCGATGGCAAGAAAATCTATTTGCAGGGCGGACCGACCATCACCATTTATGACACGCAGACCCTCAAGGTGATCAAGGTGCTGGAAATGTCTACGGATGGCATGTTGTTGCGCAGGATCACGCTATAACATCGGCATACATGGAGTATGGGATTCATGTCCACGATGCCAATCCACTCCCGCCGGATGCGCGGGATGTGTGCGAGGCGTCGTGGCGCACCATGCTCCCGCCAGGCCCGTTGCGGGCCATTTATTTCGGTTCGGAATTTTGCGCTGACCTGCTCCCGGGCAGGACGGAAGTCAGGCGGTATTGCAGCCAGGCCAGCAGCCTGAATGTCGATGCCGTACTGCTGACGCCGATTGCCTCGCCGGGTGGACTGGCACGCATAAGGAAGTTGCTGGCAGGTATCGCAGACATCGAACCTGCACCGGCAGTAGTTTTCAACGACTGGGGCGTGGCGAGTTTGCTGCGCGATGTCTTCCCCCATTTCCCACGGCGCGCCGGGCGCCTGATGAATCGCGGACTGCGCGATCCCCGTCTGATGGAACAAGCGCCTGCGTCCTTCTCTCCGGAAGGGGACAGAGGGCGGCGACTGCGTGCTCTGCTCGCTGGTCTTGGTGTCGGTGCGCTGGAAACCGATGCCGATATCGAAGGCACATTTCTTGGGGATGGCGCGGAAGGCTTGCAGCGCGTCCTCTATCTTCCCTATGCCTTTGCCGCCAGCAGCAGGAATTGTCTGGTGAAAGCGGAAGAGGCAGAATCCATCGATCAGTGCTTTACCCGCGGTCTGGATCTTCCCTGCAAAGGGCCATGCCGGGGACGCTGGCATCGGGTGGACCGGCCGGATACCGCCCTGCCGCTCTGGCGCGCCGGCAACACCGTGTTTTTTGAGGTCCCGCAATGCCGTGCCGAGGCCCTGATCCGGCAGGCGGATCGCATCGTTCTTCAAGCGAGGCCGGCACCATGAGAATCCTGGCACCGTTGCGGCATTCGAGCGAAGTCGCTTCCCTGCTGGAGGCCGGTGCCGATGAGTTTTTCTGCGGCTTGACCCCGCCGGGATGGACCGCGCGCTTCGGCTCGGCGTGGGCGAATCGCCGCGCCCCGCAGTCGGCAGGCGTGCCTGACCTTGCCGATTTCGTGCGGATCGTAGACCAGGCTGGTGATCGCCCCGTGTATGTGGCGTTGAATGCGCCGTATTATCCGGATGGAGCCGTGGCAATGCTGTCTGCATTCGGCGTCGAACTTCTGGAGCGCGGGGCGGCGGGACTGATCGTGGCGGACATGGATCTGCTGCTGGCATTGACCGAATCAGGCTTGGGCGCGAAAGTTCATCTGTCGAGCCTGGCAACCTGCATCAACGCCGGTTCGGCAAAGTTTTATCGCGATCTCGGAATCGGACGAATCATTCTTCCGCGCCATCTGACCTTGAAGGAAATTGAGCAGATATTGATCCCCGGCCTGGAATTCGAGGCTTTCCTGCTCAACGATGGCTGCGTTTTCGAGGAAGGGCTCTGTGCCACCACCCATGCTGCCGGGGCTTTCTGCAATCTGGACGGTGCCGGTACCGAGGGAATTTCAGGCGAGACGCTGGAACGCTACGACTTCTGGAAATGGACGCTGAATCACAGCGGCTGCCGCACCGGCAACGGCTATCCGATGGGGCCTTGCGGGCTGTGCGCAATACCCCGTCTGCTCGCAACAGGCATCGCCAGTTTCAAGGTGGTCGGGCGGGAAGCATCCTTGCCGCGCAAGGCGGCTTCAGTGCGGATTGCAGCACAAGCGCTCAGGCTGGCGAAGCAGGGCGCCGATCCGCTGGTCATCCGGCAATCTGTCGTGGCGCTGCGCGGTTCGCCGCAGATGTGCGAGGAACGGCACCTGTGCTATTACCCCGATCTGTGGGAGCGGAAGAAAACCGCATGCTGACTGGTTTGGGCTTGTTCACCCGGCATCTACATGGCAAAGGCGGACTGATTGCCACCTTGTTCCTGCTCAGTCTGGCCACCGCCGCCACTTCGCTGACCTCGCCCTTGATCGGCAAGACCTTCATCGATTCCGTTGTCGGCGAGCGCAACTATGCCTTGGTGCCGACTCTGGCGTCGGCGCTGCTTGGCTTGGCGGTTGCCGATCTGATCCTGGGGGCGTGGTCGCGGCTGGTACATACCCAGCTATCGGCGGGTGTCTTGGTGGAAATTCGGGAACGACTGTTTGCCCAATGCCTGCATGCACCGTTGGCGGAAATCGAGCGGTTTCGTCAGGGCGACCTGTTGAGTCGTTTCGGTGCTGACATCACCAAGATACAGACGTTGCTGGTCGACGGCGTCCTTGGATTTTTCCAGAACCTGCTTTTTCTGGGCGTTGCTGCGGCTATCCTGCTGCATCTGTCGATGTCCCTGGCGCTGTGGAGTTTTTTCGGGATTTTCATTGCCCTGGCAATTACCGCAAGCTTCCGCAAGCCGATTGAGCAAGGTACCCGCAGCGTGCGCGATGCAATGGTCGATCTCTCCCATTTCCTGACCGAGCGCCTCGGTGCCTTGCGGACGGTTCGTTTGCATGACGCGCAGAGCCAGGATCAGCGGGCATTTTCCGGCTACAACAACGCTCTGGTACGCCGCCTGCTCAAGTTCCAGATTCTCGATTCGGCCGCGTCCGGTTTCCCTGCGTTGACGCTGAGCGCCAGCCTGGCCTGGATCTATTTGCTCGGCGGCGGGCTGATCGAAAGCAACGCGATCAGCCTCGGTACCTTTGTGGCGTTTGTACTCTACCAGGGACGACTGGTCGGTCCGGCCATGGGTCTGCTCGGCTTGTTGCGCAACATCCAGGAAGCGCGCGTCAGCCTGGACCGGGTGACCGAGTTGCTGGCATCCGATTTCAAGGAGGCGCCGCGCGTAAGTTCCGATGGATGCAAGCCGGGCGAGATCCTGATCGAGGATGTCAGTTTTGCGTATGAAGGCGGTCCGGCGGTTCTGAGTGGCGTCAGCCTGCAAATATCCGCGGGAGAACATATTGCAGTGTTCGGTGCCTCCGGCAGCGGCAAGTCAAGTCTGGTACAGATTCTGTTCGGGGTGCGTCATGCACAACGCGGTCGGGTTGCAGTCGGTGCCACGACGAACGCTGCGCAGGCGCGGCTCGGCTATGCTGGAGGTGAGCCATTCTTGCAGCATGCGACCATCGCCGAAAATTTGCGCTATGGCAACCCGAACATCGGCGACGCCGAAATGCGCGAGGCGGCAGTTCTTGCCGAAGCCGACGAGTTTATTTCCGAGCTGCCCGAGGCTTACCAGACGATCATCGGCGGCCGAGGATTGGTGCTTTCCGACGGGCAACGACAGCGGCTCGGGCTGGCCCGGCTGATTTTGCGCAACCCGGAAATCCTGGTTCTGGACGAAGCGTTCTCGGCGCTCGACCCAGATACCGAAGCCAAGGTGCGACGGAACCTGTTGCGTCATTTTCGGAACCGGACCTTTTTCGTCATCAGCCATCGCCTGCACGGCCTGGAGGAATTCGATCGCCTGTATCTCCTGCAGGCCGGCCAATTGCGTCAGGTTGACGACATCGCACTCAAAGCTGAACTTGGCGGGAAGGCGATTCTCCGGGCTATGCCGAATGAATTATAAGTTGCGTATCGGCGTGATCGATACCGGGGTCAACCCCTGGCATTCCCATGTCAAAGGCGGCGTGACCGGTTGTCGGCTCTTCCTGGATGGGGATGGGCGCATCCAGCAGGACGACGATTTTCGCGATCTGGTAGGTCATGGCACCGCCGTTGCCGGTGTATTGCGTGAGCAACTGCCAGAGGCCGAGATTTACGCGGTACGGGTGTTCGAGAGGAATCTGACTTCCTACCCATCCCTGGTGGCGCGTGCCGTCCTGCAGGCCGCAGCAGAGGATTGTTCGATTCTCAACCTGAGCCTGGGGATGCCTCCCGGTCCCGGTTGCGACATCCTCGCCACGGCTTGTCAGGAGGTCCAGCAGGCTGGATGCGTCATTGTTGCCGCGGGTCATCCCGCTTATCTCCAGTGGCTGCCAGCTTCCTTGCCTGGTGTGCTGGGTGTGATTGCGGATGACCAGGTACCGCCGGGAGAACTCCGCGTGGTTGCGGGACAGCCTTATCCTTATGCGGCTTCAGGGCGTCCGCGAACGTTGGACGGGTTGCCGGTCGCGAACAATCTCTGGGGAAATTCCTTCGCTTGTGCCCGGGCAACCGCCTGCATCGCCGTTCACGGCAAAGGGGTGAAGGCATGATGACGCAGTACAACGGGATTGCTTGGAGAAATTTTTGCACGGCAGAAATCCCCTAAATCGCTAAAAACCGTTTATCCTTACGGGCGTTCCAGGCGTGGCGAAATAAAGGCGGTACCGTGATACCCCATGTCGCGCACATAAATGCAGCCCTCCATAAGAATTTCTGCTAATGCGGTGCGTAGGGCGATAGGCTTTTCTTTTTTTTGATGTGTTTTCGGAGGAGACGAGAAGATGGGTACATCCAGGGTGTTTATGCCGCGCGTGTCGCAATTTGTGGCAATTGCGCTGGCAGCCATGGCGGGGCAGGCTTTAGCTGCGGTGAGCGAGCAGGAAGCGGCCAAGCTGGGCAAGGAGCTGACGCCGGTCGGCGCCGAACGCGCCGCCAACAAGGACGGCACCATCCCAGAGTGGAAGGGCGGTACACCTAAAGCCAAGCGCAACTTTAACGATCCGCGGCCCGATTTGTTCGCGGGCGACAAGCCGCTGTTTTCGATCGATGCCAGCAACATGGACAAGTACAAGGGCAAGCTTTCCGCTGGCCAGATCGAGCTGCTCAAAACCCGCAAGGGCTACCGGATGGACGTTTATCCGACACGCCGCTCCTGCGGCTATCCGGATGTGATCGGTGAGCGTACCAAGCAGAATGCCACGCATGCCAAGCTGACCACGGATGGCAACGCCTATCTGGCCCAGGCTGTGGGCGGCGCATTCCCCTTTCCGATCCCCAAGAACGGTGCCGAAGTCGTGTGGAATCACCGTTTGCGCTGGCAGGGTTCGGGACGGCATGAGTATTACCAGACCAACTTCGTCAATCCGGATGGCAGCTTCTATGGTTTGGCACAGGATCAATTGACGGTCATGCCGTTCAGTTCGATCAAGGCCAATTCCATAGCCGATGCCAACGATTCCCAGATGAAGATCTTCAATGTCGCGGTCTCACCCGCCTCGCGTACCGGCGAAGTGATCCTGGCGCATTATTTCCTAAGCGGCAAGACGGCCGATGCCTGGATGTACTTTCCCGGCCAGCGGCGTGTGCGCCGGTTGCCGGCCTTCGATTACGACAATCCGATTCCCGGCTACGAGAACCTGGAGACTGCCGACCAGTACCCGATGTTCGCCGGTAATCTGGACCGTTACGATTGGAAGCTGATCGGCAAGCAGGAGATGTACATTCCCTACAACAATTTCAAATTTGTCGCCAAGCGCAAGATCGCGGAGGTTTACCAAGGGCTCTATCCCAACCGCGACCTGATGCGCTATGAACTGCACCGGGTCTGGAAAGTCGAAGCCACGGTCAAGCAGGGCATGCGCCACATGTTTGCCAAGCGCACCTTCTATCTGGATGAGGACAGTTGGATGCTGATGGCGGCAGATCTGTACGATGCGCAGGGGAAACTCTGGCGCATCCAGGAAGCGACGATCTACCCGGCCGTTGAACTGGGCGCTTGCGTTAGCCAGGAGTTCATGTCTTGGGATCTGAACGTGAATCGCTACATGGCCGAGAATGCCACCCAGGAAGCCAAGCCGACCGACTGGCTCGCTGGTGACGAGGGGCGCATCGACCTGAAGAAATTTGAACCCGACGAACTACGCCGAGCGGGCGAGCGCTAAGCGACCAAGGAGGAAGACGACATGACACAGAAGAACACGATGAAACACAAGACCCTGGCCGTGGCGATTGCTGCTATAGGCGTGAGCCTGACGAATCCGGCGGCGGCCTTCAAATTTGACCTGAATGACGGCATCAGCGGCAGCTTCGACTCGACCCTGTCGTTCGGAGGCCAGCGGCGCATGCAACGGCCGGATCGCTCCATCATCGGCGCGGACAGCGGCGGCACCGTGGAGAGCACGGGACGCCTGGGCGAACTGGTGAATGGCCCGGGCATGGGCTTCGCATCCCCGCCGGACTTCAACTACACCCAGACCGACGACGGCAACCTCAACTACAAGAAGGGCGACATCGTCTCCGCCACCCTGAAGGGTACCCACGAACTCTTCCTGAAGAACCAGAGTGGCTGGGCGGCCTTGGGACGCGTCACCTGGTCCTCCGACTTCAAGTCCTACAAGACCGACCGCACCCCGCTCGACAAAGACGCCAAGGACGCCGTGCGGGAGAACTACAGCCTGCTCGATCTGTGGGTCTCCAAAGAATTCGACTGGGCCGGCAATGCCGCCAAAGTCAAACTCGGCAACCAGGTCATCAGCTGGGGCGAAGACATCTTCATCATCGGCGGCGTGAACTCCATCAACGCCCTGGACCTGCGCAAAATCCACATCCCCGGCGTCCAGCTCAAGGAAGTCTTTGTTCCGGCGCCGATGATCTCCCTATCCACCGGCCTGGGCAGCGGCTTCTCCACCGAAGCCTACTATCAGTTCCGCTGGAACAAATTCATCCTCGACCCGGCCGGCACCTACTGGTCCTCCGCCGACTTCATCGGCCGGGGCGGCATGCGCGGCGCCTTCGTGCCGACCTCCGTGCTCAACAACATCACCCCGTTCTCCCCGCTCCTGCAGAGCTTCGGTTTCCCATTGCCGACGCGTGCACTGGGAGACTTCGACCCGACCCAAGGCCGGACCATGGCCTACCTGGCCGGCAACGGTACCATCATCCCGGTCGAACAGACCTCACCCAAGAACGGCCGGCAGTATGGCTTCAACCTGCGCTTCAAGCCCCAGAACAGCGAAACCGAGTACGCAGCTTATGCCATCCGCTACCACGACAAACTGCCCTTCGTCGGCTTCAAGGCCTTCTGCGCCGGCGGCACGGCAGCCTGTGCCGATCCGGCCAACCTGATCTACGCCGCGGCCGTCGAACAATATGGCCAGGACAAGAACCTGCTGGGCCTGTCGCTCAACACCAAAGTCGGTGATTGGGCGGTGGGAGCGGAAATATCCTACCGGCCGCGGGACAGCGTCGCCATCGACCCGACCGTACCGTTTGCCGGACGCTACAGCCTGGGCGAAGCCGCGGCTGTGGCCAATGGCGGCACGGCGATGGTCAATGGTTACAAGAACGAGAAGAAATACCAGGCCCATCTGACCGGGTTCCGGCTCTTCCCGCAATGGATCACCATGCCGTTGGGCGCGGCGGAAGGCTATTTCATGGGCGAACTGGCGGCGACCTATTATCCCGATCTCGACCTGTCGGGAGCCGTGCCGTATCTGCTCAACAACTACAACCTGCCGGACCGGCGTTCCTGGGGCTATGTGGCGGAAGTGGGCCTGACCTATGCCAACATCTTCAGTTCCGGCTGGACCATGTTGCCGATGGTTGATTTCTACCATGACGTCAAGGGTACCAGTCCGAACACCATCCCCTTCGTCGCGAATCGCCGTGCCATCGCGTTCAACATCAACTTCGACTATCACAATGTCTGGAAGGCCAATGTCGGTTACACCACCTTCTTCGGTGGCGGCAACCTCAACATGATGCGTGACCGCGACGTCCTCAGCGCGTCGGTTTCGTATATCTTCTAACGGCGCGTTTTCCTGCGCTGCTGGCGTTCTCTCGAACGCCAGCAGCGTTTTCGCGCATTGCTCGGATAGCAAGGACATAGGCTAAATGGCTAGCATCGTCGGAATCGTCAAAACACTGGAAAATTTCTTCTTCCGTTTCCGGGCACAGACGCTGGCGGTATTGTTGTTGTTCACAGTGGCGATGGGTTACCTGGCGATGCAGCTGCACATGTCGGCAGGCTTCGACAAGCAGCTCCCGGTAGGCCACGAATATACCGACACGTTTTTCCAGTACCGTACTGAGCTCTTCGGCGCCAATCGCGTGATGGTGGTGGTGCGCGCGACCAAGGGCGACATCTGGAACAAGGCTGCGCTCAAAAAACTCCATGAAGTCACCGAAGCCGTGCTGTTCCTGCCCGGCGTCGACCGGCGCTCAGTCCATTCGCTGTGGACGCCTAATACACGCTTTTATGAACTGACCGAAGATGGGTTTCGAGCCGAGGATGTGATCGGCGGCAACGTCACGGCGGATGCGCTCGACGAAGAAAAAATAGGCAAGATTCGCGATCGGGTCATCAAGGGTGGCTACATGGGCGACCTGGTGGCCAACGACAATACTGCGGCAATGGTGGTTGCCGACCTGCTCGAAGAGGACAGCAACACCCATCAGAAACTCGACTATCTGGCACTCGCCGATAGGCTCGAAACCGAGGTTCGCGCCAAACTAGAAACCCCAGAACACGAAATCGAGATCATCGGTTTTGCCAAGCAGATTGGCGACATTGCGGACGGCGCAAAAGGCGTGGCGGTATTCTTCGGACTTGCGGCTTTCCTGACGATGTTGTCGGTGTATTGGTACTGCCGTTCCATTTTGTTGACCCTGCTGTCGATTATCTGTTCATTGACCTCGGTGGTATGGCAATTCGGCACATTGACCCTGCTCGGCTACGGACTCGATCCGCTCGCCATCCTGGTTCCCTTCCTGGTGTTTGCCATTGGCGTATCGCACGGCGTGCAACAAATTAACGCGATTTCCAAGGCGGTGGCGCAAGGACAGGATTCGATTGGGGCCGCCCGCGAAAGCTTTTCCAGTCTGTTCATTCCGGGTACCCTGGCTCTGGTGACCGCCTTCGTCGGCTTCATCACGCTGACCATCATTCCGATTCCGATGATACGGGAACTGGGCATCACGGCCTCGATCGGTGTCGGCTACAAGATTGTCACCAATCTGGTGATGCTGCCGGTGGTGGCTTCCTATTTCCGTTTTTCCAGAGCCTATGCCTTGCACCTGGAGGAAATTCAGGCCAAGCGCGGCGCATTCATTGAACGTCTGGGCTTCATTGCCGAAATCAATCATGCTCGCCTGGTGCTGGGTTTTGCGACCGTGTTGTTCGCGGTGGCAGTGTGGCAAAGCCATGGCCGCCATATCGGTGCATTGCAGGCCGGTGCGCCAGAGTTACGCGCCGAATCGCGCTACAACCGGGATGCGCAAAATGTCGTGAGCCGCTTCAACCTGGGCATGGATGTCCTCACGGTGGTGTTCGAGACACCCGCCGATTCCTGCAACAACTTTGCCATCCTCAACTACATCGACCAGTTCACGCAGGACATGTCGCAAGTTCCGGGAGTGCTGACGGTGACCTCGCTATCGTCGCTGGCCAAGTTCGCCAATGCCGGACTTAATGAAGGCAACCCGAAAATGACCGCATTGCCGCGCGACAGCAAGGCCTTACAGATCGCCGTGACCTATCTGCCGGATTCGGGCAGCGTGTCAAATCGTGCGTGCACCATGATGGCGGCCAATGTCTATCTGGCCGACCACAAGGCGACCACCATCAAGCCGGTCGTCGAAGCAGCCAAGGCGTTTCGCGAAAAATACCTTGCCCAGAGCGTGGGCGCCAAGTTATTGTTGGCCTCGGGCAACGTCGGTGTTTTGGCAGCGATCAACGAAGAAGTTGAAGCGCGTGAACTGCCCATGATGCTCTATGTCTATGCCGCGATCATGGTCCTGGTGCTGCTCGCGTATCGAGACTGGCGTGCCATGCTGGCTTGCTGCGTGCCGCTGACACTGGCCACTTTCCTCGGTTACTGGTTCATGAAAACTCTGGATATTGGGTTGACCGTGGCGACCCTGCCGGTCATGGTATTGGCCACCGGAATCGGAGTCGATTATGCTTTCTATATCTATAATCGCCTGCTGATTCACCTGTCGCACAAGGAGCCGATGAAGGTTGCCCTGAAAGGCGCCTTGCGCGAGGTCGGCATTGCCACTGTCTTTACGGCCATTACCTTGTCGGTAGGGGTGGCGACCTGGTCTTTCTCCGATCTCAAGTTCCAGGCCGAAATGGGCATACTGCTGACGTTCATGTTCATGGTGAACATGATTATGGCCATCAC
>Ga0172373_10003926_pt1 | contig 21262 bp, 15 predicted proteins | sample Lak10m_2_FD_114546 | JGI IMG/M metagenome (GOLD analysis project Ga0172373, IMG submission 114546) | Freshwater microbial communities from Kabuno Bay, South-Kivu, Congo - kab_092012_10m | ecosystem: Environmental > Aquatic > Freshwater > Lake | place: Democratic Republic of the Congo...
CGACGGCGGCCGCACCTGGCTGGCGAACCAGCACATCGAACAATCTGACGGCTCGTTTTGGGAAAAGAACGGCCAACCCGGCAAACTCGAGGCCTGGGCACAGTCCGCGCCGGTGGTGGATGCGAAGACGGGACGCATTTTCTTTTTCTACGCGCTCAACGAAGGCACCAAGGACCAGAACTTCACGCGCGCCTTTTACCGCTACAGCGACGACGACGGTCTCACTTGGCTGCCTTCGGAGAAGGACGGCAGCCGCATCGAAATCACGCAGCTCTTTGCCGACAATCCGCACGGCTGGACCTTCCACATGCCCGGCCCCGGCCACGGCATCCAGCTCCGCCATCAGCAGGGGAAAAATGCGGACAAGAACGGGCGGCTCGTCGTCGCCGTGTGGCATCGCCGCGCTGTCACGGCGAACCCTCGGCTCTACGGCGTCTCCATGCTGTTGAGCGATGACCACGGAAAGACGTGGCGGCACACGGGCGACTCGGGCATCGGTCACGGCATGAACGAAAGCCGCGTGGTCGAACTCGCCGATGGACGCCTCCTGCTCAACGCGCGCGGCGGTGCGGGCGTGCGCGACGGCCAGTCTTTCAATACGGCGAAACACCGCGTCGAAGCCCTGAGCGATGACGCAGGCGAGACCTTCGGCACGCCCGTCGTGCGGACGGAGTTTGAGTATCTGTTCAAGAACGGCTGCGACTCCTCCATCCAGAGCTACCCCGCCGCGGATGGGACCGGCCGCAGCGTCCTCCTTTTCAGCCGCCCCGCCGCGCCGGACAAACGCGCCCGCATGACCGTCAGCCTCAGCGAGGACGAAGGCCGAACGTGGACGCTGCACAAGCTCATCAACCCCGGCAGCAGCGGCTACTCCGACCTCATCGTCCTCCCCGACCGCACCATCGGCCTGCTGCACAACCAAGGCAGCCGCGTCGCCTTCGCGCGCTTCAATCTCGAATGGCTCAAACAACCATGAAACCCCTCCTAACCGCCCTGATCCCTCTCTCCCTCGCCCTCGGCAGCCTCTCCGTGCGGGCCGCTGTCCATGAAGCCGATGTGTGTGTCTTCGGCGGCACCTCGGGTGGAGTCACGGCCGCCGTGCAAGCCGCGCGGATGGGCAAGACGGTCATTCTGGCCGAGCCGGGCAAGCACCTCGGCGGCATGACCAGCGGCGGGCTCAGCGCGGTGGACATCGGCGATCCGCGCAGCGTTGGCGGCATCGCGCGGGAGGTTTTCACCCGGCTCGCGGCGACGGTCGGCGTGAAGCTGGCCTGGGATCAGGAGTTCAAGGCCGCGGGCGGTGGTCCGGCCACCGGCGGTGCCTATGCGATCGAACCGCACAAGGCGGAGCAGGTCTTTGCTGACATGGTCGCGCAAGCCGGGGTGAAGGTGCATTTCAACGCACGCCTCGGCTCGTTAAAAAAGAACGGACCGCGCCTCACCGAACTCGTCATGGAGAATGGCGATATCTTCCGTGCCAAGGTCTTCCTCGACACCACCTACGAGGGCGATCTGATGGCAAAGGCGGGCGTGAGCTACACGCTGATGCGCGAAGGCCGCCAGCAATACGGCGAGACCTATGCCGGCATCATTTACGAGGAAAAATACCAGCCCCGCACGAATCACCTCAAGCCCGGCCCACATGGCCGCGTGCCCGGAGGTCAGGGAGTCTGGGACCGCGACTTCCCGCTCGATCCCTATCGCGTGAAGGGCGACCCGAAGAGCGGGCTGCTGCCGCTGCTTCAAGAGGGCGCTCCCGGCACCCCCGGCGATCCCGCGCCGGGCATCCAGGCTTATTGCTACCGACTTTGCCTCACCACGAACCCGGCGAACATGATCCCGATCACGCCGCCATCAGACTACGATCCGAAGCGCTACGAACTCGTCGCACGTTTCATCGAGGCCTGCCTTGCCATCGGCGATGACATGGACCTGCGGTGGTTCTCGAAGCACGATCCGCTGCCGAACGACAAGTGGGACTTCAACACCGCCACCTTTGGCGGCAACCTGCCCGGCGCCTCGCACGCGTGGCCGGAGGCGAGTTACGCCGAGCGCGAAAAAATCGCCAGGGACCACGAGGACTATCATCGCGGCCTGCTGCACTTCCTCGCCACCGATCCGCGTGTGCCGGAAAAGGTGCGTCGCGACATGCAGCGTTTCGGTTTGCCGAAGGACGAGTTCACCGACAACGGCGGCTGGCCGCACCAGATCTACGTCCGCGAGGCCCGGCGCATGGTCGGCGACTTTGTCATGACCGAAAACCACACCTTCGGACGCCAGCCCGTGGCGAAATCCATCGGCCTCGGCAGCTACGGCACCGACGTGCATGAGATCCGCCGCATCGTGAAGGACGGCGTCGTCATCCGCGAGGGCAAGATCGCCACCGGACGCGACGGCGCGCCGCCGTATGCGGTGGGCTACGACGCCATCGTGCCGAAGCGCTCCGAGTGCGAAAACCTGCTCGTGCCCTTTGCGATGAGTTGCAGCCACGTTGCCTTTGCCAGCATTCGCATGGAACCGGTCTTCATGGTCACCAGCCAGAGCGCCGCCACCGCCGCCTGCCAGGCCATCGACGACGGCCAAGCCGTGCAGGAGGTGGATTACGCGAAGCTCAAGACGCGTCTCCTCGCCGACAAGCAAGTCCTCACTTGGCCGCCGAAGTGAACTACATTGCTCCACCCGCATGAGACATCTCCGCACCATCCTCATCGCCCTGCTGCTCGCATCCCCCGCCCAAGCCGACCTCGTCGCGCATTTCCGTTTCGACGACGACCTCAAGGACGTCACCGGTCAACACGATGGACGCCCGGTTGACCCCAGGCTCACGCCTTCCTTTGCCCCCGGACGCGTGGGCAGCGCGGTGGTGATCGAGAAGGTCAACGCGGGGATCGAGCTGGCGAATCCTTCGGCGATCGACTTCAGCCGCGACTTCACCCTCGCGACCTGGGTCAACGTGGGGAACTACTACGCGGAGATGCCGGTGCTCTTCAAAGGCCGTGCCGACAAGACCACTGCGCCGGACAAGTTCTTCGGCGTCTTCGGCATCGAGGGAATGCAGGTGCATGGCGAGGGCCAGGGCGAGTGGATCACGAACTTCCGCGCCTCGAACGGCCTCGTGCCGAACGATGGCGGATGGCATCATATCGCGGTGACGTATCGCGTGGCGGAGGCTCCGCACTTCACGCTCCATGTGGACGGCCAGGGCAAGACTCCCGCTGACAAAGGCACGTTCCGGGGCGGCGATTTCACGCTCAAGCCCGATGCGCCGGACAGCGTGCTGCGGATCGGCTGCCGTGCCGATGGCGATACGTGGCGCTACGTGCGCTCGCATTTGCGCGGGCTGCTCGATGAGTTGCAACTCTACAACGAGGCGCTGAAGGCGGAGGACATCCGCTTCCTCTTCGAGCATCCAGGCAGGACGACGGAGCAACGCGACGCCTTGACCATCGCGCCGCGGTTCCAGTTGGATCCGGGTCATCCCTGGCGTCCGCCCTTCGGCGTGGAGCGTGTCGGTCTGACGCCGGTGATCGTGCAATTCACCAGCGACACGCACCCGGCCCCGGAGCATTGGCTCGCGGCGCATCGCGAAGGCAAGGAAGTGGAGCGGAAAGCGCTCGACGTGTCGGGAAACTCCCCCTTCACCGCCCGCGTGACGTTCGCCACCTCGCCCGCGCCGGAGGAACTGGTGTTGCTTACGAAAACCAAGGACGGAAACACGGTCGAGCTGGCCCGCTGGAAGGTCGAGCGTCCGGCTCTGGAGGCGGATGCGAAGGCGGCGGCCGATCCGGTGATGAATCCGGTCGACCTCGGCGCGATCCTGCCGCCGGCGGACTGGCTCGTGCTGGGGCCGGAGCAACAGGCCCGCGTCACGGTCGCGGCCTTCTCCGCAAAGGAAACGATCTCCGGCGCGGAGCTGCTCGCGTGGTTTGAATCCGATCCTAACAAGCCGACGAAAGCCGACGCCGAGCTGCGCCAAGGCGTCCGTACTGAGCTGAATCTCACCCTTCCCTCTCCCGCCTCGGCCAGCGATCGCGACACGCTGCATATAGCGCTACGCGATCCGAAGAGTCGCGAGCTTTGGCGCAAGACCATCACCACGATGCTCATGCGCAGTTCGTCGAAGCTGCCCGCGTTTGGAGCCATCGAGACCAAGCTGCGCTACGACTACCCTATCCTCTCCTATTCCGGCCCGGATGAGGTCACTGAGATCCCCTATGACCAGGCCTGGGCACCGGAGCGGAAGGACGTCGTCATCGCCCTGCCGAACGGCTCGCGCTTTGTCTTCTGGCGCGGCGCGGCCTACACACCCTTCTGGGCCGGGAAGCACAACACCGCGCTGAACTTCGAGTTCGCCGAAGCGCCCCGTCGCCCGGACGGGCTGGACTGCATCGACGCCGCTTCCGACAAGGAGTTGCGCCGCAGCCGCGTCGAGATCCTCGAATCGACCGCCGCCCGCGTCCACGTCCGCTGGACTGCTCAACCCTGCGATTTGAACTACAAAGTCTGGGGCGAGACCGCGACCGAGGATTTCTATTTTTACCCCGATGGCTTCGGTTCGCGCACCGTCACCCTGCAAACCGAACCCAAGGCCGAATACGAGATCGAGGAACTGCTCATCCTCACCCCGCCGGCCGCCTATCCGCTCCGCGTCCTGCCGGAAAACCTCATCGACGTGCTCTTCCGCGATGGCACGAAGCGCGAATTGAAGTTCCCTCTCCTCGACCAGGAGCGCGACTACGAGCAGCTGCTCTCCGGCGAAATGCCGCCGCTCTTTCGCATCCGCTTCGGTGCCCGCGAGCACTTGTCGGCGATCTATTTCAACCCCGGCTGGACGCGCCTGCCCTCGACCGCTTACCGCCCGTTTTACAGCCAGGGCCAGATGGTGACGCCCTTCTACTGGGGCAATCATCTGCCGCTCGCCCGGCGCAAGCCCACCGGTCACAACATCGACGACCTCGCCGCGATGACCCCCGCGCACAACGCCATGATGTCCTGGGGACACCGCCGTCCGCAACCGCTCGAAAGCCGCACCGCCGAAATGCCCGACGCCCTCGGCGTCACCCGCACCATGCAGGTCGAGAAATGGGCCTGGCTCATCGGCCTCAGCGACGCTGATGACGCCCGCCTGCTGGAGTGGTCCCGCAGCTTCGCCACCCCGCCAAAGGTCGAGGCCGAGGGCGCAAGCCTGCAAAGCCCATCCTACCACACCGAACGCCGCGCCACGCTCTTCACCATCGAAAAGCCCGTCGTCACGCTCACGATCACCCCGTCCACGCCCTGCGTGAATCCCGTCTTCGAGTTTTACGGCGCCCCGAAGACGCTCTCGCATGTGGAATTGAGCGGACGCGAGTTAAACGCCAGCGACTACGCCTGGGACGAACGCGTCTTCTGGCTCAACGCCACGCTGAGGGATCCGTCGGACCTGCGCCTGGAGTTCGCGGCCGAGTGACCGGCGGAAATGGCAGGCACCCTGAGATCGGACACGGGAATCCGGACATGGGAATGAATTCCCCATTCCTTTGTCCCCATTCCTGTGTCCAAAGTTCCCCTACCCCAGTTCCGCCACGACCCGCTCGCGAAAGGCGCGCACATGCGACAACTCGTGCCGGCCGCGCGGATGAAGGAGGACGACCTGTTCGTGGCCGAGGACGCGCGAGAGATCGCGGAAGACGAGCTGCTGTTCGAGTTCGGGCGGAATCGGGGTGGCTTCCCGCGCCGGACGCGTGATCAGGGCGACACCCATGCCGATGGCGACGTAGTTCAGGATGAGGGCGAGGTTGTTGGCAGTGAGGCAGACGTTGACCCGGTCGGCGAGCCCGGCCTTGGCGACGAGGTGGTCGAACTGCATCCGCGAACTCGACGCCTCGCCCGCGAGGATGAGCGGTTGGCGGAGCAGGTCGCGCAGGGTCGGTTTCCGGATCGCGGCGAAGGGATTCGTGGCGAGGCAGACGGCCTGGAAGGCGAACCTCGCGAGCGGCACCGCCTCGAACCGCGCCGGAACCTCCATGCCCTCGGGCTGACCGATGATGGCGAGATCGGCCCGGTCCTCCGCGAGCAGGGTGAAGGCGTCCCGGGAAGGCGCGTCGATGAGCGAGAGCTTCACGTTCGGAAAGGTCCGCTGGTAGTCCGCCACGGGTTCGCGCAACGAACTGTTGAGGACGGTGGCGGGGGCGGCGACGCGAAGAATGCGTTCGGTCTTGCCCTGCCGGTCGGCGAAGACCCGCCGCAGGGAGTCGAAGCCCTCGACGATGGGCCCGGCGAGATCGGCAAGCAGTTCCCCGTCCCCGGTCAGGTGCAACTCCTGCCCGCGGGCCACGACGAGGGAGACGCCATACTCCGCCTCGAGCGCTCGCACCTGCCGCCAGACCGAGGGCGTGGCCATGCCGAGCTGCCGCGAGGCCTCGGCGAAGCTGCCGCAGCGCGCCGTCTCGACGAGTGCACGGATCTGGCGGAAGCGGACTTCCTTGAAATAGTGTCTCTCCTCCGGAACGGCGGCCTGCGGTTTTGCTTTCATTGTCCCTGATGTAATGCCGATTAGGAGAATATCAATGGCGACAACGCAATCGCGTCTTTGCCGTCGGGCGGGCGGGAATCCATCCTTTGTTATTCAAACGGACCGGCATGCCTTCGCTCCCCCATCAGCTTCCGTCGAGTTGCCGAACACCCCGCCTCGCCTGGATCGGGATCGTGTTCGTCATCGCCGCAGCGGTGCATGCGTCCGCCGACGACGCCTTTTTCCGCGAAAAGGTCGAGCCGATCCTGCGCGAGCGCTGCTACGAATGCCATTCCCACGCCGGCAAGATCAAGGGCGGCCTCGTGCTCGACTCGCGTTCGGGTTGGCAGGCGGGCGGCGACAGCGGTCCGGCGGTGGTGCCGGGCTCGTTGGAGAAGAGCCGGATCATCGAGGCGGTGCGCTACGCGAATCCCGACATGGAGATGCCGCCCAAGGCAAAGCTGCCGGACGCCGAGATCGCCATCCTCGAGCAGTGGGTCGCCCGCGGCGCGCCCGATCCACGCGAGTCGGCCGCGGTCGCGGCAAAGCCGGGCATTGATATCGAGGAGGGCCGGAAACACTGGGCCTACCAGCCGGTGCGCGACAGTGCCCCGCCGATCGTGCGGGACCAGGCCTGGCTCCTGACCGATGTGGATGCCTTCCTTTTGGCGAAGCTCGAAGCCGCCGGACTCGCGCCCGTCGCCGAAACCGACCCGCACACCTGGCTGCGCCGCGTCACCTTCGACCTCTCCGGATTGCCGCCGACGGAGGAGGAAATTGCAGCCTTTCTCGCCGATCACTCGCCCCGGGCCCACGAACGCGTCGTCGACCGACTGCTCTCATCCAAAGCCTACGCCGAACGATGGGCGCGGCACTGGCTCGACCTCGTCGGTTACGCCGAGCAGATCGGCACCGAGGGCAAAGTCTTCGCCGAACACGCCTGGCGCTACCGCGACTACCTTGTCGAGTCCTATCATTCCGACAAACCCTACGACCGTTTCGTCTGCGAACAACTCGCGGGCGACCTCCTCCCTGCCGCGTCGCCGAAGCAGCGGCGCGAGCAACTCATCGCGACCGGTTTCATCGTCCTCGGCGATGTCGACATCAACGCGATCGACAAGCTGAAGATGGAGCACGACTTCATCGACGGCCAGGTCAACAAGGTGGGCACCGTCTTCCTCGGCATGACGCTCGGCTGCGTGCGTTGCCACGACCACAAATTCGACGCCATCGGCCAGCAGGATTACTACGCCCTCGCCGGCATGTTCCGCAGCACCAAGACCACCTTCAAGACGCAACACGGGATCTGGAGCAACGTCCACCGCGTGCCCCTGCCGGAACTGGAGGAAGACCGCCTCCTCGGCGCGAAGCACGAGCAAACCCTCGCAGCGTGGCGTCAGGAGAAAGCCGGACTGGAATCCGAATCGAAGGCCCTCGCCGGGAAATCGGACGACGAAACCAAGAAGCGTCTCGACGAAGTGAAAAAGGAGATCACCGCGCTCGAACTGCGGATCTCCCACGGCGAGTATTTTCATCCCGGCAAACCGCAGGCCCTCGCCGTGGCCGATGCCGGGCAGCCCGCCGACATGCGAGTGACGATCCGGGGCAATCCCTACGCCCTCGGCGACACGATTCCGCGCGGGCTGGTCCGTGTCGCGATGTGGGACACGCAGCCGGCGATCCCGGCCGGGCAGAGCGGTCGGCTTCAGCTCGCCGAATGGATCGCGGATCCCCGGAACCCGCTCACCGCCCGGATCGCGGTGAACCGGATCTGGCAGAAGCTCTTCGGCGAGGGGCTGGTGCGCAGCGTCGATTACTTCGGCACCCGCGGCGATACGCCGAGCCATCCCGAGCTGCTCGATCATCTCGCGCATCGGTTCATGGAAGAAGGCTGGTCGCGGAAGAAACTCATCCGCACCCTCGCGCTGTCGAGGGCGTATCGGCTCTCCAGCGAAAATCCGAAATCCGCCATCGGAAGTGTCCGACCCAGCCCCGATCAGCCATCGAAGGATCCGGAAAACAAGCTCCTCTGGCGCATGAACCGCCAGCGGCTCGATGCCGAGTCGATCCGGGATGCCATGCTCGTTGCCAGCGGACGCCTCGCCGCGCCCGCCGGAGGTCCGGGATTGCCGCTCGAGTTTCCCGAGAATGTCTCCGGACTGCCGCTCACTGAAAAAGGCAATCATCCCCAGTTCGCGATCAAGACCGAACGCGGATCGCAGGCCTACGAGCGCACCCTCTACCTTCCGGTCGTCCGCACCGGCACCCAGCCCGGCACGGCGCGGCTGCGCGATGTCTTCGATTTTCCCCAGCCCGCCCAGCTCACCGGGAAACGCAACGAGACCACCGTGCCGACCCAGTCCCTTTACCTGCTCAATGCCGACCTCATCCGACAGCGCGCCGCGGGTCTGGCCGGCGATCTCATGAAGACCGCGGATCCGGAATCCCGCCGCCTTGAACGCCTCTGGCTGCGCGTCTTGAACCGACCCATCACCTCGACAGAGCAGGAGGAAGCGCGCGCCTTCCTTTCAGAGGCCCGCGCAGGTGGGGACGACCTCGCCGCCTGGACCGAACTGGGCCGCGCCCTCTTCGGCACCAACGAGTTCCTGCTCCGATTCTGATTCCGCGATGACCCGGTCCGCACCATTACCAGTTGTGCAAGGGTCCCCTTTTCCGGCGGTGCGCCGACGGGGAGGGGCGTCGGGCACGATGCAAACTTTCTCCTTTTCAAAAGGAGAAATGTCCGGAATCTTATCCTTCATGGAAGGAGAAATGCGTTCAATCATTCAGGAAAAGGTTGTTGAGGGCCTCGGTGCCGGCATTCCGTCGCTGACACGGCGGGAGGTTTATCTTCCCTCGGTTCCCGGCAAGGCGTTGGCGGTTATCGGAATGCGGCGCAGCGGGAAGACCACCTTCCTCTGGCAATGCATGGCGGAGCGGATGGCGGCTGGAGCACCGAGGGAAAGTCTCCTCTATTTCAACTTCGAGGATGATCGTCTTGATGGGCTGCAGGCGAAGGACCTGCACCATCTCATCGAGATCTACTACCGGATTCACCCCGGCTATCGCGACAAGGAGACCGTGCGTTTGTATTTGGATGAAATCCAGCTCGTCCCCAGCTGGGAGAGCTTTGTGCGCCGGCTCATGGACTCGGAGAAAGTCGAGATCATGCTCACCGGCTCATCGGCACGCTTGTTGAGCCGTGAGATTGCCTCTTCCATGCGCGGAAGGGCGATGGAGGTACTGGTTCATCCGTTCAGCTTCCGCGAGTATCTGTCGCATCGAAACCAGCTGGTTGAACGTCCGTTTCAGGAACTCCCGAAAGCGGCAAAGTCACGGGTCACTCAACAATTGAACGACTACCTGGTGCGGGGCGGTTTCCCGGAAGCCCAGGAGGCGACCCAGCGGGATCGCGACTCCCTTTTGCGCGGTTATGTCGACGTGGCGATGCTCCGCGACGTGATCGAGCGCCACTCCGTTTCGAATCCCACCGCGCTGCGTTGGCTTGTCCGACAACTCCTCGGCAACGCCGCGGGAGCATTCAGTGCGCAGAAGTTTTTCGACGCGCTGAAGTCGCAGGGGGTCGCCGTGGGCAAGGACACGGTCCACGCCTATCTGGGACACCTCGAGGACGCCTTCCTCATCCGGACGGTGAACTTGCACTCCAATTCTGAGCGGCGACGCATGGTCAACCCACGGAAGGCCTATCCCGTGGATCCCGGACTCATCCCCGTGTTTGAGCGCAACCGTCGATCGAACACAGGTCATGCCTTGGAAACGGCCGTTTTGATCGAATTGGAAAGGCGAGGCGCGAGAGTCGGCTATCTGCGCACCGCGTCGGGATACGAGGTCGATTTTCACGCGGATTTCCCCGAGGGCACGCTCCAGATCATCCAGGTTTGCGCCGATCTTTCGTCCAAAGAGACGCTGGAGCGCGAGGTTCGCGCACTGGTCGAGGCGCAAGACGAACATCCTGGAGCCATGCCTTTGTTGATCTCGATGGATACACCGCCTCCCGCGTCCCTGCCTCCCGGCATCCGCTGGCAATCCGCCGCGGCTTGGCTGCTCGGAGACCCGTTGGACTGAGTTCCGTGATTTTCCCATGAACGCCCTCCGCCACGCAAATCCCTCCCGCCGCGTCTGGCTCCAGCGCACCAGCGCGGGCTTCGGCGCGCTCGCCCTGAACGGACTGCTCCAGGCCGCGACGAATCCGCTCGCGCTGCGCGCCCCGATGCTTCAGCCACGGGCCAAGCGCGTCATTTTCCTCTTCATGTCGGGAGGCCCTTCGCAGATGGATCTCTTCGATCCGAAGGCGCTCATCCAGCAGAAGCACGGAAAATCCGTCGATGCTCCACTCCCCGAGCAGCACCGGCACGAGAGCACGGAAAAGCTTCTCGCCCTCGGCACCGACATCCCGGTGCGGCCGCGCGGGCAGTCCGGGGTCACGATCTCCGATCTCCTCCCGCACACCGCCGCCATCGCCGACGAACTCTGCCTGCTGCGCGCCGTGCATGCGGACAACAACCAGCACGGACCCGCCGCTCTCCAGATCCACACCGGAGCCATCGCCGAGGCGCGTCCCTCGATCGGATCGTGGATCAGCTACGGCCTTGGCACGGAAAACCAGAGCCTGCCGGGCTTCCTCACGATCCATCCCGGCATCGACACGAGGAATTACGCCGCCTCCTTCCTGCCCGCCGCGCACCAGGGGACGCCGGTGATCCTGCCCGCGAAGGTCAGCGATCCGGCGATCGATTTTCTCACCGACCCGTCCACCGACGCCTCCTCGCAACGACGCCGCTTCGACTTCATCCAGCGGATGAACCGCCGACTCGCCGGTCGCGACCTCGGCGACGCGCGGCTCGAGGGCATGATCCACAGTCTCGAGACCGCCTTCCGGATGCAGGCGGCCACCCCGGACCTCGTCGATCTCTCGAAGGAGACCGAGGCCACGAAGAAACTCTACGGGATCGGCGAAAAGACGACCGACAAAAACGGCCGCGCCTGTCTCCTCGCCCGTCGTCTCAGCGAGGCGGGCGTGCGTTTCGTGCAGGTCACGATGGACGGCTGGGATCACCACGGCGACATCCGCGGAGGTCTCCCGAAAAGCTGCGCCGCCAGCGACCTCCCCTGTGCCGGTTTGATCCGCGATCTGAAATCACGCGGCCTGCTGGATGACACCCTCGTGGTCTGGAGCGGCGAATTCGGACGCACTCCCTGGAGCCAGGACCTGAGCCGGACCGCGCCGATCGAGAAGCACGGTCGCGAACACCAGCCGGAAAGCTTCTGCGCCTGGATGGCCGGCGGCGGGATCAAGGGCGGCCTCATGCACGGCGAGACCGATGAATTCGGCTTCCGCCCGGTCTCCGGCAAGGTCCACCTCCACGACCTTCACGCCACCATCCTGCACCTCCTCGGCCTCAACCACGAGGAACTCACGTGGCGCCACCAGGGACGCGACTTCCGCCTCACCGACGTCTATGGCGAGGTGGTGAAGGAGATCCTGGCGTGATTCAACGCTCCCAGCTTCGAGACAAAACCCTCTTGAAGACCTCATCGGTCGCCCGTGCCATCGCTTCTCGGCTGTTGCAGCGCTCGACCCATTCACGTCCCTGATTCCCCAGCGCGGTGGCTTTGTCAGGATGCTCGAGCAGGTCCGCGAGCTTGGCGGCGAGATCACCCGTGTCATCGGCGCGGCAGAGCAGTCCTCCGCCTCCCGACGCGACCATCTCGGGAAAGGCTCCGCGATCGGGCACGACGACGGGCAGTCCGCAGGCCATCGCCTCGAGGGCGTAGATGCCCTTCGGTTCGACGAAGCGTGCGGGCACGGTGAAGAGGTCGATGCCTTTGAGAAATTCCACTTTCGCCTCCGCATCGGGCGCTTCGAGGTGACGGAAGCGGTCGGAAAGTCCGGCAGACTCAATGCGGGCGATCTGGGCGGTGTGGAAGTCGCGGTCCTTGGGGGAAAGCCAGCCTCCGGCGTGGAAACGAAGCTCGGGAAAACGGGGAGCGAGTTCGAGAAAGGCGCTCACGGCGAGGTCGAAGCCCTTTTCCGGGGAGAGGCGGGCGAAGTAGCCGAGGGTCTGTGCGGCGGGTCGGGCACGACGGGCGGCGAGGACTTCGTCGAATTCGGACACGGTCACGCCGAGCGGGGTGAGGTGGAATTTCTCCGCCGGGATCCCTAACAAATCCCCCACGTGGCTCCGGTAATGTTCGGAGAAGGTCAGAAAGCCATCGGCGGTCCGGGCGAGCTTCCGCATCTCGGCGAGGACGCCGGATTTCCACGGTTCGACGAGTTCGTCGAGAAAGACGTCATCGCCCTGCAGGGTCACGAGCACGGGGACGCCGAGTTCGCGTTTCAATGCGGGAATGGACCCGCCGACGAGGAGATTGGTCAGGCAGATGAGGTCGGGCTTCGCGACGTCGCGGAGCCATTCGACGAGGCGGCGCACTTCCTTGCGCTGGTTGCCGTCCTCGCCTTTCACCATCGAGAGAGTAAGTGAACCGAGCTCCTTCGCGCTGACGGAGAGGGCGCCCGAGGCGACGCGTTTGATGAGGCGCGGGTTGTCGAGCCAACGGTCGAGGAAGGCAGGGAGATGGCGGAAGAGCGGGATCTTCTGCTGAAGGTAGACATTGATCCCGCCGAAGAAGACTTGATCGATGGAGCGGTCCTCCTCGTCGACGCGGATGGGGGTGTAGAGCGGCAGCAGGGTGACGTCCCATCCCAGCGCGGAGAGGCCCGCGGCGAGGGCGTTGTCGCGCAGGCAACTGCCGCAATACATGCCGCCGGCTCCGGCGGTGAGGTAGACGACTTTGGGAGGGTGATTCACGGGTTTGGAGGAAGGGAGAGGCTCTGAACGATACGCTCCAAAGGCATCAATCCGCCAGCGAAACCGACTCGCGCTTTGGAGGCGGATGCCGCACAGTCCTGACGTCCATGAGATCCCTTGCCGTCCTCCTTCTCCTCGCCTCCACCCCTTCCTTTGCCGATGACTGGCCGCAGTGGCGCGGACCACTGCGCAACGGAGTCGTTCCGGGGGCCGTTGATCTGCCGGAGACCCTCACCGACGCGAATGCTCCGGTGAAACGTTGGGAAACGACCGAGGAAATCCCGAGCGATCACTACGGCGGCCATGGCAGTGTCGCGGTCGCAGGCGGAAAGGTCTTTCTCTCCCTGGTCTGGCATCGTGACGAACCCACCGAGACGCGCCGCATCGACGGCGACGTGCTTTCGAAGCTCGACTACCGGGGCACCGGTTCGCTCCCGAAAGAGATCGTCGAGAAGATGGAGACGGACCGGCAGAACCTGAGCCGCCGCCTCCGCGGCGAGGCCTTGGATAAATGGGCGCAGGAGTGGGTCGATGCGAACATCGACGAAAAGACGAAACTCTCCCTCGGCGGCTGGATCATCGGCCGATTCAAAAAAGGCCCGACGGCGATTCCGCTGTCGGTCTACGAGACGCTCAACACGGTGTCAAAGCAGGTCTTCCCGAACCAGGCCGAGGTCGAGGCGTGGGTCAACGAGCAGAATTTCGAACCCGCGATCCGCGACCAGATCATCGCGGCGATCCCGAACACGATGAAGGTCGCCGACGATGTCGTGATGTGCCTCGACGCCGCCACCGGAGCCGAACTCTGGCGTTTCAAGGCTCCCGGTTTTCCGAGCGGCCGGGCTTCGTCGAGCACGCCGGCAGTCGTCGACGGCAAGGTCTACGCGGCGCTTTCGGAGAAGCTTTACAGCCTCGACGTGGAAACGGGATCGGTGGTGTGGGAAGCGCCCCTCTCCGGTAAAAAGGGCCCGGCATCCTCACCACTGGTGCTCGAGGGAAAAGTCTACCTGCTCCAGAATGCGCTCACCGCCTGGGACGCGATCACCGGTGCCGAACGCTGGAAGAATGCGGAGGTGAAGGGATCGAACTCCTCACCGGTGTCCTGGAAGCACCTCATCCTCGCGAACTCGCAGGGGCAGGTCGTGGCGACGGATCGCGACACGGGCAAAACAGTCTGGTCTGTCCCCGGTGGGGGCGATGCGACGCCGGCGGTGGTCGGCGACACCCTCGTCGTGACGAGCACACTCGACGGCAAAAACCTCATCGCCTATGATCTTTCCGACACGGGCGCGAAGGAACGCTGGTCGCACGGCTTCCTCGCCCAGCGCTACAGCGCCAGCCCCATCATCCACGAAGGCTACGTCTACCATCTCTGCAGCGACCGGCACCTCTGCCTCGACCTCGCGACCGGTTCGGTGAAATGGGACCGGCAGGCCCAGTCGTCGATTTCCTCGCCGCTCCTCGCCGACGGGAAATTGCTCGTCTACGAAAACCGGGGTGGTTTTGTTAGTCTCATCCGCGCCGGTTCCGACAGCTACGAGGTCGTCGGCAAGGCGAAAGTCGGCGCACTCTACTGCGCCTCCCCCGCCCTCGTCGGCAAAACGCTCTACCTGCGCACGGCCAAGTCGGTGGCGTCTTATCAGTTCCAGTGACGGAGTCGAGTCTTTGGATTCTTATCCCAGGCCGACCATGACCACCGAATACCTCCTGAGCCCCGATGCGCGAACTCCTCGGTTGCAACACCGGGCGGATCACCCGCGAGCTGAATCCTCCCGAGGCGAATCTCTGGGTATGGATCCACCGCGCCAAGCAGTCCCTGAGTGAACCCCTTGGCGAGCGTCGGTTCGATCACGACGGCGTTGACACCCGCCTCGCTGCTTGAAAGACGCGACCGTTTTCCCGGCGAGACTTTTCGTTCGCGCGACTCGTCGAAATGCTAGATACTGCACGGGAATTCCTGCCGTCCATGCCCCGCCCCTCCGCCACCTCAAAACCCGCCAAGATCAAGGTCGGTGACTTTTTTGAGCGCCATCATGAAAGCCTCGGGATGGATCTCGTCGGGAGCGATCTCGGCTATGATCGCGAGATCCTCGAGCCGACCATCAACCGTCCCGGTCTCGCCCTCTCCGGGTTTTACAAGTATTTTGCGCTTCACCGCATCCAAGTAATCGGTCAGGCGGAGCGCTCGTATCTGCGGCATTTGAGCGAAGCCAATGCCGAGAAGCGTTTCTCCGACCTCTGCCGCCAGCGCATTCCGTGCATCGTGGTGAGCCGGGGACAGGAGCTTCCGGAGTCTCTCTTGAACATCGCGAACGGGGCGGGAATCTCCGTCTTCCAGACCTCGATGGTGACGATGAACTACATCAACGCGGCGACCGTGCGACTCGACTGGGAATTTGCTCCGACCACTTCGCTCCACGGGTGCATGGTCGATGTCATGGGGATCGGCATCCTCCTTCAGGGAGAGAGTGGCACCGGCAAAAGCGAGACGGTGCTCGGTCTGCTCCGGCGCGGTGCCAGCCTCGTCGCCGACGACATGGTGAGGCTGCGTAACATCGAGGACCGCGAGATCATCGCGACCGCTCCGGAGCTGGGACGCAGCTACATGGAGGTGCGTGGTCTGGGAATCATCAACGTGGCCGCCCTCTTCGGTGTCGGCACCTTCCGCACGGAAAAACGCCTCGATCTGGTCATCACCCTGAAACGAGATTCGGCGATGAACGAGATGGAACGCGTTGGCGTGGCCGGGCAGACGACCGGGATTCTCGGCATCGAAGTCCCCCACATCCAATTGCCCGTGGCAGCCGGTCGCGACATGGCCCAGCTCATCGAAGTGGCGGCCTTGGATCAAAAACTCCGTGCCCTCGGACATGACACGGCAGTGGAATTCAACAAGAAACTCTTGAAAAGGATGCACGACGAACGTAAATCCATGTTTTGATCCGTCCTCCCTTGTTTTTTGAATCGCCGCACCCGCAATGCCAGTTTGTGAATTAACCATTCCGAATGAGGACGGACTGCATGCCAGGCCCGCGGCAAAATTTGTCAAGCTCGCGAGTCGGTTTTCCTGTGAAGTCTGGGTCGAGAAGGACGACGAGGAAATCAACGGGAAAAGCATCATGGGCTTGATGATGTTGGCGGCCTCGCAGGGATCCGTCATCAAGGTCTCGGCCGAGGGCACGGACGCCGAGGCCGCACTCGAAAAACTGAGCGACCTCGTCAACAGCGGTTTTGAGGCAGACTGCTGAATGATCGCCATCCCCGGCTATCGTCAGGGGCTGGGATTTCCCTCCCCCGGAGCATAATTTTTCCGTTACCGGCCCGTTTAGAGAGCGACCCGCATGATTTCCTCCCAGCCGAAACCTGAAATCCGCCTCCAGGGCATTGGCGTCTCTCCGGGAATCGCGATCGGACCGGCCGAGCGGGTCGGCAAGGCTCTCGAAGAGCCCGAGCACCTCATCATCGAGCGGGCCGGGGTCGAAACCGAGCGCCAGCGCCTCAATGAGGCGATCATCACGACCCGCGAGCAGATCCTCGCCCTGCAGGAGAAGATCAGCGCAGCGGAGGGTGAAAACGATTCGGCGATTTTCGACGCCCACCTCCTCATTCTGGAGGATTCCAGCATACTCAACGAAGTGCTTCGGATCGTTGAGACCCAGCGCAAGTCGGCCGATTGGGCCTACTATTCGGTCTCGAAACGCTACATCGACTCGCTCCGTAAAATCGCCGATCCCTACCTGCGGGAACGGGCCGTCGATATCGAGGATGTCGCGAAACGCCTCCTTCGCAACCTACGCCGGGCGGCCGGAGATGATGGCGACGATGGGATGCGCCCCTCGCAGCCCGGCACGAGCATCCTTCTCGCTCACGACCTGACCCCCTCCGATACCGTCGGCCTCGACCGCACCCGGATCCGCGGATTCGCCACGGAGTTGGGCAGTCCGACCTCGCATACGGCGATCATGGCTCGCTCCCTGAGCATTCCGGCCGTTGTCGCCCTTCACGAGATGCCGGAGGATTTTCCCGCCGGCGACATCGTGCTGGTGGACGGATATCATGGTCTCATCATTCTCAACCCCTCGCCTGCGACCATCGCCGACTACGAGGCGGTGATCGAACGGGAGCGGACCGTTCTCACCGATCTGGAGCCGCTTCGTCATCAGGATACCCGGACGGCGGACGGCCGAAAGATCACCCTCTCGGCAAACATCGAGTTCATCGAAGAGCTCGACGGGATCCTCTCGCTCGGAGCCGAGGGGGTCGGACTGTATCGCACCGAGTTCTTCTACCTGAGCCGACCCGAGCTGCGGGACGAGGAGAACCAGATGAAAAACTACCGGAAGGTGGCCGCGGCGACCCATCCCCACGGAGTCATCGTCCGGACGCTGGATATCGGGGGCGACAAGCTCCTCCCCGAACTCTTCGAGGATCCCGAGCCGAACCCCTTTCTCGGCTGGCGAGGAATCCGCCTCAGCCTTGACCAGCCCGAGGAATTCCGGCTGCAGCTCCGGGCCATTCTGCGGGCGAGCGCCTTTGGCAAGATCCGCCTCATGTTCCCGTTTCTCTCCACTCTGGAGGAGTTGCGCGGAGCCAAGGCCCAGCTGGAATCGGCCAAGGAAGAGCTCCGCACCGAAGGCGTGGACTTTGACGAAAGGATCGAAGTCGGGGCGATGATCGAGATCCCGAGTGCCGTCCTGATCGCCGACCACCTCGCCCGGGAGGTCGATTTTTTCAGCATTGGCTCGAACGATCTTATCCAATACACGACGGCCGTCGATCGCGTGAACGATCGCGTTGCGCACCTTTACCAACCGGCCCACCCCGCCGTGATTGCGATGATCCGCGAGACCGTCGAAGCGGCGCATCGCCACGGGATCTGGTGCGGGATCTGCGGCGAGGTGGCCGGAGATCTCTCCCTGGCGCCGGTCTGGGTCGGACTTGGAGTTGACGAACTCTCGGTTGGCGCCTCCCAGCTACTGCGGATGCGCCGTGCCCTCTCTCGGCTTGATTCCGCGACCTGTCGCGCCCTGACCGACGGCCTCCGCACCTACGGATCATCCAGTCAGGTGAAGGAGGCGTCGCTCGAAATCGCCCGTTCGGCTTATCCCGAGCTACTTCTATGATCGACTCTCCCCGATTGACGATCGCCCCTTTTTCTCCAGAATAGCCTTTTCCCTCTCGAGGCCCTGTGATCCGAACCCTACAGAACGACTTGCGCGGGGAATCACCCATCGCCCAAGCGCGCGCCCCGCGAGCCATCGGAGCATTGGTCGCCCTTCTCCTGATCGCGGGACCGGACCTCCCCGCTCCCGATCTACCGGACCTGAAACTGTTGCCGACGCTGCCGCGCAATCTCTTCAAGAAAGGGAACGACGAACTGCTCGAGACGGCCCAGGCTCCGGCCGGCCCGGGCGGAATGTGCGTGCTGCCCACGGGCGACTACATCATCGCCTGCCATCCTTTCTTTCTGCCGCAGCATCGGGTCATGCGACTGGGGAAAGACGGCCAGTGGCTTCCCTTCCCCAACGAACCGATGAACGCCCCCGGATCGGGTGATCCCCTCCTGCTCGATTCGGTGCTCGGAATCGCCTGCGACTCTCGCGGAATCGTTTGGATGCTAGACAACGGCAGGCGATCCGGGACCGCCGCCAAGCTGGTGGCGTGGGATACCAAGCGGGATGAACTGCACAAGGTGGTGGTGATCGATGCCCTCGCCTTGAACCCGAACTCGTTCCTCACCAATCTCGCCCTCGATCCGGTGAGCCCCCACGTCTATCTCTCCGATCCCGCCGACGGCGTGACTTCGGCCCTGATCGTGGTAAATACCGAGACGGGACTGGCCCGGCGCGTTCTTCAAGGGGATCGCTCGGTGCAGAAAGATCCCGAGATCCTCCTCTCCGTCGACGGGCGTCAGGTCGAGGTGCGGCGTCCCGACGGAGTCGTGGCCAGCCCACTGACCGGAATCAGCCCCATTGCCATCGATCGTCGCGGCGAGTGGCTCTATTACGGAGCGCGGGATGGCGCCTCCCTCTACAAGATCCGCACCGAATTCCTCGTCCGCACCGACATCACGCCGCAGGTCCTCGCCACCCAGATCACCGGGGTCTCTCAAAAGCCAGTCTGCGACAGCATGGCGATCGATGCGAAGGGGCGGATCTATTTCGCGGACATCTCGCGGGGCTCAATCGATTACGTCACGCCCGAAGAGAATTTCCTCAACCTGCGTCTCCTCGTGCAAGATCCACGCATCATCTGGCCGGGAGGCCTCCTCATCGGACCCGACGGGCAGCTCCACTTCTTCAGCAGCCAACTCCATCGCACTCCCTTCTTCAACAGCGGCAAGGACGTCACCGCACCGCCCTTCTCCCTCTTCAAGACGCGTCCGCTGCCTTCCAGCAGGTTCAGCTTCCCCGCCCTTCCCTGATCCATGGCGACGATCCTCGATACCCTCAAAAAAGGGGCCGAATATCTCGAGCGGCACGAGGTGGACGAGGCGAGACTCAACATGGAGTGGCTCATCGCCCACGTCCTCAAAGTGGGACGGATGCAGCTCTATCTCGACTTCGATCGTCCCCTCACCGAGCCACAGATCATCACGCTGCGAGAGCTCACGGTGAGGCGGGGCAGGGGTGAACCGCTCCAGCATCTCCTCGGCACGGTCGAGTTCTGCGAGCTTGAGTTTCTCACCGACTCGCGCGCCCTGATCCCGCGTCCCGAGACCGAGGAGCTGACTCATCATCTCCTTTCGCTGACGTGGCCGGAAGAGGCCAGCCTCCTCGACATGGGGTGCGGCTCCGGGGTGATCGGCCTATCGCTCGCCCACCATCTCGCCACTCGCGGCGGAGCGCGGGTGACTCTCGCCGATCTTTCGCCCGAAGCCCTCTCGCTCGCCCGTGAGAACGCCGACCGACTCCTCCCCCGATCGCCCTTGCTGACCTTCCTCGAATCGGATCTTTTTGCGGCATTGGGCGATGCCCGCTACGACCTCATCGTCGCCAACCTTCCCTATGTCCCCCGCGGTTCCGAGACGGCCCTGAGCCGCGAAGTCCTGCGCGACCCCCCGCTCGCCCTCTACGGGGGGGAATCGGGTCTCGAGGTGATGGAGCGCTTCCTCGAGGCCGCGCCCCTTCACCTCCGCCCCGGGGGAAAGATCGCCATGGAATTCGGAATCGACCAGGCTCGGCCACTTGCCCGCCTCGCCGAAGAACGGGGGCTCACTGACGTCATCCTGCGCCCGGATCTCTCCGGCATCGAACGTTTTCTTTTCGCTACCCAAACCCCCGAACCCTGCTAGGATCCCAGCCTTCGTTTCACCAGGTGGGACGATCTGACCTTTCCCGATTCGAGACATGGAAAAATTCATCGTTCATGGCGGCAAGCCCCTCTCGGGCAGCGTCAACATCAGCGGTTCGAAGAACGCATCGCTACCCATCCTCGCCGCCACTCTCCTGACCCGCGAGCAGTGCATCATCCGGCGCGTCCCTGATGTCTCGGATACGAATTACATGCTGCAGATCCTGCAGAACCTTGGTGCCGAAGTCGAGCGGGCCAGCGGCACCGTCGTCATTCGCTGCGAGAAACTCCGCGGACACGAGGCCCCCTACGACCTCGTCCGCAAAATGCGAGCCTCGGTCTGCGTCATGGGTCCGCTCCTCGCCCGCCACAACCGGGCCGATGTCTCCCTCCCCGGCGGCTGCGTCATCGGCGACCGTCCCATCGATCTCCACCTCCGCGGCTTGGAGGGCCTTGGCGCCGAGGCCCGTGTCGAGGGCGGCAACGTGCGGCTCGAGGCTCGCTATGGACTCACCGGAAAAGTCATCGACATGAGCGGCAAGCACGGAGCCACCGTCCTCGGAACGGACAACGTGATGATGGCCGCCGTCCTCGCCAAAGGCACCACGATCATCACCGGGGCCGCCTGCGAACCCGAGGTCGTCGA
>Ga0172373_10003927_pt1 | contig 21260 bp, 13 predicted proteins | sample Lak10m_2_FD_114546 | JGI IMG/M metagenome (GOLD analysis project Ga0172373, IMG submission 114546) | Freshwater microbial communities from Kabuno Bay, South-Kivu, Congo - kab_092012_10m | ecosystem: Environmental > Aquatic > Freshwater > Lake | place: Democratic Republic of the Congo...
CCCAGCAGAACAATTCGATGATAAAGTCTTCCGTGGTCACGGCTCATACCTCCAACAGTTTGGCGACTATCGGTTGTATGACGTTCGTGACCTTTTTTCAACTAGCACCAACGGTTACTAGCGGGTTGATGCCGGGTATGGCTACCTCGAACCAGATGGCTGCGCTGCGCGATTCTTCGGGGACTGCGGCGGACAGGCTATTTATTCAACTTATGATTCCGCATCATCAGTCCGGGATTCACATGGCGAACGCCATTCTAAGCCTCACCTCGATTCCGGCGGTGCGTGACCTTGCCCTGTCGGTCGTGACTTCACAGGAGCGCGAGATTCAGGAATTGGATACCCTCCTCACTCAACTTCCGGCATGATGCCGCACGGTTGATATACCCCCCATTTTTGGGGGGGTCGCTATTCTGGACGTGCTGAATCGCGCAAGAAAGCGTATAACAGAGCAGCATGGGGGCTGTTCGCCTGTTTCGGTTGATCCGTAGCTGCACGCCTTGCGGATAACCGGTCAGATGCAATTGCACCCGACCAAGACATGCTACAAATTTAACAGGTTCTGCTGGCTTCACTGCTGCTCTGTGGGGGGGAAGGTGATTTGAATGTCTGATTATTACAAGTTTACTGCACAACAGTCGCTGGATGATTTACATGCTCGACGCGAGGGGCTAACCGACGCCGAGGTATCGGCGCGTCAAGTGGAATATGGGCGGAACAGCCTTCCCGCTGGCGAGGGGACAAACTGGATTAAGCTGGTTTTAGGCCAGTTTACCGACCTGATGGTGATTATCTTGATTGCGGCTGCCGTCATCTCGGCGTTCCTCGGTGACTCGAAAGATGTGGTCGTTATTCTGGCGATTGTGATTCTGAACGCGATCATTGGCACTTATCAGGAATTTCAGGCGGAGAAGGCTCTAGCGGCCTTGAGCGCGATGCAGGTGCCGCTGGTACGGGTGCGCCGTGCCGGTGAAGTGTTGCAGATCAGCGCCGAGGAACTGGTTCCCGGCGACATTGTGATTATCGGTGAAGGTGATCGCATTCCGGCGGATGGCCGTTTGATTGAGAACCGCAGCCTGCTGGTGGAAGAAGCCATGCTCACCGGCGAGTCGGTGCCAGTTGAAAAGCAAATCGCGCCGGTTGAAGGGGAGCAGGTTGGTATTGGCGACCGTGCCAACATGATGTTCATGGGGACGACTATCAACTTCGGTCGCGGTGAAATGGTGGTGACGCGCACGGGACTCAAGACTGAACTGGGCAATATTGCCGCCATGCTGCTGCAAGTTCAGGAAGGTATATCACCGCTTCAACGCCGTTTGAATAAACTGGGACAAATTCTAGCCAGTGGCGCGGGCATTATTGTCGCGGTGGTCTTTGTGGCGGGCGTGCTGCGCGGCATCCCGTGGCAGGATATGTTCTTGACTTCCATCAGCCTCGCTGTGGCGGCTGTGCCGGAAGGGTTGCCGGCGCTGGTGACGATCAGCCTGTCGTTGGGTGCATCGCGCATGGTACAGCGGCACGCGCTCATCCGGCGGTTGCCCGCTGTGGAAACGCTCGGTTCGGTGACGATCATCTGCTCGGACAAAACCGGCACGCTGACCAAGAACGAAATGACCGCCACCCGGCTCGCGCTGCCGGGGCATGATGAGGTGACGATCACCGGCATCGGCTATACCCCGCAAGGCAAATTTCAAGTCGCGCAGAACACGGTGGATTTTTCGATAGATTATCCGCTGCGGCGCTTCGTGATGGCGATCACGCTTTCCACAAATGCCCATCTGCAAGAAGGCGATCGTGAAGGTAGCTTGAATGTGGTGGGCGATACCACCGAAGGCGCGTTGCTGGTGGCCGCGCAGAAAGTGGGTTGGTCGCGGCAGCAGTTGGAAACCGAAATGCCGCGTGTTTCCGAACTGCCGTTCAGCAGCGAACGCAAAGCCATGACGACTGTGCATCAGGTGGAGAGCGTCGAAGGCAAGCGTTTGTTCGCAGACAGCGCCTATATCTCGATTACGAAGGGTGCGCCCGACCAACTGCTGGAGTGGGCGACCCATGAAATGCTGTCGAATGAGCCATCGGCGCTGACAGCCGAACGCCGCCACGAATGGCGTTCCCGGATTGATTCGCTGGCGCAAAGTGGATTGCGGGTGCTAGGAATCGCCTATCGCCCGTTGAATGAAGTGCCGGAAGAACTTCAGGTGGAGCAGATTGAGCGCGGCCTATACTTGCTCGGTTTGGTCGGCATCCTCGACCCGGCGCGCCCCGAAGCGCGGGAGGCTGTGCAGACGGCGAAAGACGCGGGCATTCGCTCGATTATGATTACCGGCGATCATGCGTTGACCGCTGAAGCCATTGCGCGTGATCTGGGTATTCTCGCGGAAGGCCAGCGCGTCGTGACCGGCGCTCAACTCGACTCGATGACCGATGACCAACTGCGCGAGTCGCTCAAACACACCTCGGCTTTTGCCCGTGTGTCGCCGGAACACAAGCTCCGTCTGGTGCGGGTGCTGCAAGCGCAGGATCATATCGTGGCGATGACCGGAGACGGCGTAAACGATGCCCCCGCGTTGAAACAGGCCGATATTGGCGTGGCGATGGGGATCACCGGCACCGATGTCAGCAAAGGCGCGGCAGAGATGGTGCTGACGGATGACAACTTCGCGTCCATCGTGGCGGCGGTTGAAGAAGGCCGTGTCATCTACGACAACATTCGTAAGTTCATCAAGTATTTGCTCAGTTCCAATGTGGGCGAAATCCTTGTGATGTTCATTGCGCTCATCGCTGGTTTGAAAATTCCGCTGCTGGCGATTCAGATTTTGTGGATCAACCTCGTCACAGATGGTTTGCCGGCGATTGCGTTGGGCTTCGAGCCTGCCGAAAAAGGCGTGATGAAGCGCAAGCCGCGCCCGATTACGGAAAGCATATTTGCTGGCGGGTTGGGCATACACATTTTCTGGGTTTCTATCCTGCTGACCAGCATTACGCTAGGAGCGTATCTGTATGGATATGCTTCTCACGGGATGAACCCGTTGAGCAGCACATTGGGCGTGGAAACGCTGAACGCCGAGCAAATGCAGCGGCTTCTGGGCGAAAAGACCTATACTGATCTCGTTCCCACCAACTGGGACAGCATGACTACCGATGAACGGGTGACGCTGTTGAAGGCGCACGAAACAGATGCGGCGACGGCAGAGGAAGGCAGCGGCGGCATTCTGGGCAAAGCGGAACAACTGCCGCGCACGTTGGGGTTCACCGTACTGGCGCTGGGACAGATATTTCATGTGATGGCGATTCATGCCGGCGATCGCGTGTCGTTCTTCAAGACGTGGTTTAGCAAGAACCGCCTGCTGCTGGTGGCCGTCCTGTCTACCTTCCTGCTGCAATTGGGTGTGGTTTACCTGCCTTTTATGCAGGCGACGTTCGAGACATCCCCGTTGAGCCTAACGGAACTCGCGCTGGCGATTGGGCTATCCGCTGTAATTCTGGCGGCGGTCGAGGTCGAAAAGGCGCTGCGGCGCTCTCGTTCTCCACTAGCGGCTGATTAATTCTGGTTTTCTGCGGGAGATTGGCAATAAGCTATTGCGAATTGCTTCTCCCGCTGTAGACTCTTACTCTGTATTTGAATGATTCCAAGGATCATGAAAGGGTTTTCTAATGAGCCGAGCAAGAACCGTAGAACGCCGCAAAGAGCGCGAACAAGAACGTAAGCGTCAGCGCCAGACATTGGTGCTGGGTGGTATTGTGGCAGCTGTTGTGATTCTGGCTGTTTTGATTGTGCTGATTAATCAGCCTGCCGAAGCACCTATTCCGCCGGAGACGGCTACCCGTTATGAAGGGCTGGTGCAGGGAAAGACGGATGAAGGCTTCCCGACTCTGGGTAGCAATGATGCTCCGGTGAAAGTGGTCGAATATTCGAGCTTTGACTGCACGCATTGTAAGGACTTCCATGAAAATGTGACCTCGGACATTGTGGATCGGGTGCGGAATGGTGAAGTGCAGTTCACCTATGTGCCGATTTACGGGACGGGCAGCCTTCAAAACGGGCTTGGCGCGGCGAAGGCGGCGATTTGTGCGGGTGAGCAGGGTCTGTTCTGGCAGACGCACGATGCGTTGTTCAACTGGCAAGGACTGTATGCCAACACCGCTTTCTCGCAGAACCGGCTGAACACTGGCATGACGAATTTGGGTGTGGATAAGACCCAGTGGGACGCTTGTATGGCGGGCGATCAAGCGGTCAGCGTTGCGGATGCTGCGGTGAAGGCAGGGCAAGCGCAGAATATCCCCGGCACGCCCTCGGTATTCGTCAATGGTTCCATCGTGCAAACGCCCGATCTGGCGAGCGTGAACGCCGCGATTGATGCGGCGCTGGCGGCTGCAGGCTTGCAGCCTGTCACCCCGGCTGAAGCGACGCCGGAAGTGACGGTTGCTCCGGTGGCAGAAGCGACCACTGAGGCGACGGCTGCGGTGGTGGAAGCGACGGTTGAAGTGACCACCGAAGTGACTGCTCCGGCGGCGGAAGCGACGGTTGAAGCCACGCCGGAAGCGACGCCAGCTTCATAGCGGTGGGTTGAACGACTGAACAAAAAAGGGACGCTGCCCACCGGGGCGCGTCTCTTTTTGTTACTTTGTGAAAATCGAACTTATTCTTTGCGGGGCAGCAGCGGCCCCAATCGCCTTCCGCCGACGAGGTGCATGTGCAGGTGATAGACTTCTTGCCCGCCATCGTAGCCGCAGTTGACGATCAGCCGGTAGCCACCTTCGGCGACCCCTAGCTCCTGTGCCACTTTCTTAGCGACGGTGAACAGCCGACCTAGCGCGGCTTCATGTTCCGGTTGCACATCGTTGACGGTAGCGATTTCGACATTCGGGACGATCAGGATATGGACGGGCGCGGCGGGATTAATGTCCTTGAAGGCCGTCACCAGATCATCCTGATAGACAATCTCGGACGGGATTTCGCGCCGGATAATTCTACTGAAAAGGGTAGTCATGCGGTGCGCTCCCTACATTGCCATGCCGCCGTCCACCACCAGCACATGCCCGGTGATGTACGCGGCCTCGTCGGAAGCGAGGAATGCGGTGGAGAGCGCCACATCTTCCACGCTGCCCCAACGTCCCAGCGGGATGTTCTGGTTCAGTTGCGCCGTGATTTCTGGCGGCAGGTCTTTGGTGAGGTCGGTCAGGACGAAACCGGGCGCAACCGCGTTCACTGTGATGCTACGCGAGGCCACTTCCCGCGCCAGTGCTTTCGTCAGGCCGATGATTCCGGCTTTGCTGGCGCTGTAGTTGGTCTGTCCGGCGTTGCCCGCAATCCCGCTGATGCTGGTGATGTTGATGATGCGCCCGTAACGCTTCCGCATCATGGTTTTAACGGCGGCTTTCGAGCAAAGCCATGTGCTGCGGAGGTTGGTCTGGATAACCGTGTCGAAATCTTCCGGTTTCATCAGCATAATCAGATTGTCGCGGGTCGTGCCGGCATTGTTCACCAGAATATCGAGTTTGCCATAGGCATCCGTCGCGGCTTTGATGAGCGCGTTGGCGCCTTCGTCGGTGCTGACATCGGCTTGTACCGCCTGTGCCGTCCCGCCCCCCGCCTTGATTTGTTCGACCACTTCTTCAGCGGCAGCGGCGTTACTCTGGTAATTCACCACCACCGTCGCGCCGCGTTTGGCGAGTTCAAGTGCGATGCCGCGCCCGATTCCCCGGCTGCCGCCCGTTACGATTGCGATCCGATCGGTTAATTGCGCCATAGGTCATCCTCTCGTCTGCTGTATCCGGTTATTGTCGCGGGCTACTATACCGCATCCGGCGGATTCTGGCTTATCCGCCCACCCATCCGAGTAGTTCGATCGAGCCGCGCAGCGATCCGGTCAGGTTGACGCTGCCGAAGCCGTTGATCTGCGCGACATAGACATCCACCCGCCCGTCACGGGTAGGGTTCACTCCGGTGAAGGTCAGCCATTGACCATCCGGGGAATAACTGGGGTTGCACATGCTCGGCGGCGCGATGCCGTTGGTGATGGATTCCAGTGCGCTGCCGCTGAAGATGTGGATTCCGTAAGGGCATTGACCGTTTACGCCGCCGATAGCAATCCGCGACGAGTCGATTGACCACGAGGCGCTCAAGCCAAAGCGGGCGAACGTTAAATCGGTGATTCGCCCGATCACGCTGCCATCCACGTACAGGGCGACGATTTCGGCCGAGTCGGTGCCGACGCTTTGATAGATCACCGCGCTGCCGTCCGGCGCCCATGTGTCTGACAGGCGAATCGGGTTTTCGTTCCCGTCCCGCTGCCGTACTTCGCGGGTTTGCAGGGTGGTCGCGTCGCTGATGAACAGGCGGCGTTCGTTGTCCCCAAAGGTCGGGTCGCCGCTGGCAAAGACCAGATTGCGGGCGTTGATCCAGCGCGGTCGTTCGGTGACGAACACATCCGAGACGCGCTGTGTGTTGCCGGTTGCCACGTCTAACAGGTAGACCTGACCGCCGATGGGCGGTGCAGTGGTGAGGGCATCACAAGCGTTCGCCTCGCCGGGAATCCATGAGGGACACTGGTCGCGGTCAGAGAGAAACGCCAGATAGCGTCCATCGGGCGACCAGACCGGGGCGAAATCGTAGGAACCGCCGGGGGTGACATTCTGAAGGTTGGAACCATCCCGACCAATGGTGAAAATGTCCATGTCGTAGCCGGTTGCCAGCGCAATCGCCAGATTGGAACCGTCTGGCGACCAGATGGGTTCGCTGAACATGCCGCGCTGCACCAGCGATAGAATGGGCAGGATGCGGGCGCTGATCCGGCTTTGCAGATCGAGTACATACAGGCCGGTTGCCACGCCGGAAGAATCTTCGATGAAATAGGCGATCGAGCGCCCATTGCGCGAGATGTAAATTTGATTGCCGGTGGAGGAGGGCGTTTGCAAAATCGCCACCCGCGCCGCTGAATCAGTTGGCGGAACGTAATACAGCGTTTGCAGGCCGGTGGCGGGCTGCGGGGTGCGGCGGTCGCCCAAGCCATCGCGGTCATTCTGGTTGATAAACGCCAGTACCGGGATGGAGAGCGTTTGAAGGATGTCCGGCGATACGTCCGCCATTTTCCAGTTGTCGAACACAAACCCGGATGTGGCTTCGGGCGTGATGCTGGCGGTGGGGGTAATGGTGGCGGTCGCGGTGGTTGTCGGCGTGTCAGTGGCGGTGGGCGATGCCGTTGTGGTGGCTGTCGGCGGCAGCGGTGTGGGCGTGAGTGTGAGTGTTGCCGTCGGTGTGAGGGTCGGGGTAGTGGTAGGCGTCGGTGTCGGCGGGGTTAAGGCTGCGCAGGATGTGGTTAGCAGGGCTATAAGAATCAGAACGGACAAGCGGCGCATGGATATATTAACCTCGTTAGACATGCAATCCGATCGTCAAGGATACCACGCGCCCGCCCCCCGGACTATGCGGAAAGTGGGCGCTTACTCACCGCCATCAACCAATCTGAACGCTGGTGGCGGTGGGGTCAGGCGGCAGAATAACCTGAATGCGAACGGCATAAGGCAGTTGGCGACCATCCGAATACAGCAGCAGCAGCGTGTAGGAACGGTCTGCGGTGGGGCAGACCTGTGCGCTGGTGGCGGTGGTGGGCTGGCCTTCAAACAGCGTTTGCGCCCCGCTGACGGCATCCCAGCGCACGGTAGTACACTGTCCTTGCGTCAGGGGAGTCTGGTCGGCACGCAGGTTGGGATTCAGTACGGCGGGTGTGGCTGTTGGCGGCATGCTGGTGACAGTCGCGGTGGCGGTCAGGGTGGGCGGCAGGCTGGTCAGAGTCGGCGTGGGCAGGGCGAACGGCACCCGCAGCGTTTGACCGGCTTGAATGAGGTTTGCGTCCGGCAGGCAGTTGGCACGCTGAAGCTCATCGGCAGTCAGGCTAAAGCGGCTGGCGATGCGGAACAACGTGTCCCCGCTTTGTATCACATAGGTGAACGTCCAGTCCCCGCGTGGGACGCAGGCTATCGGCTGTGCGGTGGGCGGGGCAATGGCTGAAGGCGCGACGGGCTGCGCCGACGGCGGCACCACAACCTGCCGATCTAAGAGCGACAGCGGCGCACGCGCCACCGCCTGTGCATCGAACGGTTCGGGTTGGGAGGGGGGCGCAGCGGCTTGCAGGCCATCCGTGCCGCCTAGCTCCACCCGTACCTGTGTGCCGGGTTGTACGACGCGGGTGGTATTGAAGGCGCTGACGGTAACAGACCCTTCGATGGTGGCAACGCGCATTTCTGCGCCCTGTCGCGCCGTCAAATAGATGGTAGAGCCGAGCGAAAGGCTGGTGCCATTAATGGTGAGCGCCGATTGTGATCCTTCCGGCGATTGGATGACCAGCGCGGATTCGGGGGCGTTCGCGCAGGTGGTGCTGGCGAGTCCTGTTTTGACGACGACTGCGTTCATCCCCGGCGTGATGTTGTCCAGCGTGGCGTCGCCATACAGGACGAAGGTGATGTTCTGACCGGGCAGCGTTCCGGGGAGATTGGCCTGCGCTTTGAGAAGCGCAACGCCCCATGTTTGATTGGTCTGATCGAACGGGGCTGTGACCAACCGCTTTACACTCAGCAGGTCTACAATGTCGCCAACGGCGGAAAAGGCGGGCAGGTTGCCGGATTGAAACTCGGCTTGCACCAGTACATTTCCGTAACAGGCCTCGTTGCGCCCCAGTGCAGCGCAGGCTGTATCAGCGCGGTTGAGCGCCATTGTGACCATTTCATCGCAGGAAAGCGGGGCGGGGGTGGTGGGCTTGGGTGGCGCAACCGTAGGGGCGGGTGTGGTTCCCAGATTGCAACCCGCGAGCATCCATACGAGACAGAGCCATAGACTCCAACGCAACATCGTTAATCTCCCCAACTCCCCGGCGGCATAAGCGCATCATAGCAGACTTTATGCCATCCCCGGTACGCCCCTTTCGTCCTGTTCGTGCTGTTCGTGCTGTTCGTTATGCAGAATGTAGTACGAGCCGCGCTTCTGCCCCATTTTTTTCAGGATGCTTTTGCTCACCAGATCAGCCAGATCGCGGCGGATTGTTTCGGGGTGAACATCCGGGCACAGGGCTTGCAGATCGCTGTTGGTAATCCGGTAGTTGCCTTCGTCATGGTGCAGATGCAGTAGCGCCGCTTCCTGACGGGGGTTGATTTCCAGCCCTTTGTAGCGCCCGTTAAACGCTAACGGTTTCGCGGCGGCTTCGGCAGCGGTGGGTTCGGTGCTTTCGTTACGCAGGACGACGCGGAAGCCGCCTGAAGTTTCCTCGAAATTGGGTTCGCGCAGCTTTTGCTGCCGCATTAAGTCAATCACGCGGTCTACGCCGTAGCCGAGTCGCTCGATAAACCCCATGTCGGAAAGCACCTGCACGATGGCAGGATTGCGCGAGAACCGTTCATCTTTGATGTTGTCAATCGTGACCGGGCCGGGCAGCCGCCCCGGACTGGTGACTTCCATCCGGTTGCTGAAAATGAACAACCGGATGCCATCCCCGTTAATCTGATAATCGCGGTGGGCGACGGCGTTTACAACCAGTTCACGCGCTGCTTCCATCGGGTATTCATAGGCTTCTGCCCGTGCCATCGTCGCGCCCAGTTGGACACCTTTTCGCAGGTAATCCGCCAGAAACATTTCCGCCCGTTTGATCTGATCCGGCAGCGTGCCGCTGATGTCCTGTCGGTGGAACGTGTCGCTCATGGCATCCCCGGCGAAGCGAACAGCGGTGATTTCTGCCCCGCGCACGAACCGCTGCGGGTCTTTGCCAAACAGCAAAATTCCGGCATGGGTGGGGATCAACTGGCCTTCCTGTTCGGTCAGGCAGCCGCGTTTGACCAGCAGTTGTTCGGGCGTAATGTTCCCCATACCACTCAGGCTGGCGGCATAGGCGCGTACTTTTTCCCAATCGAGGTCGCTTAGTGCGGCGCGGCTGGTTTCCGTTTCAAAATGCGCTTCGCCGCGCCCCACGATCAAGCGGTGAAGTTCGCGGGATTTCAGGAGGATATTTTCAGCCCCCCGCCGCTGCCAGAACCGCCCCTCTAGCCCGTAGATATGCGGCATACCACGCGGGATGGTCAGCGTCACCACCGGCCGGCTATTCACGCGGACAACCTGCGGCAGCGGCGCGATCAGCGGCGGATCTATGGCAAGAGCCGCTTTGAGCAGCAAATCCACCGTTTCGCTGGCATTTCTGACGCCCTGCACGCTGCCGGATGTGTCGTCAATGCCCATCAAAATCGTGCCGCCGATACTGTTCGCCATCGCCGCCATCGCGGCTGCCACGCTCTCGGTATTCTGGGGGTCTGCGAACCATTCGACGCGCTCGCCCCGACCATTCTTGAGGAGTCCGAGAACTTCTTCCGGTGATGTGGTCATATTTGCCTACTTTTCCACCGCCGCTATTCTGACCCTGCTTGCGCTGCTTCCTCAGCTTTCTCGCGCTCTTTTTCTTCCCGTTCTTCTTCCTGCCGTTCCAGATCACGCTTGCGGGTGGCCGGCGCTTCGAGCAGCATCCGGTCAATCACTTCCTGCATGTCTTTCACGAAGAACAGTTGCAGATCATCGAGAGCTTCTTTGGGGATGTCTACGATGTCCTTTTTGTTTTCAAAGGGCAGGATGACTTTCTTGATGCCTGCCCGCCGCGCTGCCAGCACCTTTTCTTTCACGCCGCCCACTGGTAGCACTTTGCCGCGCAGCGTGATTTCGCCGGTCATGGCGTGGTCGCTGCGGATTTTGCGTTCGGTGAAGGCCGAGATGATGGCCAGAGCTAGTGTGATGCCTGCTGATGGTCCTTCTTTGGGGACAGCGCCTTCTGGCAGGTGGACGTGTACATCGTAGTTTTCAAACTCGTCGCTCGGCAGGTCAAATTCACGGGCGCGGGAGCGCATATAGCTCAGGGCGGTCTGCGCTGATTCTTGCATCACATCACCCAGTTGGCCGGTCAGCAGCAGCGTGCCTTTGCCCGGTAGAATGGATACTTCGATAATCGCAATATCCCCGCCGTCATACGTCCACACCAGCCCGGTGACGAGGCCGATGCTGTCCTCGGTATTGGCGTTGTGATGGGTGAAATAGGGCGGCCCCAGCAGTTCTTCCACCTTGCTGCTGCCAATGACACGCGGGTAGGGTTTTTCCTCAGCCACCAACCGCGCCACTTTGCGACAGACGTTGGCGATTTCGCGGTTGAGGTTGCGCACGCCGCCCTCGTAAGTGTACTGGCGGATGATGCTTTGCACCGACTTCGGGTGGAAGCGGATTTTGTAGTTGTCCAGCCCGTGCGCTTCCAACTGCTTTGGAATCAGGAATTGACGGCTGATGGCGATTTTTTCTTCTTCGGTGTAGCCGGAAAACTCGATCACTTCTAGTCGGTCAAGCAGCGCATCCGGCAGGGGGTCGAGATCGTTGGCGGTGGTGACGAACAGCACTTTGGAAAGGTCGTAAGGCACTTCCAGATAATGATCGGAAAAGGCGTTGTTCTGTTCCGGGTCTAGCACCTCTAGCAGCGCCGAAGCCGGATCGCCACGAAAATCCATGCCTAGCTTGTCAATCTCGTCGAGGATGAACACCGGATTAACCGTGCCAGCTCGCCGCATAGTCTGGATAATGCGCCCCGGTAGTGCGCCGATGTAGGTGCGGCGGTGGCCGCGAATCTCGGCTTCATCGCGCACGCCGCCCAGACTGACGCGCACGAACTCTCGCCCCAATGCGCGTGCGATGCTTTTGCCCAACGAGGTTTTGCCCACACCGGGCGGGCCGACGAAGCACAGAATGGGGCTTTTCTGCTTGGCGGCCAGTTTGCGCACCGCGATATATTCCAGAATGCGGTCTTTGACTTTGGGCAGCCCGTAGTGATCGTCATCCAGCACTTTTTGCGCGTGGGCAATATCCAGATGATCGCTGGTTTCCTTGTGCCACGGCAGGCCGGTGAGCCAATCAATGTAACTGCGGATGATGCCCACTTCGGGCGCCATCGGCGGGATCAGCGTTAGGCGCGAAAGTTCTTTCATCGCCCGTTCGTGAATATCTTCGGGCAGATGCGCTTCAAGGATTTGATCTCGTACCTCATTAATCTCCTGCTGGAAGATGTCGGCTTCTCCCAGTTCGCTCTGGATGACTCGCATCTGTTCGCGCAGGTAATTTTCACGCTGACTGCGATCCATCTCTTGCTGCACCTGACTGTTGATTTCGTCGCGCAGTTCCAGCACGTTCAGGGTTTCGTTCAGTAGCGTGGTGATTTCGCTCAGACGCGCATCAGCATCAAGCATTTCAAGCAGGTGCAGGCGCGTTTCGTAGGGCAGCATGAGTGTGGATGCAATGGCATCCGTGACCTGCGCGGGATCCGTGATCCCTAGAATGTGGTCAATCACTTCTTCGGGAATGGCAGGGTTGAGTTCACCCACGCGGCGCATCAGCCCCATCACCTGCTGCACATGGCGGCGGACTTCGGGATTGTTGGTGCTGCGTTCGGGGAGAGGACGCGCCCGCACCATAATATAGGGTTCGGTTTGCAGCACCTGCTCCACGCGCACGCGCATTCGTCCCTGCACCAGCGCATTCCGACCATCATCCAGCGTGCGGATTACACGACCGGGTGCGATTTCAGTGCCGATTCCCTGCAAATTCTGTGGGAGTGTGTTGACATCCCAATCTTCAGGCTGGGGCAGCGCAATGAGCATTTGCCGCCGCTGAATGGCCGCCTGAAGTGCGGCAGCGGCGCGGGTTCCGCGAATGCTAATCATCGTGACTGCATGGGGATAAATGACCGTATTTCGCAGCGGGATGAGAATGCACTCGATCAGTCCATCCGCATCCACATCGGTATAGGTCACGTTCTGAAATTCGTTTGCCCCGCTTGTTTTGGTCAACCGTGCTTTCCTTGATTTATCGTGAGTAGCGGACTTGTGACTTTACCCTAACTATACACTGAATACAACGAGTCTTGGATTGCCCTAACCTTTCGGCTAGACTTGACTCGTGATCTGAAGGGAGTACCGTGCTTATGCGAATATCTGCTGTGCTGGCGGTGGTCGTTGCGCTGGTCGTGCTGGTGCTGGTCGTGGTGGTTGGTCAGGCCATCATCCGCCCCAATCTGCCGCTGATTGCGCGTGCTGTGTCGTCTCTGGAACGCATGACCCCGAATGCCGATGGCGATTCGGATGTAACCGAGTTTTCGTACAGCCTATCCCGGAATGCGACTGTTTCCATTTACTTTGAAACCCCGGAAGGCGTTCACTTCGATTTCCGGCGCGACGAGCCGCGTATTGCGGGCGATTATGCCGTGCTGTTTAGCGGCGTGGTGGGCGGGTTCACGCTGCCGGGTGAAACCATCAACGGCGATGTGCAGCGGCGCTTGATGCCCGATGGTAGCTATACATGGCATCTGGTGGCGAAAGACGCCGAATCCGGTGAGCAGTCCGAAATATCAGGGGCGCTGACCATTGAACAGGGGGCAACCGAACTGCCCGAACTGATTGATTTCAGCGTGGCGCCGCAGGTGTTCACGCCTAATCAGGATGGTATTGATGACCGTGTACAGGTCAACGTGTACCTGAATAAAGAGGCTGATCTCAGCGTGTATTTGATCGGCCCGGACGGCGCGTTGATCTACATTCCCGAACTGGCGGAAGGCCGTCAACCGGGTGAACCGGGGCGTCATCTGTTCGACTATGATGGCGGCATTGATCTGGGTGTGGAACCGCCGCCGGACGGCACCTATACCGTTGTGGCGGTTGCGCAAGATTTGGAAGGGCAGCGCGTACAAAAGACGGATACCCTGACGCTGCAATCCGGCGGTGATCCACAGGCTGAAATTGTGTCACAGCCGAACGGTGTGGATGTGGTCTTTACCACGCGCCCGTATGATGAGGGCTATTTTGCCGATTCAGGCACAGCGGGGAAGGCGGTTGAGTCGCCTGACTTGCCGACTGATCTTGAGTTTTCGACGGTCACTTTGCTGGTGGGCGATCTGCTGGTTTTCAAGCTGACGGTGGAAAACTACGGTAGCGTGCCGATCCGCACCAGCGGCCCGTGGCCGGGGACGGTCTACCAGCAGGATCAGGTGTGGGGCGCGATGGGTATTTATGAGGAGTCCGGGTCATGGCGGGTGGGCATCAACTGTTCGACCACCACCCGCGACTTTCCATGGCGATGGGGAGTGGGCGCGCCGGATGTGCTGGAAAAGCAAGTTGATGCCGTCACCGGTCAGATCTTCTACTATTTGCCTGCCGGAGCGCGTAGTGTGGTGTGGGGCGCGGTGCGTATGACTGATCTGGTGGAAGCCCGCAATCCGCAGCAGTGTTGGGCGGGTTTGATTCATGAAGATGTAGAAGTGAGCATTCGCAACTCCCGTGTGGGCGCACGCGACATCGAACTGGTGCAGCCGACTGCCGGACAGGGCGGCTAATGCTATAATTCTTTCAGCGCCGATTGCGCCGGAGAAGGGTGTTACCCGATGAAGACCCGTTCCCTCATCGTTCTTTGCTGCCTGCTGCTGATGCTGGCGCTGGCTTCATGCCGCCGCGAAGCGCCGCAGGCACAGGCGATTGCTGCCCCCACGCTCACGCCCACACCGCGTTCGACGCCGCTGCCGGCGCTGCCCACAGTGGCTCCGCCCGGTTCTGCCGAAAACCCTTTGCAGATGGTGATCCCTGTTTCGGTGGCGGGAGCCAAGCTGGATGCGTCGGCAGTACAGGCCGCGCTTCTGGAACAGTCCGGCCTCAGCGTGAGTATTGTGGTGGTAGACCGTGATGCGGATGCGCTGGCTGCGGTCTGTGCGCCGGGGGCACTGCCTTCGGTGGCGTGGTTGGGTGGGCTGGCGCTGGTTTCTGCCCGCGCACAGAACTGCGGTGAGGTCATCCTGCAAGTGCAGCGGACAGTGCAGCGGCAGGATAGCACTGGCGAAACGGTGAGCCTTATCGCGCTCAAGAAGGGCGTTGCGACGCTTAGTGGCTTGAACGATAAAACGATCTGCCGGTTGAGCAATGGCGATCTGTACACATGGCTGATTCCGGCTGTGATGTTTCGCGCTGGCGGGTTGGATACGACCGAATTGGCGACCCGTGATGTGGAGCAGCTTGCGCAGATTATGCCCGCACTGACTGCTGGCGATTGTGATGCTGCCGGCGTGCCTTCGAGTGTGCTGGCAACCGGCGGCGAACTGGCTGCCGACAGCGATCAGTTGACGGTGCTAGGCGAAAGTCCCGCTTTCCCGTATGGGGTGCTGGTGGTACCGCCGGAAGTGCCTTTGGGGGCGCGGTTGGCACTGACGCAAGCCCTGACCACGCTGGCGAAACCGGGCAGCGCCACCGCGCCACAGCTTCGTTCGCTACTGGGGCAGACGGCGCTGCTACCGGTGGGCGCAGATGCGTTTGATGATCTCGATCAATTTATTCGCCAGACCGGGTTGGATTTTACCCTGCTTGGAGAGGGCTGATTGATGCCGGCTCTCGCTGTGATTGTGGTGACGTGGAATACACGCGAACTGGCGCTGCAAACCCTTCGCAGCCTGTATGCCGATTTAGACGCGAATGGCCCCCCGGCGCAGGTGTATGTGGTGGACAGCGCCTCGTCTGATGGCACAGTGGAAGCGGTTCGTGCTGAATTTCCGCAGGCGCGGGTGATTGCCAGCAACGAAAACATTGGTTTCGCGGCTGGCAACAATGTCGCGCTGCGCGAAATCGGCTTCGGGCAGGCTTCAGCGGGTGATTTGCCGGAGGCGGTCTACCTGCTGAATCCCGATACGATCACCCATTCGGGGGCAACTCGCGCCCTGTACGATGCCCTGATGGGCAACCCTGCGGCGGGGTTCGTGGGGGCGCGTTTGAGCTATGGAGATGGCTCGTTCCAGCACAGCGCGTTCGGTTTCCCCGGTTTGCGCCAGTTATGGGTCGAATTTTTCCCAACGCCGGGGCGCTTCATCGAGGGGCGCTTTAACGGGCGCTACCCCCGTACCGCTTATGCAGGCGGTCAGCCGTTTGCGGTGGACTGCGTGTTGGGCGCGGCGTTTATGCTGCGGCGTGAAGTGATCCTTCAGACGGGTATGTTTGACGAGCAGTTTTTCATGTATTGCGAGGAAATTGACTGGCAGCGGCGCATTCAACGGGCAGGCTGGAACGGCTACTGTGTGCCTGCCGCGCAAGTCACGCATCTGGGCGGGCAGAGTACCGGGCTGGTGCGTCCGCGCAGTTTCGTGAATCTCTGGACGAGTCGCTTACGCCTGTATGCCAAGCATTACGGGTCGCTAAAACTGAACGCGGCACGCTGGCTGGTGCGGGCGGGGATGCGCCGCCGTCGGGCTGCGCTGCACGCGGATACCACTCTTTCGCTACCTGACCGCGAGGCGTTGATTGCGGCCTGCCGGTCGGTGGAACAGGCGGCAGGATGAAACTTTACGCGATGATTCTCACCCGTAATGAGGCGGCGCATATCACCGCTTGCATCGAGTCGGTGCGCTATTGTGACGCGGTAATCGTGTTCGACTCGTTCAGTGATGATGACACCCCTGCGCTGGCGCGGGCAGCAGGCGCGGAGGTGATTCAGCGTGTGTTTGATGATTATGCCGGACAGCGTAACGCCGCGTTGGAAGCGGTGCGTGACAGAGCCGATTGGGTGCTGTTCGTGGATGCGGATGAGCGAGTGACCGGGGCGCTGGCGGAAGAAACGCGCAGGGTGATCGAGCAGGGCGGTGCGGCGGGATTTCGCATCCCCCGCCACAATTACCTGTTCGGCAAGCTGACGTTGGGCGCGGGCTGGTATCCCGATTATCAGACTCGCCTGCTGAAAGTGGGCGCGGCTTCTTATGACCCTGCCCGCAAAGTGCATGAACTGGTGATTCTGGACGGCGCTGAGGGGACGCTTCAGCAGCCGTTCATCCACTACAATTACAGCGATGCCGCGCAATTTCACGACAAACAGCGGCGCTACTCGGCCTATGATGCCCGCATGATGTACGAACAGGGCGTGCGCCCCAAACCACAGAACTATGTTTTGCAACCGTTGCGCCATTTCTGGTGGCGGTTTGTCGCGCTGCAAGGCTACCGCGACGGGCTGCACGGTCTGCGCCTGAGTCTGCTCATGGCGTGGTACGAGCTGCGAAAGTACCGCTTGCTGCGCGGCCTGTGGCGCGGCTGACCTGTTTTATTCCTACGGATCAATTCGGACAAGCGATACCGCTGATGACCACTCGCCGCACGAAGCCGCCGCGCTGCTGGTGCAGGCGCGTACCTGCCAGTAGTACACCCCGGCTGCCAGCGGTGAATCGGGCGTAAAGCTGGTCGTGTTCGGCGGAAGGTCGGTGACGTAAATCAGCGGCGTTCCGGTCATAGTGGCGCTGGTACTCAGGCGAAATTCGTAGCGTGCCGCGTTGGTGATGCGGTTCCATGTCAGTGCGGGCTGTGCGGTCATGTCCGCATTGATCAGCGGCGCGGCATTGGCGGCGGAAGCCAGTGTGAAGTTGCGGACTTCCGACCAGTTGGACGTTAATTCGCCGCCGTTACCATCGGTGCCAATCGCACGCAGTCGCCAGTAGTAAGTGCCGTAGGGCAAACTCGTCGTATAGCTAGAAGCCGGGGCTGCGATGCTCAAAGGAGTGCTGGCGGGCGGGTTCTGGGTATCTATTTGCAACTCGAAACGGGTGGCGTATACATGGGCACTATCCCATGTGAAGTTGACCGGCGTATTGGGTAAGGGGGCGTTCGGTGCGCTGCCCGTAGCAGGTGCGGTGAGCGCGGGGGTGCGCGGGCTGGTGGCGGTACCGTAGACGATGATCTGCCAGTTCTGGAACGTGCCGGTGTAGTTTCCCGGCAAGCGATCCACCACCCTGAGCGTCCATGTGCCGGCGACGTGTTCGCCCCAGTCGCGGACGGTCATGAAGCGCCAATCGGTGTAATTGCCGTCATCGCCCGATGGATTGTAGCGCCGCTGGTCATACGGTCTTTGTGCCATCAATTGACTGACGGTGCCAGAAGGAGCCGTCAAGTTCACTTCAATATCACCCCGGTTGTTGTGTGTGGCGTTGAAGATTACCTCAACATGCTCCACCTTGATGTTTGCCGGTAGGGTGAAACTGCTTATGATCCCGCCCGTCCCATTGGCCGATTCGGGGATTTCCAGATTGACGGCCATAACCGGACTCGCGTAGCTGGTTTCGCTCGCTACGGATGTCCATGTCGAGGCCAGCGTGACCGCCGCCGCCGCGTCTACCACGCCGAACCCAAAGTCGTTGTGGATGTCGTAACCGGCGCTGTTGGTCGTCCAGCCTGTACTTCCCGCCAGCCGCGAACGGGCTGTTTCCACAAGGATATGCTGCACATCGCGCCATGTCAGGTTCGGGTTGGCCTGCAACATGAGCGCGACCACGCCCGCGACCATCGGTGTCGCGGCAGACGTACCTGTGAAACTATTGGTACAGCCGTTTAAGCTATCGGTTGGGCCATAGTTGTACCCATTTGATCCGAGCAGATCGGTGGTAACGATGGTGCGACCGGAGTCGTTACCGAGTGCCGTGACGAGCATCGCCGCGCCCGACTCGCTGTAGAGTGAAGGCGTTCCCGCGTAGCTGGTATCGCCTACGGCAATCACATAGCGCGAATTGGCGTATTCGTCCGCGTTGATATTGTCCAGCCCTTGCCGACCATTTCCGGCGGCCCACACGTAAATGCTGCCTAACCCGCCGCGTCCGGTGGCGACACCTTCAGCCAGCGCGTCACGGACGATTTGCGGCTGTGACTGGAGCGTTGACCCATCATCGGCTGATCCCCAACTACTGCTGTAAATATCATTGAGTTGGGGCTGATAGCGCAGGGCTTCTGCCTCGGTGGACGCGGTGATGCTGCCTGCTGTGAGCCGGATTCCCGCTAATGATGCGCCATAGGCCACGCCCACGCCACAATAGTTGTAATTGGGCGGATCAGACGCGGGGTTGTCGGCGGCGGCGGCAAGTCCTGCGGCGGCGGTGCCGTGCGGGTTGCTAGTCAGGTCAGGTGATGGATCGCTGTCTTTGTCATTGAAATCATAACTGCCCGTTGCGTTGTAATTGGGCGCGAGATCAGGATGGGTGTATTGCAGGCCGTCATCCACAATGGCGATTTGCACGCCCGCGCCGGTTACTGTTCCAGCGACCCATTGCGCGAGGGGAAGGTTGATGTTCAACAGCGGCGGGACTAAGGAAGCATCGCTCCGAAGATGCCACTGTTCATTGTGGCTGACAAACGTGTATAGCGGTTCGTCATCAGGGGTGCGTGAGAACTGTCGGTGTAAAGACAGTTGTTCGACTTGCTGGACAGCCGGATGTGCCGTCAGCGCAACTTTTGTTGCGGTTGCTTCTGTAGGTGAAGTGCTGCTGTCGGACACGCGGAAAATGTACCAGTCGGCGACGCTGGATACTGCACCGAGGTTGGTGTATCCCAGCGCAGATGCGACCGTGCTGGCGTTTGAACCGGGGTAGAGTTTTACCGCCCAGTCATCCGTTAAGGTGATATTTTGTACGACCACCGGGAACGGGCGAATTGGCAGCGGGTCAGGCGTGGGGGTGAAGGTCGGGGTGGGGGTGGGCGGCAGATTGACGGCGATGATGCCCCCGTTCAAAACGAGGCTGCGCCCCAGTGCTATTTCCAGCGACGCCACCCCTGCGACCATCGGGGAAGCGAACGATGTGCCATTCCAGTAGCCATAATCGTTATTGATCTGCGTGGTTAATATGCTTCCACCGGGCGCCCATGTGTCTATTTGTGGCCCGACGGCGCTGAAACTGCTGGGGCGCAAGGATGAATCGACCGAGCCAACCGCCACGACCCGCGTGAACGCCGCCGGATACATGACCGCGCCGCCGCTGGTGTTGCCTGCTGCGGCGATGATGAGTACGCCCCGATCCGCTGCATAGTTGACGGCAGCTTCCAGCGTGCTGCTGTAGCTGGGGCTTCCCAGACTCAGGTTGATGATGTTCGCGCCGTAATCGGCGGCGTACCGTATGGCGGCGGCTAGGTTTGCAAACGAACCGTTGCCAGCAGAGTCCAGCACGCGCAGCGGCAGGATAGCCACATTCGGGGCGATGCCTGCGATTCCGGTATAGTTGTCGGTGTTGGCGGCGATGATGCCCGATACCGCGCACCCGTGACCATAGCTGTCCTCTGGCTCCTTGTCCCCCTGCACATAATCCCATCCGGGCAGGATGCGCCCCTGCAAATCAGGATGGGCGGAGCAGATGCCGCTGTCAATCACGGCGACAACAACGGTGGTCGGGCTGGCGGGGAGTTCGTCCCACGCGCTAGGGGCGTGAATGACCGGCAGCGCCCACTGGTTCGGATACTGCGGATCGTTGGGGATTCCCTGTGCGTATACGCGGTAGTTGGGTTCCGCCGCCGTTACCATGTCCGAAGGCGGTAGGCTGTCGGGCGTGATGTCCGGCGCTGCGATTACGACGGTGCGGTTGTCAATGTTGCTGCTGACTGTGCCGCCAATCTGTGCGATATAGGCGGCCTGTTGCGCGGCGGTGGTATTTTCCGCGAACTGCACGATTACCTGATCGGGCAGCGGCGGGTCATCGGCAGGCGGGGGCGGGAGCGCCGGATGCACAACCGTTGTCGCTTCTGGCGGCGGGGCGGTGTCTGTCGCGGATGGCAGCAGCGTGAGTGTGGGCAGCGGCGTGGCGGTCAGCGTCGCCGAGAGTCGGGTGGCGGTTGGTGTATTGTCCGGCACAGATGAAGGCAGCACCGCCAGCGTAGGCACAACACCGATTTCAGGCGTGGGCGCGAGGATACGCAGCAGGATAAGGGTAGTTGCCAGCAACAACACCATCACGCTACCTACCACAGGCCATTTGATCTGCCGTCTCATCCTGCCTACCTCACATTTCCAGCGCCGCATACGATCTGTTTATTGTACGACGGTTGTTGATGGATAGCCGCCTATCAGTTGACTATGACATGATGAACAATGTTTCGGTCACACTCCACCCACCCGTCACGCCGCTTGAGTTGATGCCTTGTACCCGCCAATAGTAGCTTCCGGGCGAAATACCTTCCACGATATATTGTAAATAGGGAGCCGGGATAGTCACTTCGACGAGGGTCTGCGTGAAAGCCGAATCGTAGGCGATTTGCACATGATACAGCGCCGCCCAACTCACCGTTGTCCACGTGAGTGTAAAGGGTTGGTTGACGATGTTCTGTATTGGCGCACCGGAGTTTGTGGCACAGGGGCCGGTCACTCCAGTCACCCATGAGGCATCATCCTGTATTGGCGATTCCTGCTGACCGAGAGGTGCGGCGCTGTTAAA
>Ga0172373_10003928_pt1 | contig 21256 bp, 16 predicted proteins | sample Lak10m_2_FD_114546 | JGI IMG/M metagenome (GOLD analysis project Ga0172373, IMG submission 114546) | Freshwater microbial communities from Kabuno Bay, South-Kivu, Congo - kab_092012_10m | ecosystem: Environmental > Aquatic > Freshwater > Lake | place: Democratic Republic of the Congo...
GCCGAGGCGTAAAAATAGGCGCATAGCGAGCTATGAAACTATTTTTACAACGCAGACGATGTCCATGGATGGACAAGGATCGCGAGAGGCAGGACGCCGTAAGCGACAAATGGACAAAAAGACTAGCGAGTTGGGTATATTCTTCGCCGGAAATCGCCTTAGTACGAGAGTTTTAGCTTGGAAACGGCTGACCACGAATACGGCCATTGCCGCTGTTGCAATAGACCTAACTTGAATGAAGAATGATAACGTCATTTTTTACGACTGAACGGAGACTCAACTGCAATGCCAGATGCTATCGATTTATTAGGCGCGATTTGTTCCAAACTATCCGCGGCATCGCTGATTGCACCATTGGCGGGGCTATTGCTCGGACTGGTCTTAGGCTTTCTGCTCGCTAAGCACCGGTGCAACGGAAGCGCGGTGCGGGTAAAATCGGCATTGCCCCCGGAAGCTGTCAATAAAGAGCCGATATGGCACAGTTTGTCGGCGGAGCAGGCGGTATCCGCGCAGGCGTCCGATCCTATCCGGGGCTTAAGCGCGGCGGTTGCCGCAGAGCGCCTGGAACAGTACGGAAGCAACCGGCTTGTCGAAAAGCCGCCGCGTCCTGTCTGGTTTGTGTTGCTGTCCCAGTTCAAAAGCCTGCTGATTTTGGTATTGATAATCGCGGCAATATTGGCGACAGCGATTGGCGATATTAAAGACGGCATAGTGATACTCGTCGTTGTCATCATTAATGCCTTGCTGGGCTTCTACCAGGAATTCCAGGCTGAAAAATCGTTGGCAGCACTAAAAAAGATGCTTGCATTGCAAGCCGAAGTGCGGCGTGACGGCCAAGTGGCGGTGGTGCCGGCCGAACAACTGGCGCCCGGTGATATTGTCATCCTGGAGGCCGGCGACAAAATACCTGCTGATGGACGTATCATTAAAGCGCATACGCTGGAAGTCGATGAGTCCTCGCTAACCGGAGAATCGGTTCCCGTTGCGAAACAAAGCCAGGCGCTTGAACGGGAAAGCATTTCGCTCGCCGAACGCAACAATATGCTGTACATGAACAATGCTGTTACGCGGGGCCGCGCGGAAATGCTGGTGACCGCGACGGGTATGGCGACGGAGATAGGTAAGCTTGCGATCTTGCTGTCCCTGACGGAAGACGGCGCCACGCCGCTGCAATTACAGCTTGACAGTTTAGGCAAACGGCTGGCGCTGATTGCGCTGCTCGTGGTTGTCGTGTTGTTCAGTAGCGCCCTGTGGCGCGGTGAACCGCTGATAGAAACCGCTTTTACCGCGATTGCCTTGGCCGTAGCGGCGATTCCCGAGGGCTTGCCGGCGGTAGTCACCGTAACTTTGGCATTAGGTATGCACCGCATGGCTAAACAGCGCGCCATTGTCAAACGCCTGGCCGCCGTCGAGACGCTGGGCTGCACGACAGTGATCTGCACCGACAAGACCGGCACTTTGACCGTCAATCAAATGACTGCGCGCGCACTTTTATATAAAGGCCGGCGTTATCGCGTCAGTGGTGAAGGCTATGACGGCGTCGGCGGAATTTATTCAGCCATCGATGGCAGCGTGCCTACCGATATGGCCGATTTGTTGCTACCGCTAGCCTTATGTAATGATAGTAGGCTGCACGGACAGCAGTTGATAGGCGACCCTATGGAAGGCGCATTACTGGTGCTGGCCGCAAAGGGCGGGCTAGACAAAGCTCTGGCAGCCCGCCAATTGCCGCGCATTGCCGAAATTCCTTTCGATGCCGCGCATAAATATATGGCGACTTTTCATCGCGATGAACACAGCGGCGTGATTCGCGTGTTTATCAAAGGCGCGCCGGAGGAGTTATTCAAACTGTGCACTACAGTTGTTGACGAACAAGGCGGCAGCGTGGCTATCCGGCCTGCCGTGCTGTTGGCGGAAAACGAAAAAATGGCCTGTACGGGGTTGAGGGTTATCGGCGTTGCTGTACGCACATTGCCTGCCGCCGATTTTTCAGCCGATGAAGATTTGTTCCAATACATCAATGAACTGAGCTTTGTTGCGTTGGTGGGCTTGATGGACCCGCCCAGGGCCGAAGTTGGCGACGCCATCCGGCTGTGCCAAAAAGCAGGCATCGCCGTCAAGATGATTACCGGCGACCAGAAAGTCACGGCGTTTGCGATTGCGCAGGAATTGGGACTGGTCGGCGATGTCATCGAAGGACATGAGCTTGCGGCGCTCGATAATGAGGCGCTGGCAGCGTGTATTAATGCGATTACCGTGTTTGCGCGCACTGCACCGGAGCAGAAAGTCAGGATAGTTAATGCGCTAAAAGCGGACGGCCATGTCGTCGCGATGACCGGCGACGGCGTTAACGATGCGCCGGCATTGAAAAGCGCCGATATCGGCATTGCGATGGGTATTACAGGTACCGATGTTGCCCAGGAAGCGGCGACGATGATTTTGACCGATGATAATTTTGCCACGATTGCGACGGCGATCAGGGAAGGGCGGGGGATATACGAAAACATGGTCAAATTTGTCCGTTTCCAGCTTTCGACAAATATCGGGGCTATCCTGACCGTGGCCGGCGCGCCCTTATTGGGTATGCCGGTGCCGTTTACCGCGGTGCAGTTACTGTGGATTAACATTATCATGGATGGTCCTCCCGCGATGTCCCTGGGTGTAGACCCTTGCCGTCCCGGAAACATGGACGAAGCGCCGCGCGACCCCGAAGCCCGCATATTGTCGTTGCGGCGCTTCGGCAATCTTTTTAGCTATGGCCTGATCATGGCTGTCGGTACGCTGGGCGTTTTATATGCCGGATTGCAAAGCGGCGAAACCCACCATGCTACAACGCTGGCTTTTACGACATTTGTGCTGTTCCAGGTCGTCAACGTGTTTAACGCCAGGACTGAAAAAGGCAGCACTTTTAACGGACATTTTTTTACCAACAGGATGCTTTGGCTGGCTATTTTCTCGGTAATCCTGTTGCAAATACTGGTTATACACTGGCCGCCGGCGCAGCATATTTTCCATACCACAGGCCTGACGCTGACAGATTGGTTAATCGCAAGCGGCGTGGCCTTGTCCGTACTGGTTCTTGAAGAAGTGCGTAAATTATTGGCTGGCTTGGCGAGACGGCTGATGCGATCGTCTCAGCCGTCATGATTAATGGTTCGGATGATTTCTTGCAGAATCTCCGCACTTTGTGCGTTGTCCACTTGGCAAGTGCCCGCATTCATATGGCCGCCGCCGTTGTAATTCAGGCACAGCTCGCCGATGTTGGTGTTAGAGCTGCGGTTGAGTATGGATTTGCCTATCGCCAGGACGGTGTTTTGCTGTTTTAGTCCCCACATGACATGTATGGAAATATTGCAACCAGGAAACAGCGCATAAATCATGAAGCGATTAACGGCGTAGATGCTTTCTTCGTTGCGTAAATCGAGTAGAACAAGGTTGCCGTGAACGGTTGAACAGCGTTTTATCTGCTCTTTTGCCGCCGCCTCATGTTCCCGGTATAAATTAACCCGTTCCACGACATCGGGCAGCTTCAATACGTCATCGATATGGTGATTTTTGCAATAATCAATCAAATTCATCATTAATTGATAATTGGAGACGCTGAACTCTTTAAACCGCCCTAAACCTGTCCTGGCATCCATCAGGAAGTTCATCAGCACCCAGCCTTCCGGGTTTAATATTTCTTCCCTGCTGAATTGCGCCGAGTCACCTTTATCGACCGCGGCCATCATGTCGTTCCAGCTTGCGGGAAAACGTCCTGCGCCGCCATAGTAATCATAAACAACGCGCGCGGCGGACGGCGCGTTAGGGTCAATGATATGGTTATCCTGTTTGGCGTTACGGATGGTTTCACTTAAATGGTGATCGAAAGCGAGGTGCACGCCGTGTACATAAGGCAGGTTGGTCGTAATATCGCTATCGTTGACGGCTATTTTTCCGTCTTGCATATCTTTGGGGTGAACGAACAAAATGTCGTCAATCAGGTTGATTTCCTTCAATAAAACGGCACAGATCAAACCGTCGAAATCACTGCGGGTCACCAGTCTAAATTTTTTCTCAGTCATAAATTTCCCTTGCATATATTGTGTATTTGATTTAAAAGCCTACTAAGAAAAAGGATAGCAGCTTTTAAAAGGATCATAGCAAATATTTACCAATAAGTTGTCACGAAAAAACATGACAGCATAGCGGTATGCCGGGTCTTAATGCAGGCTTTTGCCGATGTTTAACAGTGTCTTGCATCTCCATTTTGTGTTTTTATTATTCAAGATCGATATAATTCCGGCAACGGCGGTAACAGCTTGTTATCGGTACGAAATTTAATAAGCGAGGATTCACATGAATATCAATAGTATTGGCGGCGGTGCCGGTTCTTCGGTAACTTATAACCCAGTAAAACGTTCCGACCAGGTAAATACACCTGAAAACTCAAAACCTGCCGTTGCGGGGCAAATCGATAGTGACAAAAGCAAGCTTCAGTCCGGTAGGGCTGACAGCAAGGTTATTGGAGCCGGAATACCGGTAAGTCCTGAAGTAATCGCGGCCCAACTTGACGGACCGTTTCCCAGGTTGCGTCTGCAAGGACAAGCCAGCAGTCCTGGCGATCAGCGGGGGGGCAACAGCGGCGCTGGCTTAAGCAACCTTAACTCGCCGGTACTGTCAGCAAGCTTTAATGCCGCCGATAGCAACCAGGACGGACAAGGCAATCAAGCCGAGCCGTCGGCTCCTGCAAGAATAAACGCATCTTTTTCGGACACGCCAAGTACCCGGGTTTCTTCAGGAAGCCAGGAAAGTAACGAATCAGAAGCGCAGGATAGTAATGAGAAACTAAAAAAACAATCCGTACAGCTTACCCAAGCTTACGGCGGTTTCGGCGATAATACCGGATCATCCGGTATTTCGGTTTCTGCTTAGGCTGCGGTAAAAAATGCTCATATGGAGTGCAAGCAGGGCTTAATTTAGGCAGTGCGCTTTATTGACCCGATGAAACCGTTTTCATCGATACCGTACCTCAACGTCAGTGCATTCAGGCAATGTTTTTAGCCGCGAAATCAACTCGTCGGTGGGATACACGCGCCACCCATCTCCCAGCCTGATGCGGGCCTTTGCAAGTGTTGAGGTATAGCCAATCTCCAGCGGGCAGGTCCCGCCCCTGAACGCCGCCAGGATAAGCCCCAGTTTATCGATAAACGTAGCGGCTTCCTGGTTTTCATCTGCGGTCCAGTTGAACTGTATCGATTTGGCAAACGCGGCCCTGGCTTGTTCGATGTCGTACAGTTTTTCCACAGTCAGGCGCAGGGCGTTCGAAAAACTGTCAATCGCCAGCGCGCCTTCGGCGATCAGCAGTTTATCCTTGGCGAAAATGTCCCGGTATTTATCGTAGAGTTCACCAAAAACCGCGCACTCAAGCCTGTTTGTCCGGTCATCCAGCGTCGCGAAGCCCATCATCTTGCCGCTTTTGGTCTGGCGTGTCCGGACTTCGACGACCAGTCCTGCGACCCGCGCCGTTATATTGCTGCGAGAGCGCTCCACCGTTTCCTGCAATGCTGAGATTTTACCGTGGGTAAACTGCTTGATTTCGGCTTCGTACTGCTCGATAGGGTGTCCTGACAAGTACAAGCCAAGGATGGATTTTTCGGCATCCAGGCGCTCTTTTTCAGACCAGGGTTCAACGAGCGTCGCATAGGCTTCGGTATCGGCTGCATCATCGCTATTGACGGCAAGGCCGAACAAGTCGTTTTGCCCGGTTTGCGCCATTTTTCCATGCTGTTCGGCCACTTTTAATGCCGTAGGCAGTTCCGCCAGATGGCTGGCCCGGTAGGGATTGAATTCATCAAAAGCACCGGCCTTGATTAAGGCTTCGAGTACGCGCCGATTCACTTTCCTGGAATCGACGCGCTTGCATAGGTTATAAAGTCCTGAAAACGGCCCCCCGGCGTTTCTTTCACTGATCAACACATCCTCGATAGCCGCTTCGCCAACGCCTTTGATTGCACCCAAGCCGTAAACGATATGGTTGTCGCCGTTAACGGTAAACTTGTGTTCGGAAAGATTGATGCTGGGCGGGCGGATTTTCAATTTCATTTGGCTACATTCTTCGATAAGCACGACGACCTTGTCGGTGTTATCCATGTCCGAAGACAACACCGCCGCCATGAAGGCGGCAGGATAATGCGCCTTGAGCCATGCGGTTTGGTAGGCGACCAGCGCATATGCGGCCGAATGGCTTTTGTTAAAACCATAACCGGCGAATTTTTCCATCAAATCGAAAATATACGTGGCGATTTTCTCATCGACCTGGTTGGTGACGGCGCCGGAGGTGAATTTTTCCCGCTCCTTCGCCATTTCCTCCGGTTTTTTCTTGCCCATCGCCCGGCGCAGCATGTCCGCACCGCCCAGCGTGTATTGCGCTAGTTCCCGTGCGATCTGCATGACCTGTTCCTGGTATAGGATAACGCCGTTGGTCGGTTTGAGTATCGGTTCCAGCAGCGGGTGCGCGTATTCGGCCTTCGCGCCGTGTTTGACATTGATGTAATCGTCAACCATGCCGGATTCCAGCGGTCCCGGCCTGAATAAGGCCACTAATGCGATAATGTCGTCGAAGCAATCGGGTTTGAGCTTTTTAATCAGTTCCTTCATGCCGCGCGATTCGAGCTGGAATACCGCGGTAGTCTGGCCGTTTTTCAACAGCACATAAGAATCGGGGTCGTCCCTGGGAATGGTCGTAATATCGACCGGCGGTTCGCCGAGTTGCTGTTTTTTGCGATTAATGGTCTGCAGCGCCCAATCGATAATCGTCAAAGTGCGCAAGCCTAGAAAGTCGAATTTAACCAGGCCCACCGCTTCGACATCATCTTTATCGAACTGCGTGACCAGGTTGCCGCCGCCTTCTTCGCAATAAAGCGGCGTAAAATCCGTTAACTTGGTCGGCGATATGACGACGCCGCCGGCATGCTTGCCGGCATTTCTGACGGTGCCTTCCAGCGACAGCGCCATATCGATCAAGGCCTTGACCTCTTCTTCGGTATCGTAAAGCTGTTTGAGGTCGGGGCTGTCTTTTAAGGCCTTGTCCAGGGTCATGCCGATTTCAAACGGGATCAGCTTGGCTAAACGATCGACAAAACCGTAAGAAAATCCTAATACGCGCCCGACATCGCGAATAACGGCCTTGGCCGCCATCGAGCCGTAAGTGATAATTTGCGCGACATGGTCGCGGCCGTAATGCTCGGCGACATAATTGATCACTTCATCGCGCCTATCCATGCAGAAGTCGATATCGAAGTCAGGCATCGACACCCGCTCAGGATTCAAAAAGCGCTCGAACATCAAGTCAAATTCGATAGGATCGAGATCGGTGATTTTCAGCGCGTAAGCGACCAATGATCCGGCGCCCGAACCACGCCCCGGTCCAACCGGAATCTGGTGGTTTTTTGCCCATTGGATAAAATCGGCAACAATCATGAAATAGCCGGGAAAGCCCATGGCGTTGATGACTTCCAGCTCGGTATCCAGGCGCGCGTAGTAAATCTTGCGATTATCGTCATCCGAACCGTTGCCTACCGCCGGGTGGTGTTGCAGTCGCTGATCCAGGCCTTTTCTCGATTCATCGGCCATCAGGTCGCCCAAAGTCATGCCTGCGGGCACGGGGAAATCCGGTAAAAAGTTTTTCCCCAAAGTTAGGGCGATGTTGCAGCGTTTGGCGATTTCAACGGTGTTTTCCAGCGCTTCAGGAATATCGGCAAACAAGGCCTGCATATCCTCGCTGCTGCGTAAATATTGCTGTTCGGTATAGTCTTTGGGACGCCGTGTATCATCCAGCACGCGCCCCTGGTTGATACAAACCCGCACTTCATGTGCTGCAAAATCCTCCTGGTGAATAAAGCGGACATCGTTTGTCGCTACCACCGGCAAGCCAGTCGCCAGCGCCAGTTCGACGGCGGCGGCAATATAACGTTCTTCGTCCGGTTTGCCGACGCGCTGTAACTCCAGGTAAAAGCATTGTTTAAACAAGCCTGCCCAGTTTTCGGCCAAGTGCCTGGACATACCGGCATTTTCGGACAGCAGCGCCTTGCCGATGTCGCCATCCATTGCCCCCGATAGCGCGATCAAGCCGCGATGGTTGGTTTCCAGCCATTCCCGCTTCAACATAGGGATTCCCTGATGCTGGCCCTCTTGGTAAGCTTTGGAAATCAGTTCGGTTAACGTTACATAGCCTTGTTGATTATTAACCAGCAAGGTCAGGCGAAACGGCGTAGTAGGGTCTTCGTCGTTAAAGACCAGCACATCGGCTCCGGCTATCGGTTTGATGCCTTGTCCCATTGCGGCTTTGTAAAACTTGACCAGCGAGAATAAATTGACATGATCGGTAATCGCAACGGCCGGCATGTTGAGTTCGGCAAGACGTTTAACCAGCGGCTTGATTTTAACGATGCCGTCTACCAGCGAGAATTCGGTGTGCAGTCTTAGATGAACAAAGGCGGGTTGCATGAGGCGATGCTTGAGGTCAGGGGAATAAAGCCGCTAATTATAATACGTCAGCGCTTTATCGGTAGGGTTAAGCACCGGTGTTTTGTCCTGTCGCCATAAATAAAAACGACAGGCAAAAAAAAGACAGGCCTAAAGCCTGTCTTTTTTGTTGTTCCGGATAGGTCTCGGTTATCTGTTCAATGCTACCGATACGGTAAGTCGTATCACTAACAAAGGCAGCAATCGTGACTAACTATTTAATGCGCCGGCATAAGCCTTGTCAAAATTAGGGATATGATTATCCAGCCAACCTTTGACCATTTGGCCGACTTCGTCAGTCACTTCAGCTTCGCCGGCATGAAATTTTGTTTGCAAGCCGCCGCAAATGCCGATTAATGCCTCGTGTTCGGCTTTATGATTCGTATAACCTTCATAACCTTTAGCCACCATTTCTCTTTCTTCATGAGCAAAATGATCGACAACATACCCAATCAAATCATCTAATTGTGCGCCTACAGCAGAACGCTCTGCCCCGCCTGTTGCCAGGTCATATAGTTTATTGAGTTTATCAAACAAAATCTTGTGTTCTTCATCAGCGAAGCCGACATTTGTGCCAAATTGTTCAGCTGTCCAAGTTATTAACGACATATAGTTTTCCTCATAGTTTTAATTATTACCACATAAAAATTATGGATTATATTTTTCCTTGCGTCAAATAAGGTTATTGCGTATTTGATGGAAGTCATATGAGCCGGGATTTTTTTTAAAGACTATTGCAATATAGTGATACATCCAGTAGAGTTACTAGTCCACGGGGGCGACATGGCTTCGACGTGGGTAGCGAAACCTAGAGTGCATGCCGAGGACTGTACACCTCGTAAAATCTACAGAAAAAAAGTATTCGCAAACGACGAAAACTACTCAATGGCTCTCGCTGCCTAAAAACAGCTTCCATTCCTCTGACTATCTGTGCTTATGCGGGTAGAGTCCGGTTCGCCGAACGCTCAGAGGTCATCTACATAAGATCGCGCTGAAATCTGTCCGGTGTGGATGCGCTAAAACCTTACGGAATCGCTGGTGATTTTCTTGGCCCGACGGGTAGTCAACAGCTAAATTAAAAGAGCGGGATAAGCATGTAGACCTTGTGGCGGAGTGCTTGCGGACGCGGGTTCAATTCCCGCCGCCTCCACCAATTAACTTAATATAGCGGTAAGAGAGTTGCCTACCGCCGACACGTAGCGATAAACAAATAACACGCTGCCGACAAGCGTGTATCCAGCACGCTGAGAACATCCGACAAACCCGCGAGTTACTTGACTTGGCGGGTTTTTTTGTTTCAAAGGGAGGTGAATTGGGGGCGGTTGCAAAAGTTTTAATGAAGGTGTTTTTATGGCATATTGCGATGGACAAGGACGGGCTGCGATGTTGCTTGTTTTTCATTCCAAGCTGATTTCATAACATTAATCAGGACAACATGAATAACACATTGCGATTGAAATACCTGGACGCTATGGGCATTGACGTCTGGATGTCCAGGTCGCCGGTACAAGCCGGGCGACCGTTACCGGTTGCCGTTCCTGGTAATAATGAACCGGTGATCGGGGGCTGGGAGGCATTACAAACCGAAGTTGCCGGCTGTACAAAGTGCGCGCTGTGCGAAACGCGAACCCAAACCGTATTCGGCACGGGCAATAAAAACGCCGACTGGCTGCTGATAGGTGAGGCGCCCGGACAACATGAAGACGAGCAAGGCAAGCCGTTTGTAGGCAATGCGGGCCAGCTATTGACGGAAATGATACGTGCGATGGGGTTGACGCGGGAAGAGGTTTTTATTACCAATATTATAAAATGCAGGCCACCGCGTAACCGTGATCCGCATGCCGATGAAGTAGAAAGCTGCAATAATTATTTACAACGACAGCTTGCGATAATTCAACCCAAAATTATTATTGCGGTAGGGCGCATTGCTGCCCAGACTTTGTTAAATACCGACCTGCCGTTGGCTAGGCTAAGGGCTAAAGTCCATACCTTGAATAATACGCCCCTGGTTGTCGTCTACCATCCTGCCTATTTGCTGCGGTCTTTGCTGGAGAAGCGCAAAGCCTGGCAAGACCTGCTGCTAGCAATGCAAACAATAAAAAAAGAGTGAAGAGTATATGCGTGGATTATTGGACCAAATAAAAAATTTCCTTGTTTATGATGCGGACAAAGAGTTTTATGCCAAAGTGTTTCCTGATTCCGTATCAAGGAAAGATTTGATGCGTCTTAGAAGAATGACCGTTTCCGATTTACCCGAAGTGCTGGCGATAGAAAGAAAAAATTATCAATTTCCTTGGGAAGAAGATATTTTTAAAGATTGTTTTAAGGCAGGATACAGTTGTTGGGTTTGTGAAGAGCTGGATAAAGTGCTGGGTTATAGCCTGATATCCATCGCAGTCGGCGAAGCGCATATCCTTAATATATCCGTAGACCCTGTCGAGCAAAAACAGGGCATAGGCCGCAAGATGCTGGAAAACTTGATTGAAGTCGCCAGGGGAAAGGCGGAGACGATTTTTCTCGAAGTCAGGCCTTCCAACATAGGGGCTATCGCTTTGTACGAGGATATGGGATTTAACGAAATAGGCATTAGAAAAGGCTATTATCCCGCTGAAAACGGTCGTGAGGATGCGATTATGTTGGCGTTGCAGTTGTTCTGAAAACGGGTGATAAGCACAGGGTTACGATGGGCGGCAAAGACATTATTTCAAAGCGGTTGCTCAAGCATATAGCCAAAGATGTGGCGCGTCTGCTGTTAAACCTTGATATTGATGATGTCGAAGTGTTGGATAGCGACAATCAACGCGTAGAGGAGCGACGCGCCGATTTGGTGGTTAAGGCGTTCAGCAGCAACGACAGTTATCTGCTGCATATAGAAATTCAAAACGACAATTTGGCAATCATGCCGTGGCGCATGCTGCGTTATCGAACCGATATACGATTTGCGCATCCCGCTCTGCCCATTCAGCAGTATCTGCTTTACATTGGACGGCAAATTTTAACAATGGCGACAGGTATTGATGAGCCGGAACTGCATTATCGCTACCATGTCATCGATATGCACAATGTCGATTGTGAAACCATGCTGCGTCAAGATACCCCCGAAGCTTTGGTTATCGCAATTTTATGTGATTTTCGTGGGCAATCTGAACGTGAAATAGTACGTCGTATTATACGGCGGTTAAATGAATTAACTGCCGATAACCAGGCCGCTTTCCGGGATTATTTGCTGATGCTGGAAGTTTTATCCACGAATCGTGATTTAAAACCGCTAATACAAGAGGAAGAAACCATGTTAAGCCAAGTTAGATACAGTGATTTGCCTTCTTATGATATAGGCATGAAAGAAGGCATGAAAGAAGGCATGAAAGAAGGCATGAAAGAAGGCATGCAGCAGGCAGAAGCTTTAATTTTACTCAAACAATTGGAACTAAAATTTGGTGCGCTGACAGATGAGCTGCGCGAAAGGATTCAAAAGACCGATGCAGAAACCTTGCTGAGATGGTTAGGACGCATCCTGAGCGCCGACAATATCGATGATGTCTTACAGTAACGCAACTCCTTCCACCATAGTTTGCAAGAATAACGCAAAACAGGCAATCCGACTGATTCGCGCAGTGTACGTTGGCGCTTGCGCATCCTTCCACAGGCTATCCGTCCCGCTCAAAACCAGCTTTACCAGCAATCCGTCGCGGTTACTCCAGGGTCGGTAGGAATAATATCTTTGACTCCAGTATTGGTCAATGTCAACGAGCCGCAGGCATCATTCGCTTGAGATGCGCCTGCATGGGGTTAGCTGTCAGGGTAAATGACGTTGCATCAACCGGAAACAGCACAAGATCGTAATAGGGCGTACCCGTCCTGGGCGTTGTAATAAACGGCAGAACAGGATAGGAATCATCCCCCTGTCCCGCATTGCGCATCTACGCCAGGGTCCATATAACAACCGGCTTCGGTCGCATGGCGCTCCATAAAGTTGGCTAGCTCCAGCAATGCGCTTTTGGCATCGGCCCGGCGTTATTTCATGACACTGTTTTGATAATTCGGGTAAGCAATAGAGGCCAGAATTCCAACGATTGATACAGCAATCATCAGTTCTACCAGCGTGAAGCCCTGTTGTGTTTCTTTCATAAGTTATATTTCCTGAACAGCTGAATTGAAGTTACCCTGCTGATAGTTTCTGCCGGGTAACTTGCTGAATTGATGCTTTATTTATGGGGTAAGTTCACGCCAACTCAGGCGACCGGCGCGGTCTCTACCGGGATCAAAAAGAGTTGGAGTTAGATTGCCATTGGTGAGGGAAGAAACGGCAACACCTGGAGCATTAGAGGCAGGAGGCATGATTAAAGTCGTTCCTCCAAGCGCGGCCCCAACTTGCACCCCGCCTACATTGGCATCATCACTAGCCGTGATAGTGCCGTTGCCGCCAGTGTCGAATATGGGATGGGACGTAACCAAGCCGCCTGTCAAATAATCCAAAGACATTAACCAACCCGTTCCACCCGCTTCACAGATGTCAGTTGAAGGAATTAATGTATTAAAGAAGATGATCTGGTTGATGAGTTTAGGTATGCCGGTGGTGCGTTCTCCTGAAGTGGGAAAGTCCATATACCACCCCATGTAGGTAGGCGTACCGCTAGTGGCAGGCGGCTCAGATCGCCAATTTATAGGGTTGGAACTGGGGACGCGGAAATTTTCTGCTGACGTTGACAAAGTTGTTTCCACTGTTTGTTGGAGCAAATCAGCTACGCGTGTTCCCAATGGGCTTGGTGTACCATTATTCCATACATGCCTATCCCAAATACCGTAAAAAGTTTGCGGGTCAGTATTTGCAGGGTCAACAATTGAATCGATATATTTTCCGGTACCGAACAGAACCATTTGTCCGCCATTGGGATGCGGAGTTACCTCCGGCGGCCAAATAATGGGTTGTGATAATCCGCTATCGTCTATCGCGGTGAACAAAGATGTGCAGGTTGTGCATCCATTACTGGAAAAGGCGACTTTCCAGGTCGACGTGTCGCTGGTTATGCCACTTAGATGGTTGTCGCTATGAATATCGCTGCTGGGTCCTATCAGAAATTTCCAAAGGTGGCCTTTCAGGTCGCCGGCGTAAACTGTATCGGCGTAACCGTCACCATCGGTATCAAAGGGTACCGGCGTAGAGAGTCCGTTGTCCAATCCTGCCGGCGCATCGGCTACAATCTTCACATAATCGGCATTAACTGTCCATGTGCCGTCTATGCCATCGTTGATAAAGAGAATATACAGCACCGCTTTCCCGTTGACACTGCTATAACCGTTACCGACAATAGCCGCCCATTTGCCGTTTGCCAGTTTTACAATTTGCCTGGCTTGATTTGTCTCGAGGCTGGTCGGAGGCATATTAAAGGCATAACCCATATCAATTTCATTAAACTCCCAAAGGACGATATTCGCCGCAGCGCTTTCAGTGAAACCGTCGGGATCAGTAATATCCAGCGCATAATAGCCTTTACCGCCTGCACCCATCGCACCGATCAAAACGCTATGCCAGTCTAACGAACCCAGGTCTATATCTCCCATCATTGGTGAACCATCTACGAAATAATGGTGGTTCTGGTTGTAAGAGGGAGAAGTCAGCCCGCTAAGGTATGGAAATACTGCTGTCGGGATGTAAGCTAATATCTCTTTACCCGAAGCAGCCTCGAAACCATGCAGCATGCCGTCATTGGCTCCTACATAAACTACGGTCTTTCGGTTTAGTTTGTTGCGCCGGAATGCGCCATAACCGGGTTGATCAGCATTTGAAAACCCGGCCGAAGGCGCTCCTACAAACAAGGGATTGGAATTGACGATATCGCCTAACTTACTCGTAGGACGTTGACGGAAGTTGCGGGTTGATGTGCCGGAAGCGCAGGTAAATGTTCCATTAGTTGCTTCATGGTCGGTAGAGCCGCGCAGATAGGCTACCCGTTCAGGGCCGCAATTATCCGTGAAGCCTGCAATATCGCTATCCAGTGCGCTAGGGAGAACTAAATTGTCATAGTCGAAAGCTACGCCGTCTGTACTCTTGGTAAGGATCACGCGATCAGTTTGAGCATTAATAAGGCTACCTGCGTCCCATTCAGGTGTGGGGTTAATTATGCCGGCGGTACTGATTTTGAAAGACAGCAGTTGCCCGCTCCAGTGCAAACTATTAAATCTTGCCTGAAATATCCGGCTTTCAGTTTTTAGGCTTGTAGAATTGGTAGCTACCGATGAAGATGAGCTGTCTCGGGCCAGAATTTCGGTAAAAGCTCGATCCAATTGCTCCTTAAGCTTACTGGCATTGGTGACCAGGAAATAACTGTCGGGCACATCGTCGCCTCCATCACGGGTATCCCATTCCGTGGTGTCTAGCATATTATTATTGTTGCTGTCGATAAAGCCGCCCCATTTTGCTGCGTACCACAGAGGATCATGTGCAACAAAAGCGGATGAGAGGTTGCTGCCAGATGAAAAATTGCGCGTAGTGCTCGTAGGCAAAGCCACGCCGGCCGTATTCGGTGTATCTAAGTAATAGTCTATATCGCTTCCGGCTCCGGTGTCAGGATCCCTGATCTCCAGATAAATACCATCTGCGGAGGTGCCTGAGATGACATAGCCCATGTGCTGTATGCAGCCGCCCGCCGCGTAATTTGAAGACGACTTGATATCCAATGTGTTGTCGGCCTTAGCCGTCAATTCGTATTCCGCAATGGCATCCATATCATGATCAGACCCGTATTCCGAGTCTTCGTAGTTGATTCTGAACTTCGCATAAGGTCTGCCGCTATTGACAGTATCATCAATATTTGTAGAGTCGGTGTTTTTTATAGTGTCTACATAAAAATCCACAATAGTATTAGTGGGCTGATAATTGCCTTGGGTCGCTGAGACACTGCCGCATCCGCCGACGGTTTTGGCGAACGGCACCAAGGTGACATTATGACCATTTAATGGAAATGAGATGCGTGGTAAAGGCGAAGCTAAGGCCACACTAAAGGTGTCGGTTTTCTGATCGCCATTAGCGCTATTTAAATCATGGGTTTTGCCGAACAGCCCGATACTGGCTGTATAATAACCGCCCTGCTGGGTGGGTTCTTCGGGTGAAAGCCCACGCATATTGCCGAAGCTGGTGACGGTTTTAGCCGTAGGCGCACCGTCAAAAATTTCACCTGATTGCCCAATAAACAGTGAAGCTGGGGCGCCGTATTCGGTATTCCAAATTAAGTCGGCAAGGCTTTCGACGTTAACTTCCGGAGTATCGTTGCTGAAAGCAGGGGTAGCAGAAGGCAGCGTGTAACTATGTCTTCCGGGTAGCAGATCGGTATCAAAATTGGGATTGATATCGCTAATTACAAATAACGAGGGTTTCGAACACTCAGGAAAACCGCCGCTTGCCGATGACCGGTAGGGATTCTGCCAAGTCGGCAGGGGCAAGCCTAAGGTATTGTCATCGTTGCCGCTATTGGCAATGGAGTAGGCCGAGCTCGGCGAAGCCTTCCCGGCGAAATAGCGTAGTCCTTCATACATTATTTCCGCCGTAGGATTACCCCACATGCGGCATCGCCCTTCGGCCAGAGGACCGCCTACTTCAGGAACGCCGCAGTTTTGATCGTAGGAATAGCTGCTGCCGAAACCGATGATTTTTAGTGCGTCGATGCTCTTGATAACGCCATTAGTGTTGGTGAACTGGCCGGTTGCAGGATCGATTTCATCCGTTAAAGAAGAAATGTTTTTGCGCAGTACCCCGCCCGATACGTTTTTTGTGTAGGAGCCGGTTATTAAACCAAAAGCCATTCGGTCGGGTTCGCCATAGGTTTGTAAAATACCGGCAGGTTTATAAACTATTGGAGCATTGGTGGGATAACCACGGCATTCGCTTTCCAGTAGGTCGGCAACACAGGCGTCAACGCGGACGACATAATCGGTCATGGTCGATGCCGAGGTGATATTTCTGTTATAAGTAGTTTGGGTTAAATTAGAAAGTCCACGACTATTACTCAAAGCCGGGGCAATTTCCCAGTCTTTCCCCGGTCTTTTCCAATACAAATAATAGTTATCGCCCCCCGTCACTTCCTCGTGCCAAAAAGTAATCGTGTGATCCCCTGAGCTCAAATTAATGGTACCCGCGTATGTTTGGCAGTTGCAGTTACCATGGCCGCCATAATATCCGGCTACCACATTACCATCAATCATGACCTCCACGGCATCATCGCCGTCGACAGCAAATTGGTAATTCCCACTTTCTCCGGTTTTAATTTTCAAAGTACCCTGAAATACGGTGATGTAATAATCGTCGTCTCCATGCGGATTACCGCTGCCATTGATAGTCGATGCCGATCCGGATCCATACAGGTGAGATGCATTGGCAAACCTTGAAATTAGAGCTGAAAAAGACGAGTGATCGCTAGGATGAGAGCTATCTTGCCCGCCCGCTCCAACACAGTTTGTGCGACTATTATTACCTGTCGCACATTGTACGCCGGCGACCGGTCGTTCAATAGAGAGCCACTCCCAGACGCGAAAATCCGTATCGTTGAGCACTCTCAGTAAAGGCTTACCCGAATTACTGCCGCAACCGGGATCGCTGTTGCCTGATGGGCATAACAAGGTCGTGTTAGCAAAAAGATGGCGCGTTCCTACGGTTGGCTGTTCAAGCGGCGCGTAATCGGAAATATCGTAGCCGTCCACGGCTGTGCTGGTATATTCCTTGCCCCAGCTATGCGCGTCCTGTGGAATATAGGAGCGTTCCAATACGGTAGCGGCATTGGTATCGATGCTGCGCTTGCCGCCATACAGGACTCGTCGCAAGGCGTCCATTCGCGACATGGTCAAATAATTTAGATAATCACCGCTCCATGTACTGCTGCATTGCTTGTTCATGGTAATCTCAATGGGACTGAATTTGCCTGAACCATAGCTATAACATTTATGTGAATCGAAATAGCCGAAATAATTGATGGCAGGATTGTAGTGAATATCCAGTACGCCATCGCCATTGATATCAGACGCATCGTTATAGGCTTCGTAATAAAGCTTATGGTCGCGCTCCATCGTTAACATGATGAGCGGCGTTCCACCCTGGCCGAGATTAAACGGAGACTGGGACAGTGTCAGTGCTACCGTTAATGCTGGGGCAGATGAATACCCTAACAATAAAAACAACAGAATGTGTTTTGCGTTCATGGTTATCTCCAATGGCTTAACAACGTTTATTCAGGTTTATAAGTGCTCTGCAACAATACTACAGTGTTGGCATTAGCACCTTGAGCACGAACGGTGATGCGGTAATAGAGAGTAGCATTGACGCCAGTGACGCGTTGACCCGGTGCTGTGACCTTGACGCCTTCGATAATATAACGAGGCTGAGCAGACAGATTAGACAGAGGCATGGCGCCGGTAAAACTGCCATAGCCGACGCTGGGTGCGGCGGTTAGGTTTGTCGTAGTCCAGATAGGTGTGGCGCCATAGCCGCCTCTTTGATAACAAAGCCCATCGTCGCTTGTATCTTCAGTGGACGCGCCGCAATCCGATTCAAAGTAAGAGAAAGAAAAATCGCGTGCCGAAGCAGGCACCGCGCTGATGATGTCACGCTCTGCATCGCGTAAAGCGGCTTCTGCCGCTTGGAAAGCGATATTTCGATCACGCATATTGCCGCTCATTTTTTCTTCCAATCCGGTTACCTGACTCCCGGTGACGCCAATTAATGTGAGCAAAAGCAGCATAATCAGGCTGATCACCATGACAGCACCGGATTGATACGAATAGACGCATAGGTGCTGATGACCGGCTGCGGAACGCTTTGAAGTTAGAGCATAATGTCGAATGTTCATGGAACTCACCGTCAAGGAAGTCGATTGCGTAAAGCAATGGTTGACGTAAAAACCCGTCTGACTCTTCGGTCAGCCGGTATGATGGTTGCACCATTGTAGATATAGGCTGATGGCTGTGCAGTCAAGTTATCGTCGATGCTGCTGAGCAAGAGGCTTATGTGGACACTGATGACTGAGGCCATATTTAAACCGGCTGTGCTGGATGTAACATAATAGTCGGGCGTTCTGTCGGCATTCGTATCTGCGCCATATAGGATTTGCATGTTTTCTATGCCTTCAATGAGTTCACTGTTGGTGCCATTGATGTTTCTAAACAAGGAAGGCAGACCGCCAGCCCCCGTAGCAATTGTATAAACAACAGACGTTGTTGCCGCTACGGCGCCGCACGCAGACGTTGCCCAGGTTAGTGTTATGGTATCGGATGCGTTCAGTCCTAAATCGTTAGTGCCTGCAATGGCTGTTGTTACAGTTGAGTTGGTGGCGCACTCCCTATAATCGGCCATGCGTATATCCCTGGTAATAAAATCCATCGCAAAACGGCCATTTTCCTGCAGCCTGGAAAGATTTTCCTGCATTCTGTAAGTTTGTTTGGTGCTAACAAAAACCTGCAGCACTCCGCCGATTAAAAATACCCCGATCAGCATTGCGATCATGATTTCTATCAGCGTCAAACCGGCCTGACTGTGCTGACTCGGCCTGTATCGATACTGTTCGCCAGGGTTGTTCAGCGGCTGTAGCGCATCAATAATACTGCTATCCAGCTTGTTGATTGAAGGTGTCATCAGAATATCGTAGTCCATGTCCAGGTCGGACATTTTGTCACAAGCTTCGCGATAGTACTGGCCTGCCAGCGCTTCGGGAGAAACGACAAGAATATCAACATCCGAATAGCCGTGAAATTTTCCAGTGGCATAGGAACCGAATAAATACACAGGACAAGCGAAACTTTTAAAGGCTTCCTTAAGATAAACCATGATGCCGGACTTTTTTCTTGCTCGGGCTTGCTGAGTCGGGCTGGACTTATGTTTGGTTTTATCCATACAGTTGCTCCAGAATAAGTAGAGTCTTATTAAGTGTATCGATAGCCGACACTGCCTGTTTTTTGGTAATGATGTCAACCGGCGCATCGTAAGCAGAAGGGTAGCGGGCAATGGTGTTGTATTGGCTAAGCTCTTTGTATAGATCAATGGTTTCTTCATTAAACGCTTCGGTTTCAAGCAATTTGTTACAGTTTTTAGCTAATTCATGGACGGAATGGGTGTGCCTGATGGGTTGGCCTGCATCGCAGATAACAAATTTTAGTAGTTTTTCAACGGCTTGCTGTGCATGATAGCAAGCACCATCCCATTTATTTGCTGAAAACAATAGCTTGGTCATTTCAGTGTCATTCAGGCTTTGTCTTAGCCAAGCGTATTGAACACCCTCCTGCATGGCTACCTCTTTTAATGCTTCAACATTCATAATTGAAAGCTCGTTTGAAAAGTCATGCGATCATTATCATCAATTATGCCGTCATTATTACTGTCAATATTTTCATTCCATCTGATGGAAATAGTAAAAATCTGGGTGACTGCGTCGACTGTAATTGCCGGTGTACCATCAGGCAAGGTGGTCGCTATGGCATTGTTCCATTCAAATAAGTCGTTTTCAGCCATGTCTGCTGCCGTACAGCCGATAGTGTCCGTGCAATTCGGTTTAGTGGATGCGGCATTGGGATTTATAGTGACGTAAACGCTATTCGGGTTAATTATAAGGCCCGGATTAGGAAGCATCACATCAGCCATATTAGCACGCATTCTATCCGCGATGTCATAAGCCATCTGCGTTGCCTGGCCGCGATTATAGGCGATCTGGTTGTTTTTAAGACTGGTCGCTTGCATTGCCGCTAATCCCAATAGTCCGCCGGAAAGCACAACCAGAGCGACTAACACTTCAACCAAGGTGAATCCGGTAGTTTTAAACATAGGGCATGATGAGTTAAGAAAAAGTTAAATTAAGAACGTGTTTTAAAAGCTGCTCACGGCCCGATGGCTGCGTTGCGAAGGTGTAGAAATCCTCATGTACGTCCAGTACGCTCCGGTTTCTGTGCTCCGTGCGCCTTGCTCTCGAACCGTTCGCGACGCTTTTAAAACACGTTCTAAGCCTGTTTCCGTATACTTTGAAACCGTTAACTCGATCCTTGCTGATTTTTGAATTTCATGGGCATGCGATATCAGTTTCGATGCGTATTCGTCCCACGCTATTAATTATTATGTTTTTCCCCATATTACCGATACGGTCATCGCATACTTTAATCGTTCCTGCCTGAAATCCACCGCCTATTAATTGGCTTTGTCCACTGTTTACGTAAGATACATAATTGTCAACGTTTGCGTTACCAATTATAGCTGTGTTGTTTGCTAAGCGTTCATGTACTTTCAGTATGGTCTCTGTGGCGTTGTCATAAACTGCATTATTATTTAGGTCGATAAACAATATCCAGCCCTGGGACCAATCATCAGCATTTGTGCAGATGTTGCCATCACTACTTTTGCAGAGCGTAACTCGTATCCCTCGCTTTACTGCTTCACTACGTGCCAGATTTAAGGCTGTAACTAATTCATTAGTGTAGATGGTTAGTCTGTTGTTATTTATGGTTTCGTTAAAGCTAGGTACAGCCAGGGATAGGAGGATACCCGCTATTGATAGCGTAATCATCAGTTCTGTGAGAGTAAAGCCTGGGTTTTTTGAGGGGCTGTTGTGCATAAATTAAACTGGCTCTATATGGGTTTCGGGGGTCTTTTTAACTAAAGCAGCCAGTAACGAAGACAGCAAGCCCTTACCGCGTTTTCTGACATTATGGACAAACTCAAAAAAACTCAAATACAACGGCAACTTGGCCTGTGATAGGCCGCGATGCGGACGCAACCAGGAGC
>Ga0172373_10003930_pt1 | contig 21255 bp, 27 predicted proteins | sample Lak10m_2_FD_114546 | JGI IMG/M metagenome (GOLD analysis project Ga0172373, IMG submission 114546) | Freshwater microbial communities from Kabuno Bay, South-Kivu, Congo - kab_092012_10m | ecosystem: Environmental > Aquatic > Freshwater > Lake | place: Democratic Republic of the Congo...
GCTGGACGAGCGGGGCTTCCTCGCCTGGATCGATCGGGCCGCGCCCGGCGATCGCATCACCTATCACGAAGGCCATCTCGGCTGTGACCGAGCGCCGCGGATTTCGCCGTTCGCGGAACCGGCCCGGTGCGAACTGGACCGGGTCGCCGATCTGGCCATGACCCTGGCCGACAATGGCCACCTGCTGCTGGCCCAGGGCCGCGTCGCCGAGGACCGGGTGGCCTATTTCGCCATCATGGCCACCCGCCGGACGGCGAAGGGAGGCCGGCGATGACCATCCCCAATCGCCCCCGTCTGGCCGATCTCGTCACCATGCCGGTCGGCGCGGTGACCGCTCTGCCCGCCGAAACCCTGGCGCTGCTCCAGGAGGAGGCCGACGAGGCCCTGCGTGCCGCCAAGACCGTGAAGGATTGGCTGGATAGTGCGCTGGCCCTGAAATACAGCTCCCTGGCCAATCAGGCCCGCGCCGCCGCCAGCAAGGACACCGGCACCGTTCGCTTCGCCGACGGCCTGGTCACCATCGTCGCCGATCTGCCGAAGCGGGTGGAATGGGATCAGTCCCGTCTCGCCGCCCTGGTGGAGCGCATCCGCGCCGAAGGCGACGATCCGGCCGAGTTCGTCGAGATCTCCTACAAGGTGTCGGAACGCAAATACGGCGCTTGGCCCGGCTCCATCCGCTCGGCCTTCGAGGCGGCGCGCACGGTCAGGACCGGCAAGCCCACCTTCGCGCTGCAGATCGGCAGCGGGGAGGGCGTGCGATGAGCCTTCCCATTATCTCCGCCGACCAGCGCCTCGCCGAGCGGCGCGGCATCAAGGGGGCGATCTTCGGCAAGTCGGGGATCGGCAAGACCACCCTGCTGCTGACCATGGCTCCGTCCTCGACGCTGTTCTTCGACCTGGAAGCCGGCGACCTGGCCATCGAGGGCTGGGGCGGCGACAGCATCCGGCCGCGGACCTGGCAGGAATGCCGCGACTTCGCTGTGTTCATCGGCGGTCCCAATCCGGCGCTGCGCGACGACCAGCCCTACAGCCAGGCCCATTTCGACGCGGTGTGCGAGCGCTTCGGCGAGGCGGCGGCGTTGGATCGCTACGACACCGTGTTCATCGACAGTATCACGGTGGCGGGGCGCCTGTGCCTGCAATGGTGCAAGGGCCAGCCGGAAGCCTTCTCGGATCGCACCGGCCGCCCCGACAGCCGTGGCGCCTATGGGCTGCACGGCCGCGAGATGATCGCCTGGCTGACCCATTTGCAGCACACCCGGGCCAAGAACGTCTGGTTCGTCGGCATCCTCGACGAGAAGCTGGACGACTTCAACCGCCGCCTGTTCGTGCCGCAGATCGACGGCTCCAAAACCGGCAACGAGCTGCCCGGCATCGTCGACGAGGTCATCACCATGGCGGAGATGACCGACGAGTCTGGCAAGCCGTACCGGGCTTTCGTCTGCCACACCCTCAATCCCTGGGGCTATCCGGCCAAGGACCGTAGCGGGCGGCTCGACGCGGTCGAGGAACCCCATCTCGGCCGACTGATGGACAAGATCCGCGGCCCCGCCCGGCCGGCGGCCGAACGCCTCGCCTTCGGCCTGCCCGCCCAATCCCCCGACACCACCACGATCTGACGCAAAGGACGACGACCATGTCCACCTGGAACGATTTCAACAACGCCGAGACCCAGTCCGCCTATTCCCTGATCCCCAAGGGCACCGTCGCCCGGGTGCGGATGACCATCCGCCCCGGCGGCTACAACGACCCCAATCAGGGCTGGACCGGCGGCTACGCCACCTATGGTGACAAGAGCGGCTCGGTCTACCTCAATGGCGAATTCACCGTGCTGGAAGGCCCCTACGCCAAGCGCAAGGTGTTCACCCTGATCGGGCTGTTCAGCCCCAAGGGGCCGGACTGGGGCAACAAGGGCCGCAGCCTGATCCGCGGCATGCTCAACTCGGCGCGCGGCCTTTCCGACAAGGACACCTCGCCCCAGGCGCAGGCGGCGCGGCGCATCAACGGCATCGGCGACCTTGACGGCATCGAGTTCCTGGCCAAGATCGACATCGGCAAGGACACCAACGGCGAGGACAAGAACGAGATCCGCCTCGCCGTGACGCCGGACCACAAGGAATACGGCACCTATTTCGGCTCCGGCGGCTCTGCCTCGCTGCCGGTCCAGGGGCAGGCGGCTCCGGCCCCGGCTTCGGCTCCGGCCCAGCCGCAGGCGGCGCGTCCCGCCGCCGGTGCCCGTCCGTCGTGGGCGCAGTGACATGCTGCTGCGTCCCCGCCAGCGTCTGTTCGTCGAGCGCAGCGTCCGCGCGCTCGGCGAGCACCACAACACCCTGGGCGTCGCCCCGACCGGGGCCGGCAAGACGATCATGCTGTCGGCGGTGACCGGCGAAATGATCGGCGACAGCCGGGCCAAGGCCTGCGTGCTGGCCCACCGCGACGAACTGACCGACCAGAACCGGACCAAGTTCGCCCGCGTCAATCCGGTCCTCACCACCTCGGTGGTGGATGCGGGGGGCAAGTCGTGGCAGGGCCAGGTCACCTTCGCCATGGTGCCGACCCTGGCGCGGGCGGCCAATCTGGACGGCATGCCGGCGCTCGACCTGCTGGTGATCGACGAGGCCCATCATGCCGCCGCCGACAGCTATCGCCGCATCATCGACCGGGCGCTCTCCCGCAATCCGCAGTGCCGAATCTTCGGCGTTACCGCCACCCCCAATCGCGGCGACGGCAAGGGGCTGCGGCCGGTGTTCTCCAATGTCGCCGACCAGATCCGCATCGGCGAGTTGATCGCCTCCGGCCATCTGGTCCGCCCGCGCACCTTCGTGGTCAATGTGGGCGTCCAGGACGCCCTGGCCGGGGTGCGCAAGACCGCTGACGACTTCGATATGACCCAGGTCGACGCCATCATGAACCGGGCGCCGGTGACCGAGGCGGTGGTCGCGCATTGGCGGGAGAAGGCGGGCAACCGCCAGACGGTGGTGTTCTGCTCGACGGTGGACCACGCCCGCAACGTCACCGCGGCGTTCAATGACACCGGTATCCCGGCGGTGATGGTGATCGGCGACATGGGCGAGGCCGAGCGCCGCGCGGCGCTGGCCGCCTATGGTCGCGGCGAGGCCCGGGTGGTGGTCAATGTCGCGGTGCTGACCGAGGGCTGGGACCATCCGCCCACCTCCTGCGTGGTGCTGCTGCGGCCCAGCTCCTACAAGTCGACCATGATCCAGATGGTCGGCCGGGGACTGCGCACCATCTGCCCCGACGAGCATCCGGGCTTGGTCAAGACCGACTGCGTGGTGCTGGATTTCGGCACCTCCACCCTGCTGCACGGATCGCTGGAGCAGGATGTCGATCTCGACGGCCACGAGGGATGCGGCGAGGCCCCGTCCAAGGATTGCCCGGAATGCGGGGCCAGCGTGCCGCTCGGCGTGTCCGAATGCCCGATCTGCGGCTATGTCTGGCAGCGCGGCAGCGAGGTGATCCCGATCAACGACTTCGCCATGACCGAGGTCGATCTGCTGCAGCGCTCCAGCTTCCGCTGGTGCGACCTGTTCGGCGACGACGCGGCGCTGGTGGCCAGCGGCTTCAACGCCTGGGGCGGCATCTTCTTCCTCGACGGGCTGTGGAGCGCCATCGGCGGCCTGCACCGCCAGCAGCCTCGCCTGCTGGCGGTGGGCGAACGCACTATCTGCCTGGCGGCGGCCGACGACTGGCTCAATGAGCACGAGACCGACGAAAGCGCTCACAAGAGCAAGCGCTGGTTGGGCCAGCCGCCCACCGACAAGCAGTTGGCCCTGCTGCCGGCGGAGTGTCGCCAGGATTTCGGGCTGACCCGCTATCAGGCCTCCGCCCTGTTGGCGTTCCGCTTCAACCGTCAGGCCATCCGCGCCCTGGTCACCCAGGCCCGCGATGGCTCCAACCGGAGGGCGGCGTAATGGAGGCCGGTCATGACCGAAACCGCCGCCGCCCGGCTGCGGGCATGGCATCCGCGTGGGACGCTCTGTGCCGTCTGCCGGTGTCCGACCCGTGGTTTTGGCTGGTTCGATCCAGTGCGCTCGAAGGTGCGCCGGCCATCGGTGTGGTTCTGCTCGAAGGGCTGCCAAGGCTTCTGGACGCGCTTGGCGCGGGAGCGGCCCACCATGGTTGACCTCACCCCTCAGGAAGACGCCGCCATCCATGCCGCGGTCAAGCCGGTGGCCGAGCTGATGGAGGAGATCGGCTGGGACACTCCGCTGGCCGGTCTCACCGAGGCCCAGGTCTGCGCCCTGATCGAGGCCGCCGTCGAGGGGTTCCAGGACGCCATGCGCGCCCAGGCCACCACCGACGGCATGGAGATTCCGTTCTGATGCTGGATTTCAACCACCGGCCCAAATTGGCGGAACGGGTCAACGCCCTGATCGACGACGCTCTTGTCGCCGAGCGGGACGCCACGCCGTCCCGCACCTATCTCGGCGCCTCCCGGCTGGGAGTGCCGTGCGACCGGGCGCTCCAGTTCGAATATGTCGGCGCCCCCAAGGATGAGGGCGCCGATTTCGACGGCCGGACGCTCCGCATCTTTGCCATCGGCCATGTGCTGGAAGATCAGGCCATCCACTGGCTGCGCCAGGCGGGGTTCGACCTCTACATCCGCAAGGGCAACCGGCCGGATGGCGGCCAGTTCGGCTTCTCGGTCGCCGATGGGCGCATTCGCGGCCATGTGGACGGCATCATCGCCGCCGGCCCCGACTTGCCGGGCATGGCATTCCCGGCGCTGTGGGAATGCAAGACCATGAACGCCAGGAACTGGCGCGAGACCGCCGCCAAGGGCGTGGCGGTCACCAAGCCGGTCTATGCCGCCCAGATCGCCACCTATCAAGCCTACATGGAGGCGACGGTGCCGGGCATTTCCCAGGCCCCGGCGCTGTTCACCGCCATCAACAAGGACACCGCCGAGCTTCATCACGAACTGGTGCCGTTCGACGCGGCGCTGGCTCAGACGGTCAGCGACCGCGCCGTGCGCATCCTGCGCGCCACCGAGGCGGGCGACCTGCTGCCGCGCATCGCCCGCGAGCGCGATTTCCACGAATGCCGCTTCTGCGCTTGGTCCAACCGCTGCTGGAGCCTGCCGGCATGACCGACGCCACCCCCGGCCCGTGGCAGGATTTCAACGACGCGCCCCCCCAGGACGATTGCGCCGGCCTGGAGGCGGATGCCGGGGAGATCGCCATCTTCCTCGACGTGGTGTTCGGCTATTGCGACGGCTGGATTCCGTTGCGCGGTTTTGTTGACAAGGGGCAAGGCATCCAGGATCGCCCCCATACCGCCTGGATTCAGGCCGATGCCACCATGGTGGACAGCGCCCTGGCTTTCGCCGGCTGGGCGGCGCGCGAGGGGGCGGCCTTCTATGTCGTCCCCGGCACGGTGGCCGAATCCGGTCAGGCCAAGTCCGCCGACATCCGGCAGATGCAGGCGGTGGTGGTCGATCTCGACACCGGAGACATCGAGGCCAAGCTGGCGCACCTCGTCCGCCACCTCGGCGATCCCACCCTGGTGGTGGAAAGCGGCGGACGCACGCCCGAGGGCGACGACAAGCTGCATGTCTGGTGGCGTCTGACCGAACCCTCCGAGGGCGAGGACATCGACCTGCTGTGCCGCCTGCGCGGTGACATCGCCGACAAGGTCGGTGGCGACGCCCATTTCCGCTCGGCCCACCAGCCGATCCGGGTGGCCGGGTCGGTCTACCACAAGGGCGGCAGGCGGCGGCTGGTCAATATCCGCACCCATGCTTCCGGCCTCGAGGTCGATCTCCGCGACTTCGCCAATCTGGTCGATGCCATGCCGCTGTTGCCCGGCATCGGCATGACTCCCCGACCGGCGACCGCGGCACGGCCAGGCATCGACGCCATCCTGCTCACCCCGGTGCATGAGGGCGGTGCCGACGACTGGACGCGCTTCCAGGGGGCCAGCGCCGCCATCGGCCATTACGTCCGCATGGCCCATGAGGGCCGCATCAGCCGCGACGAGGCCTGGGAGGCCATCTGTCAGTACAACGCCGCCCAACTGCGCCCGTCCTGGGAACTGGAACGCCTGGCGGCCGAGGCCCAGCGCCTGTGGCGGCTGCACGAGGAAAAGCACGGCCCCGGCCTCGACCGCCTGGCATCGCCGCCCATGTCCGGCCTGCCGGCCTTCTCCCTGGGGCAGTTGCTCGACGATGACAGCCCCATGCCCGACGACATCATCGCGCCCCGCCTGGTGACGCCGGGCGGCATGCTGGTGCTGGGTGGCGCCCCCAAGGTGGGCAAGAGCGACTTCCTCATCAGTCTGCTGGCCCACATGGCGGCGGGGGTGCCCTTCCTCGGTTTCACCCCGGCCCGGCCGCTGCGGATCTTCTATCTCCAGGCCGAGATCCAGTACCACTACCTGCGCGAACGCCTGCGCTCGATCCGCCTTGATCCGGCCATCCTGGCGGCGGCGCGCGACAATCTGGTCGCCACCCCCAAGGTGCGGATGCTGCTCGACGGCAACGGCCTGGCCCAGACCATCGCCGCCGTGCGCAGCCGCTTCGGCGATGTCCCGCCCGACCTCATCTGCATCGACCCGATCCGCAACCTGTTCGACGGCGGCCCAGATGGCAGTGGCGAGAACGACAACGCCGCCATGCTCTTCTTCCTCCAGGAGCGGGTCGAGGCCCTGCGCGACGCCGTCGCCCCCGATGCCGGCCTGATCCTCTGCCACCACACCCGCAAGATCACCAAGAAGCTGCTGGCCGAGGACCCCTTCATGGCGCTGTCCGGCGCCGGGGCGCTGCGCAGCTTCTACACCTCCGGCATCATCATGTTCCGGCCCGACGAGGAACGCCCCGAGCGCCTGCTGCATTTCGAGCTGCGCAACGGCCCGGCCATCGAGCCCCGGATCGTCGACAAGGTCCATGGCCGCTGGGTCGAGATCGACCGTGCCTCGGAACGGCTGGTGCGCAAGGCCCATGGCGACCGCCTCGACGCAGAGCGGGTGCGCAAGCATGACGTCATCCTGCAGATCCTGCTGGACGAGGCCGCACAGGGCCGCCTGTACACCACCCTGCAGTTCGCCGAGACCTTCGAGAACCAGGGCGGGTTGGGCGGCAAGGACACCATCCGCGACCGCGTCAGCGTGCTGGCCACCAAGGGCTACATCAAGTTCGTGCGTGATGGCGCGGCCTTCGATCTGCCGGTGAGCAGGTCCAAGTTCGGCTATCTGTGCGCCGAGGGCATGGCGTTCCCCACCGGGGGCGAAGTCGCCGATCCCCTCACCGGCGAGATCACCCCGGCCTTCGCCGACGTGCTGCCCAGCCACTACAAATGCCCGCAGACCGGGGCAGCGCTGCCGGTCGAAAATCCCACCGTCTGGGTCTATCCGGCGGAGGGCGATCAATGATCGTCGCCCCCACCATCGCCTTGCGCAGGCTTTCGCGGATTCAAGTTGTGGCCAGTTGGGAACGCCTTTCCCAACTACATGCGCCTCGTCCCGAACCTGCCCTCCGCGTTTCTCTCCGGCCCGCCCCAGCAAGTTGGGAAAGCGTTTCCCAACTACATTCGCTCGACCCCGTCCAATCCCCTCGCATTGCGCGGATTCAAGTTGGGAACGGCAGCGGGCTTCCCAACTTCCCCAACTTGATTTTCTCCATGTCCCTCAATCAGTTGCGGGATGGTTCAAGTTGTGGGGGTGAAACCCACCCCCTTTGGGGGTGGGGGAGAGCGCCGTGGGCGCGCTCTCCCATTCCCACCCCGGTGGGTTCACGCGCGTGCGACCGATGGGCATCCCCCCGGTCACGGGCACCTCCGGAGCACTCCCCAATTCCCAGGCGGGCGACGGTGGCCTGTCCCGCCAAGAACATCAGCCCCGTCGCCCTGACCACGATCATCCCCTTCACGGAGGCTATCATGGCTGTTTCGACTCTGCCCGCTCCGGGCGACATTGCAAGTTCTCCGGCGGCATCTCCCGCCACCGCCATCCTCGCCCTTGATCTCGGCACCACTGCCGGATGGGCCATGCGCCTGTCCGACGGCACCATCGTCTCCGGCACCATGGCCTTCCGTCCCGGACGCTACGAGGGCGGGGGCATGCGCTTCCTGCGCTTCCGCTCCTGGCTCGACCACCTGCTGGACGGGGCCAAGGGTATCGGCACGGTGTATTTCGAGGAGGTCCGCCGCCATGCCGGGACCGATGCCGCCCACATCTACGGCGGCTTTCTCGCCCATCTCACCGCGTGGTGCGAACTCAACCACATCCCCTACCAGGGTGTTCCCGTCGGGGCCATCAAGCGCCACGCCACCGGCAAGGGCAACGCCAGCAAGGACGCGGTCATCGCCGCCATGCGGGGGCGTGGGTTCAATCCCGAGGACGACAACGAGGCCGACGCGCTGGCCATCCTGTCCTGGGTAATCGACACTCGGGGAGGTGCGCGATGAAGTGGCATCCCCCTGGCTTCGGCGGCAGCCGCCGCGATCCCGAGACCGTGAAGCGCACCGGATGGCAGGACCAGGGTGTGCTGGTCATCGCCGAGAGCGATCCCCGCCTTACCTGGCCCGAGCGCGAACTGATCCGCCAGTTGGGCGCCAAGCTGTATGGTCCGCGCCCGGAGGTGTCCCATGGCTGAGACCCACTGGACGCCCTCCCTGGTCGAGGACCGTCTCGCCGAGGCTGCCGACACCCTGCGCCGGCTGCCCGATGTGCGAGTGCAGGGCTTCGCCAGCACCTGGCCGCCCATGCTCCGCGAGTTCTGGGACTCGTGCGCGGTGGCGGAGATCACCCTGCGACGCCCGCCGCCCTCGGCAGCCGCCATCACCCGCATGGACGAGGCGCTGCCCTGGCTGCGTCTGCTCGACCCGCTCGACGCCCGCATCGTCTGGCTGCGGGCCACCGGCGAGCCGTGGAAATCCATCTGCTGGAAGGTCGGTCTGGCCCGCACCGCCGTCAACGAACACTGGCTTTTCGCCCTCTGCGTCGTTGCCTGGAAGCTCAACGGGCGTCACCTGCCGCGCAACAGGTCGCGGCGGCAGGTGATTCTGGCGACCAGATCGGCGGCGCGGTGAGCAGGGGGGCGAAGTCGGCCATGCGAACACTTTTCGAACGGACAAAATCGGGCGATTTGGGATAGCCTGCGGTCATGCTGGCGACAGACGCGGACGGCACGGTCCACTCCCCGGACCAGCCGCCCGCATCCCCGGCAACCCCCGGAAAATCAATGGTTCCTCCCTGGCGCACACGCTATGCGGGAGGGCTCAGCGCCGAACATCGGTAGCGACAGGCAGAAAAACTAGGGTACCACCCGGTTACCAGTTACCACCCCACGAGGCGCGCCCGGCCAAGGCTGGTGCGCCTTTGGCGTCTTCGGGCAGGGTGGTAGCCGCCCGGTATCCGGCCGTCCGGATTCCACCCCGATTACCACTCCGGATCCGGTTACCAGCCTCATGCATCTTGCTCTTCCCGAGCCGGTCCCGCCGGCCATCGGCGCAATGTCGTGCGCCCCGGTTGCCGATGGGCTGATCTACGGCTCGGTGTGCAGCGGGATCGAGGCGGCGACGGTGGCGTGGGAGCCGTTGGGCTGGCGCCCAGCCTTCTACGCCGAGATTGAACCGTTCCCCTCCGCCGTGCTGGCGCACCGCCACCCGGCCATCCCCAACCTGGGTGACATGACAGCCATCGACGGCTCGGCGTGGCGGGGAAAGATCGACGTTCTGGTGGGCGGCACGCCCTGCCAGGCGTTCTCGGTGGCGGGCCGGCGCAAGTCGCTGGACGACGCCCGTGGCAATCTCGCACTCACCTTCGTGGACCTCGCCGATGCCATCGACCCCGCCTGGATCGTCTGGGAGAACGTCCCCGGCGTGCTGTCCACCCGCGACAACGCCTTCGGGTGCCTTCTGGGCGGACTGGCCGGCGAAGATGGTCCGCTTCTTCCGCCAGGGGGCAAATGGGCGGACGCTGGTTGTGTGCTTGGACCCGCGCGGACAGTCGCATGGCGGGTACTCGACGCCCAACATTTCGGCCTGGCCCAACGACGCCGTCGCGTGTTCGTTATCGCAGGTGCTGGAGGCCGGGCCGATCCCGTCGCGGTACTTCTTGAGCGCGACGGCCTGCGCCGGGATTCTCCGCCGAGCCGCCAATCGCGGCAAGACACTGCCGGCCCGGCTGCATGCCGCGCTTTCGGCGGCAACAACACATCAGGCCCCATCGACGTCGCCACCGCCCTGAACGCCTGTGCCTCGGCCAGCGGCCGCATGGATTTCGAGACCGAGACCTTTGTCACCCATTCCCTGCGCGGCGAAGGCTTCGACGCTTCCGAGGACGGCACCGGACGCGGCACGCCATTGGTGCCGGTGGCGTTCGACTGCAAGGCCAGCCGCGACGTCTCCGCCGGAGCCATCGCGCCGACCTTGCGGGCGATGAACGCAATCGGCCGCGACAATGCCGGTGGCCAGTTGGCCGTCCACCACCATCTCGGCGTCCGCCGCCTGACGCCGCGCGAATGCGAGCGGCTCCAGGGGTTCCCGGACGACTACACCCGCATCCCCTGGCGGCGGAAGGCTGCCGAGGATTGTCCCGACGGCCCGCGCTATCGGGCGCTGGGAAACAGCATGGCCGTGCCGGTGATGCACTGGATCGGCAGCCGCATCCAGGCCGCAGGGAATCGATGATGACCGGCAGTCCCTATCGCATCGACGGCCCGGCGCTGGTGTCGTTCTCGGGCGGGCGGACCTCTGGGTTCATGCTGCGCCAGATCCTGGACGCCCACGATGGCCGACTGCCCGCCGACGTCCATGTGGTGTTTTTCAATACCGGCCGGGAATTCGAGCAGACGCTCCGCTTCGTCCACGAATGTGGGTCGCGCTGGCAGGTCGCCATCACCTGGCTGGAATACGATCCCGCCGAGCCCTTCGACACCGGCGTGGTCGGCTACAACAGCGCCGCCCGCGACGGCGAGCCCTTCGCCAAGGTGGTCCGGGCGCGGGGCTTCCTGCCCAACCCGACCATGCGGCTCTGCACCCATTACCTCAAGGTCAAGCGCGGCATCGCGTTCATGCGCGACATGCTGGGCTACCCGGAATGGATCAACGTCGTCGGCCTGCGCCACGACGAGCCCCGCCGCGTCGCCCGTCAGAAGGCCATGAACGAGGCCGGCAAGGAGAGGTTCGAAACCCTCCTGCCTCTGAACGAAGCCCGCGTCACCCGCCAGGACGTCTCGGCCTTCTGGAAGCGGCAGCCCTTCGATCTCGGCCTGCCCGACAACGACGGCAAGACGCCGTTGGGGAACTGCGACCTCTGCTTCATGAAGGGCGCGGCGACCATCAAGGGGATCATGCGCCTGTTCCCGGATCGGGCCAGATGGTGGATCGACATGGAGCGCAATGCTCCGGCGCTCGGCACCCTGACCAAGCCGGAAATGGCGCTGTTCCGCGCTGATCGCCCCAGTTACCGCGAGATGTTCCAGTTCGTCCGCCGCCAGCGGGATTTCGAGGGCGGCCCACCCGACGACTGCCTGCCCTGCGACTGCACGGACTGATCATCGCCTTCCTGATCCGGGCGAACTTCCTTCCGAAGTTCCGCCTCTTTCCATTCCCCGGCGGCCACCGGGGATATGACGCGACCATATGCGATCCGAGCTTCCATCGGGTCCGGTGGTCGCCTTCGTGTGACCCCCTGATTCGCGTCCGGGACGTGGCCGCGCCGGACCCGATGGAGACCGACCATGACGACCAAGAAGGAAGCGACCCAGATCGAACTGCCGCCCATCAACCTGGAGATCATCGAGATCACCCTGGTGGGCGATACCCCGCTCATCTCCCACGCCTGGTCCGAAAAGGCCAAGCGCGAGATGCTGGGCAAGCAGATGAAAGCGGCCAAGCCCGCCAAGGAGGCGAAGGACCCCTACGAGGACTTCCAGCAGAGCCTGTACCGGATCGAGGGCGGCGGGCACGGATTCCCTTCGGTGGCCTTCAAGGCTGCGGCGGTGACCGCCTGCACGTCCGTCGCAGGCATCACCAAGGTGGCGGCCCGGCAGGCATTCCATGTGATGGGCGAGCAGTCGGCGGTACGTGGCGCCTTCAACGGGGCGCTGATGCGCATGGATCTGGTGCGCATCCGGGGCTCCGAGCCCGAAATGCGCGAGGACATGGTCCGTGTTGGCATGGGCACCGCCGACATCCGCTACCGGGGACAGTTCTGGCCCTGGCACGCCACCGTGCGGGTCCGTTTCAACGGCAACGTGCTGAGCGCGGCGCAGATCGTCAACCTGTTCAACACCGCCGGGTTTGGCGTCGGGATTGGCGAATGGCGTCCCGAGAAGGACGGCCAGTTCGGCATGTTCCATGTGGCGACCGCGGAAGAAATGGGCCGCCTCCTGGCGGAGGCAGCCTGATGCACGGGCCGGAATATGCCTGGCGGAATGGCGCCCGCCTGCAGAAGGGTGCCCATGTGCCGGCCCAGACAGTCGGCGAACGGTTGGAGTGGCTCCGGGGCGATGGCGGAGGGGAACTGACGCCCGAGACCGTGGTGGCGGACGCCCGGGATCCAGCCTCGCCGCTGCACCCCTTGTTCGAATGGAACGAGACGGAGGCCGCTCACCAATATCGCCTGTCCCAGGCCCGCAGCATCATCCGGGCGGTGGTGGTGCGCTATCGCGCCACGCCTGAGGGCGGTCCCCGCAGCATCGTCGCGTTCGTCAACGTCAAGGAAGGCGACCGCCGGTACTACACCGCGACCGCCGTGGCGATGTCCGATCCGGAACGGCGGGGCATCGTGCTCCGCCAGGCCTGGGAGGATTTCCAGGCCCTGCGGCGGCGATATGCCGATCTCGCCGAGTTCGCGACCCTGTTCGCGGCCCTCGACGAAATCGAGGCGGCCCTCCCGCCCATGGCGGCGTGACCGCACATCGGCGTGGCTAGGCTAGGTCTGGCATGGCGGGACGGGCGACGGCACGGCAAGGCAGGCAAGGCGAGGCCGGGTTGGCCCAGGTGTGTCGAGGTTTGGCATGGAAAGGCAGGCCTGGCTTGGTTGGGCGGGGTTAGGCGTGGCGAGGTGAGTCGGGGCAGGCGCGGCAGGGATGGCATGTCGAGGCTTGGCGGGGTTGGGCACGGCAATGTCTATTTCAGGCAAATATCATGACGATGAGTGATCTCAGGTTTCTGCCCTCTGCGATCGAGCATTGGCCGATCGACCGGCTGCACCCCTATGACCGCAACGCGCGGACTCATTCGGACAGCCAGGTGGTGCAAATCGCGGGATCGATCGCCGAATTCGGCTGGACGACCCCCATCCTCGCCGACGGCCAGGGCAACGTCATCGCCGGCCATGGGCGGCTGGCGGCGGCGCAGCGGCTGGGGCTGGACAGGGTGCCGGTGCTGGTTCTCGACCACCTGACCGAGGCCCAGCGCCGCGCCTATGTGCTGGCCGACAACAAGCTGGCCCTCAATGCCGGCTGGGACGAGGAATTGCTGGCGGCGGAACTGCATGCGCTCAACGGCGACGGCTTCGACCTTGGGCTGACTGGCTTCTCCGACGAGGAACTGGCGGACCTGATGGCGCCGCTCGACGACGAGCCGGAGGAAGATGCTGCCGCCACTGACGGCGATGACGATGATATGGCCCCGGATCCGCCACGCGACCCGGTGTCGCGGCCTGGCGACCTCTGGCATTTCGGCAATAACCGCCTGCTGTGCGGCGACTCGACCGATGCGGCGGCGGTGGCCACGCTGATGGCGGGTGAGACTGCGGCACTGGTGTTCACCTCGCCGCCCTACGGCCAGCAGCGGGATTACGCTTCCGGCGGTATCGCCGATTGGGACCGGCTGATGGCCGGGGTGTTCGCCGTCCTGCCGGTGAAGCCCGACGCGCAGGTGTTGGTCAATCTCGGCCTGATCCACCGCGAGGGGGAATGGGTACCGTATTGGCGCGGCTGGCTGGAGGCCATGCGCGAATCCGGCTGGCGTCAGTTTGGGTTGTACGCCTGGGATCAGGGACCGGGCCTGCCGGGCGACTGGGGCGGACGCCTAGCTCCCGCCTTCGAACTGGTGTTCCACTTCAACAAGGTCTCGCGCAAACCCAACAAGATCGTCGCCTGCGCCCATGCCGGCGAAAAACTGGGCGGCGGTGGCTTGCGGGCCGCCGACGGCACGGTGTCGAGAAAGACCGGCCACGGCAACGCCATCCAGGACGCCCGCATTCCCGACAGCGTGCTGCGGGTGACCCGCCACAAGGGCGCCATCGAAGGCGACGGCTGTCACCCGGCGGTGTTCCCGGTGGCGCTGCCGGACTTCGTCATGCGGGCCTATTCCGACGAGGGCGAGGTGGTGTTCGAGCCATTCTCTGGCTCGGGCAGCACCATCATCGCCGGCCAGCGCACGGGGCGGATCGTCCGTGCCATGGAACTGGCCCCCGCCTATTGCGACGTGGCGATCCTGCGCTGGCAGGCGCTGTTTCCCGACATCCCGGTGACGCTGGCTGACGGCCGCCCGTTCGCGGCGGTCATGACCGAGCGCGGAGTTGACCATGCTGGTTGAAGCGATCGAGAAATGGCCGCTCGACCGGCTGCTGCCCTATGCCGCTAATGCCAGGACGCATTCCGAGGGGCAAGTAGCCCAACTCGCCGGCAGCATCGCTGAATTCGGTTTCAACGTGCCGGTCCTGGTGGACGAGCGCGGCGTGCTGATCGCCGGCCACGGCCGCCTGCTGGCTGCCCGCCATCTCGGGCTGACCGAGGTGCCGGTGATCCGGCTGGGCCACCTGACCGACGCCCAGGCTCGCGCCTACCGCCTTGCCGATAATCAGTTGGCGCTGAACGCCGGCTGGGACGACGAGCTGCTCGCCGCCGAACTGGCCCGCCTCCAGGAGGATGGGTTCAGCCTCGACCTGATCGGCTTTTCCGACGAAGACCTGGAGCGGCTGATGGCCGACACCGATGCCGAGGGCGACGGTGCCGGCGAGACCGACGAAGACGACATCCCCAAGCCGCCCGCCGATCCGGTGACGCGGCCAGGCGATCTGTGGATCCTCGGCCGCCACCGCCTGCTGTGCGGCGACAGCACCAGCGCCACCGACGTCGAGCGCCTGCTGGCCGGAGCGACTCCGCACCTGATGGTCACAGATCCTCCGTATGGCGTGGAATACGATCCGTCCTGGCGGAACCAAGCCGGGGTGTCGTCCACCGCCCGCACCGGCAAGGTCGCCAACGATGACCGCGCCGATTGGCGGGAAGCCTGGGCGCTGTTCCCCGGCGAGGTCGCCTATGTCTGGCACGCGGCCATCTTCGCCAAGGTGGTGGCCGACAGCCTGGAAGCCAACGACTTCAAGATCCGCACCCAGATCATCTGGTCGAAGAACCGCTTCGTCCTGGGCCGGGGTGATTATCACTGGCAGCACGAACCCTGCTGGTACGCCGTGCGCAAGAGCGGCACCGGCCATTGGCAAGGGGCGAGGGATCAGGCCACCGTTTGGGCCATCGGCAACGGTGGTGACGAGGACGAGGCCACGGTTCACGGCACCCAGAAGCCGGTGGAATGCATGCGCCGTCCGATCCTCAACAACAGCGCCGAGGGCGACGGGGTGTACGAGCCGTTCGCGGGCAGCGGAACCACGGTGATCGCCGCCGAGACTACGGGCCGCAGATGCTTTGCGATGGAATTGAACCCGGCCTATGCCGACGTGATCGTCGGCCGCTGGCAGAAGCTGACCGGGAGCAAGGCCGTGCTGGACGGCGATGGCCGGAGCTTCGAGGAGATTGCTGCCGGGAAGGCGGTCAGCGCCGGGTGATCCGGCGCAGGGAATGCTGGTACTTGGCGTCGGTGGGCTTCCAGTTCAGCGGCTGGCAGCCGAGGCGCAGGTCGCGCTCCCAGAATTCGAGGATCTGCTGGTTGGAATAGCCCTTGCCCCGGAAGTATTCGAAGTCGGTCTGCGACCACTGCGGATGGGCCTTCAGGGCGGCGGTGGGGCGAACGGTCAAGGCCATGTTCACTTCGCCTCCTGGCCGGCTGCGTAGGCGGCTTCCAGGGCGGCCTTGATGCCCCAGACCGAAAGCTCGTGGAAGTCGAGGCGGTCGCTGTTGCGGGTCTCCAGGGTTTCCAGGTCCAGGATGGTGGCGGCGATCTTCGCCAGGGCTTCGTCGCGGGTTTGCATCGTGGTGTTCCTCCGTTTTGGTGGACCCACTAACGCTCTCCAGCGCAGGCTTATCAAGTCGATTAATCAATCATTTTCAATGGATTACGCCGATGCGCCAAAGCCGCCGTATGTCGTTGACCGAGGCCATCGCCAACGTGGTCATCGGCTACATTCTGGCGGTGGCGACGCAGGTGGCGGCGTTCCCGCTGTTCGGCATCCGCATCGCCATCTCGGACGATTTGGCCATCGGCGGGATCTTCGCCCTGGTGTCCCTGCTGCGCGGCTTCGTCCTACGGCGGGTCTTTGAGCGGTTACGGTGAAGGCTTGGATTTGGCGCCAACCGAATCTACTGTTCGAAATTCCGTCCAAGAAAGGTCTCGTTAGCCATGTCCAAGTCTGCCCTGTCGAAGTCCGTCCGCGAGGCCACCGGCTGCACCGTCGCTCAGGCCGATGCCGCCGTCGAAGCGGTGCTGGCCACAATCGTCGAAGGCGTCAAGACCGAAGGCCGCTTCAGTCTCATCGGCTTCGGCTCCTTCTCGAAGTCGGAACGCCCGGCGCGCCAGGGCCGCAATCCGAAGACCGGCGAGACTATCGACATCGCCGCCTCGACCTCCATCAAGTTCAGCACGGCTGCGGCTTTGAAGAAGTCGCTGTAAGTCATGGCGGTCAATCCCGAGCATGTGGCCCGTGCCGCGAATGACCTGATGGATCACTATGGTCGGGCCGCTCTCGATGTGGCCAAGACGCAGGTGGACCGCGCATCAAGGGCCGGTGATATGCCGGCCCTCGATCAAGCCCTGATGGTTCTGACCGAAATCGAGCGCCATCAGGGCAGTTCATCCACGCCAGTGACGTAGGAATCGCCCTTGTTCCAGGACCCTTCGTCGAGTTCCCACTCGGTGTCGGCGCTCTCGTGCAGTTTCTCGAAGGCAGCCGATTCGGCCTGTTCGGGGGTATCGGCCTCGACCTGGACGATGGTGCTTTCGGTGACGTCGCGGGTGATGATCACGCTGTAGCGGGGCATGGGGTGGTCTCCTCAGGCTTGAATTTTGTAGGTTCGACCGCGTCCCTCGACCTTCTCGCTGGTGACCTCCAGGCCCAGCTTCTTCTTCAAGGCCCCGGCGATGGCGCCCCTGACGGTGTGTGCCAGCCAGCCCGTCGCTGCCATGATCTCGGCGATGCTGGCCCCTTCAGGCCGCTTCAGCATGGCGATCAGGGTATCCTGCTTGGTGCCGCTGGTGGCGCACGGCTTGGTCGGCGCGGGATCGGGGGCGAGGCTAAGGCCGGAAATCGCCTCGCCACTCGGGAGGAGAACTTCGACTCCGGCTGCTGCGAGGACATCCCGTAGGGAGAGGTTCCGTTCGGACATTGCCCCGGCCAGCCGCGTCAGGGCCTTTTCCTTGTAATTGAACGACTTCGCGCTGACCGGCTCGCCGGTCAACGTCGTCATAGCGGTGGCGATCTGGGCAACGGTGAGCTTCTCCAGGCCGGCCGGAATGGTCGGGGCATCTTCTTCCTTCGGAGGCGAGATCGCGTCCCGTCCCGCCGTGGTGACAATGAACGGCATGTCGGAGATCAGGCCCGCCTTCAGAAGGGCGTGGATGATCTTGGTGGCAGTGCCGCCCCTGATGTGATCGGGCAGGGGCTCGACGGCTCCATCGGGGCGTTCGGCTGCCGCTGCAAGAACAAGGCGCTGGCTGTCGGTAAGTTGAATTCGCGTCATGGTACCCTCGGGGGTGTTGGAGCGGGCCGATCCCGCGCCTGTACCACCCCAAGCCCCGCCGGGCGAAACCCGGTCGGGGCGGGGAGGGCGACGTTGCTGATCAGGCGACGTCGGCCATGATCTCGCAGTGGGTGACGAAGCCCGTCAGGTAGGGCAGCCCGTGGGGGATTCCGGTGTCGCGCGACGTGCGCCGGCTGATCGTCCAGCCCATCCAGCGGCTCACGGCGGCCTCGGTCGCTGCCGCCAGCGTCTGCCCGGTAAAAAGCCCGTTGGCGACGTCGTCGGCGAAGTGGCGCCCCTGGGTGCTGTCCAGGAAGTCCCGCACCGCCGCCTCGGGGCAGCCGGTGGCGGGCTGGATTGCGGCCATCGCCAGTTCCCAGGCTTCGGCTTGGTCGGCATGGTGGCGAATCGTTCCGAAGAAGCCCCATTCGGTGTTGTTGGCGGGCAGGGTCATCGCGGTGGTCTCCTCTGTTCGTGGGACCATCAATCGCTCTACCGGGCGATGTCATCAACCGGATAAGTCGATCATTTCATTTCGTTTTTCGTGGGATTTCGCTCATGGGCCTGTCGATTCGCGCCTATGCGCGCCATCGCGGCATCAGCCACGTTTCAGTGCTGAAGGCCGTCCGCGCCGGGCGCATTTCCCAGGAAGCCGATGGCACCATCGACCCGGTCAAGGCCGACGCCGCCTGGGATGCCCACACCGATCCGGCCCGGAAGATGCCTGCGGCCCCAGCATCGGCGGTAACAGCCGCCCCACCGCCGGTCGCCCCTGTTCCGAAACCGGCGGCGTCGCCGCCCCAGCGTGAAGCCGCATCGCCACCACCCGTTGCCCCGCCACCCGCTTCCTCCGGCGCCACCTTCGCCCAGGCGCGGACCATGCACGAGGTGGCCAAGGCGCAGAAGGCGCGGCTGCAGGTGGATCGCCTCAAGGAGGAGGTGGTCGACCGGGCGCGGGCCTCGGCGCTGGTGTTCAAGCTGGCCCGGAGCGAGCGCGATGCCTGGATCACCTGGCCGGCCCGCGTCGCGGCGCAGATGGCGCTGGAGGCCGGGATCGACGCCCACACCATGCAGACCCTGTTGGAAACCTATGTGAGGGATCACCTTGGGGAACTCGCCGCCATCGAGCCGAATTTCCGATGACACCCTAAGCTACCGGGGATCGGACATCCTGCTCCAGGCATGGCGCGACGGATTGCGGCCCGATCCGCTGCTGACCGTCTCGGAATGGGCCGACCGCCACCGGGTGCTGTCGAGCCGCGCCTCCGCCGAGCCCGGCCGCTACCGCACCAATCGCACGCCCTACCTCCGCGAGATCATGGATTGCCTGTCGCCGTCCCATCCCTGCCGGCGGGTGGTGTTCATGAAGGGCGCCCAGGTGGGCGCGACGGAAGCCGGCAACAACTTCCTGGGCTTCATCATCCATCACGCCCCCGGCCCGGTGCTGGCGGTGCAGCCCACCGTCGAGATGGCCAAGCGCAACTCGCGCCAGCGCATCGACACCCTGATCGACGAGAGCCAGGTGCTGCGGGCGCTGGTCAAACCGGCCCGCTCGCGCGACGCGGGCAATACCATGCTGTCGAAGGACTTCCCCGGCGGCACCCTGGTGATGACTGGGGCCAACAGCGCCGTCGGCCTGCGCTCCATGCCGGCCCGTTATCTGTTCCTCGACGAGGTGGACGCCTATCCCGCCTCGGCCGACGAGGAGGGCGACCCGGTGGCGCTGGCCTGCGCCCGCATGGCCACCTTCGCCCATCGGGCCAAGGCATTCCTGGTCTCGACGCCCACCATTCGCGGGCTGTCGCGGATCGAGCGGGAATTCGAGGCCAGCGACCAGCGCCGCTTCTTCGTGCCGTGCCCCCATTGCGGCGAAATGCAGTGGCTGAAGTTCGAGCGGCTGAAATGGGACAAGGGCCAGCCGGCCTCCGTCCATTATCAGTGCGAATCCTGCGACCAGCCGATCACCGAATCGGCCAAGGCGGGAATGCTGGCCGCAGGCGTTTGGCGGGCCACGGCGGTGGCCGAGGATCCCGGCACCGTCGGCTTCCACATCTCGGCACTGTACTCGCCGCCGGGCTGGCAGTCCTGGGAGAGCATCGCGCGGCTGTGGGAAGCAGCCCAAGGGTCGGACGACGCCTTGCGGGTGTTCCGCAACACCGTGCTGGGCGAAACCTGGGTCGAATCTGGCGAGGCGCCCGATTGGCAGCGGCTGTACGACCGCCGCGAGACCTGGGCCAACGGCACCGTGCCGGCGGGCGGGCTGTTTCTCACCGCCGGGGCCGACGTCCAGAAGGACCGCGTCGAGATCGACGTCTGGGCCTGGGGCCGCAACCTGGAAAGCTGGCTGGTCGATCACATCGTCATCGACGGCGGGCCGGAACATGCCGAGACCTGGGCGGCGCTGGAGCGCGTGCTGGGGCAAACCTGGACCCATGCCAGCGGCGCCGCCCTCAAGATCGCCCGTCTGGCCATCGACAGCGGTTACGAATCCTCGGCGGTCTACACCTGGGGCCGCAAGATGGGCGTCGGCCAGGTCTCGCCGATCAAGGGCGTCGAGGGCTTCAATCGCTCCAGCCCGGTCTCCGGCCCCACCCTGGTGGACGCCACCGAGGGCGGCAAGAAGGTCCGTCGCGGTGCCCGGCTGTGGATTGTGGCGGTGTCCACCTTCAAGACGGAAACCTACCGCTTCCTGCGCCTGGAGCGCCCTACCGACGAGGAATTGGCGGAGGGTGTCCGTTTCCCCGCCGGAACGGTGCATCTGCCATCGTGGGCGGACTCGGAGTGGTGCAAGCAATTCGTGGCCGAGCAACTGGTGACGGTCAAGAACCGGCGCGGCTTCTCCAAGCTGGAATGGCAGAAGCTGCGCGAGCGCAACGAGGCGCTGGATTGCCGGGTCTATGCCCGCGCAGCCGCCTGGATCGCCGGTGCTGACCGCTGGCCCGAGGCCAAGTGGCGGGATCTCGAACAGCAGGTGGCGGTCGCGGACCACGCCAGCGACCCCGAAGCCGGACAGGTGCGCCGGATCGCCCGCCGTCCCCGGCGCATCATCAAGTTCAGCGGGATGCACTGATCATGACTCTCGAAGAGATGAAGGCCGAGCGCGAGCGGGTGCTGGTGCGGCGCAATTCGCTGGTCGCCCGCGTCACCGTCGGCGACCGCACCGTCCAGTACGACCTGACCCAGGCCAATCATGTCCTGGCCGACCTCGACCGCCGCATCGCCCAGGCCGAGGGCAGGAAGCCCCGCCGCCGGATTCTCGCTGTCGCCACCAAGGGGCTGTGACCATGTTGTCGGCCTTCCGGCGAAAGGTAGGTGCCCTGATCGGCGGCTTCGAGGCCGCGCAGGGCAGTCGGCGGCTCAAGGGCTTTCAGCCCAGCCGCGCCCACGTCAACACCCTGATCGCCGCCGCCGGCTCGGACATCACCGCC